>Ga0172367_10008958_pt1 | contig 11081 bp, 12 predicted proteins | sample Lak10m_FD_114542 | JGI IMG/M metagenome (GOLD analysis project Ga0172367, IMG submission 114542) | Freshwater microbial communities from Kabuno Bay, South-Kivu, Congo - kab_022012_10m | ecosystem: Environmental > Aquatic > Freshwater > Lake | place: Democratic Republic of the Congo: South-Kivu...
AGATGTTATTTTAGGAGGAAAAGGAAATTTAATTCAATACAATACTCCTAGATCTGTAAAAAGTCAAATAGCAGTACACGGCAGATTTGATTCTGAAACCCGAGAGCGTTTAGAATCACATCCTGATATGAGTCATTTAAATACAGATGCACAACATTATCCTCGTCTAGAATTAACCAATCTTCCGCAACTTGATCCAGAATCTACAAAAATACTAAAAGGTCATATTGCTAGTGCATCTAAAATATTTTCAGATCAAAAAGTTAAAAGATTGATGAGAGAGATATCCAAACATCAAGATCCTACCAATAAATTAGCATCTCGTTCTGCTTATCTTGTTAAATTTTCCAATGCAGTACAAAGAGGAACACACGAACGAACGTTAGAAGGTTTCAAAGAATTTACTGATCATCAAATATCAAAAGCAAAATCAAAAGACAAATTAAGATATCAAACACACCATGATATTTTATCTCGAGACACAGAAACACTTAAAAAATTATTCGATGCTCATAACAGTATAGATCAAGCAAGAGATATTATTGTTGATCATGTGACTAAACATGCTACAGAATTAACTCCAGCAGAAGGCCATCAACACGAAGGAATAGTATCTGAAATAGGAGGAAGTATGATTAAATTTGTTCCAAGAACTTTTAGCAAAGCAAATTCTGAACAAATAGGCAAATTCGATAAAAAACTCAAATCAACTGGTGTTGTGTTGTATTCAGGAAAATTTGGAACTATAACAGATGCACACGGTGAAATGACTAGACAGGGTATAGAATTGGCTCGAAAACTTGGAGCCTCTCATTTTGTACACGGACCAACAACTTCTCGTGGACATATCCTGTCTCATGAAGAAAAAAGTCAAATTCTACAAAGTGCAGCAAAACCTCATCTCGGGGACATAATCCATTCTGTGACTTCTCCCGAATCCGTAAATCCTTTTCATCATATTGACGAATTAATTAGTCAAGGACACACGAAAATTCATTTTATTGGAGGATCGGATCGAATAACTACAAAAGGACCAAATAATCTTGCAGACAGTTTAACCAGATACATGACTAAACACGGAGGAAAATGGAAAACACAATCTGGAGAATTAGTTGATTTAGATTTGCAATTTCATCAGGTAGGAGAAACCAGAGGATCTGGTACAGAATTGAGTAATATATCTGGTACTGCGTTGCGAAATGCACTGCAGAGCGGAGACACAGAAACAGCACACAGCATGATGCCACGCGGGATGTCTCCTGCACAAAAAAAGAAATACGGCAACCGTCTCCTTCGAGGTTCTTTAAAAGAGTCTATTTTATCTAATATAATGGGTTTTTTGAGAGAAGAAGGAGAGGCAGTACAAGCTTCTCCTGTTATAAATAGTGTAGGTGCAGGAGGCATCGCAGGTATAGGACAAGATGCCTCAGACGGCAATGTTGTAGTAAGACGGCGTCCACCTATACTAAGGAGAAAAAGAAGAAAATGATTCCAACGGAACTCATAACATTAATAGGAGGCGGAATAACGGGATTTATATTTCGTCACATGGCAGAAAAAAGAAAGAACGATCAAGAAAACTTTCAACGACTTTTAACTGCCCATAATGCCACGGAATCTGCAAAAGACGCAGCAGTAAAACGAGTTCCTGTTGATGTAGGAAAAGGAGTTCGTCAGACAATTGTACTGGCAATTCTTTTCGGTACAATACTAGCTCCGTTTATTCTTCCGTTTTTCAATATACCAACAATAGTTGAAGTAGAATACAAATCACCTGAATGGTTGTTTGGATTAATTCCGTCTTCTACCACAACCTTGTTTCAAACCGTTAACGGATATTTGTTTACAGTAGAAAACAGACAAATATTAGTTTCAATCGTAGGATTTTACTTTGGTAGTGCAGCTGCTGCAAACAAATCGTAAAGGAGTATCACATGGAATGGTTAAACAGTAAATTAGTATCTGGTGCCAGTTGGTTGAAATGTAAAATTCAACCGGTTCGTTTATGGATATGCAATACAATCGGATGTTCTAAATCTACTAGTTGTGAAACTAGTCGTAAGATCGAAACAAAAACAAAAATTAAACTTCGAAAGAAAGCAAAGAAAAAAGGTAAATAAATGAAAAATATATTATGTACTTTGACGGTTTTAACGACACTATGTGGGTGTAGTCCTGTAGTAAAGATGCCGGAGTTTACTAAAAAAACTCCAGATGTTTTAACAAAAGATACCGATGTTGTTTTGAACGAATCGTCTACGGTAATTTTACCCAGAGGAACTTCAGTTCAAACTACAACTTCTTCGGTTGAGGCTACACTCGGAGAAACTGTTAAATTTGAGACAGATTCTAAAGTATTCGAGTTTCCCAAAAACACTCAAATAATTATTCCTGTAAATACTTCTTTGAATCTGAAAGAACCTGTTCCAGTTAAATTAGATTCTGGTTTAGAAATATCTCTTAAGAGCGGTACAGAAATAACAGTTACTCGTTTTAATTGGTATGGATTATTATTTTATTTGTTATTATTGGGTGTAAGCACAATTTGGTATCTGAAAACAGCCTCTAAATCCAAAAAGCCTAAATTGTTACAAGAATAAAATAATATACATATTTCGATGCGTTCATTCTTACAATATTTAACAGAAATTCAAGGCCGAGATCCAAGACAGGATGCCATCACTGTCATGCACTCTGTTCTGAAAGGAACTGCAGAACCACCTGAACCTCACCATATAGAAATATACGAACAGGCATTAAACGAAGTTAAGAAAACACATGACGGCTCTAAACCTACTCGAGATTATCTTCATGCATTAGGAACACGACTGATTGAAGAATTTCCTACTCTAAGAATAGACGGAGAATCTGTAATGCCGGCTGCAGTTCATTCGTTTTTTATGCACGGACTGCACGAAACACCAATAACAGAAGCAAAAAGTCCAGCCTGGACCAGAAAAGAAGGAAAAGATCCGGAAGGAGGCCTTAATCGTAAAGGAGTAGCTTCTTATCGAAGGGCAAATCCTGGGTCTAAACTTCAAACAGCAGTCACCAAAGATCCATCAAAAATTAAAAAAGGTTCCAAAGACGATAAACGAAGAAAGTCGTTCTGTCGAAGAATGACCGGAATGAAACGAAAACTAACCAGTGCAAAAACTGCAAACGATCCAGATTCCAGAATCAATAAATCTTTAAGAAAATGGAATTGTTAACAATTATAAATATAAAATAAAGGATAATTATATGTCAACCCCCAAAAATACACAAGATCCATTGGTTAAAGTCATTTCTGAATCTATTACCAAACTGGCTAAAACTAATAACTGGAAACGTCCTACCAAATCAATAGAAGAACAACTCAAGGAACAACAGTTACAACAGTTACAACAGCAGCAAAATAGTCCTTTAAATTATTATTGGGGAGAACAAAAGTTTAAATCAAATTCTTTATATGAGGATTCAAATAGTTCTGTTGCTTCATATATGTTTAAACAATTAAATGAACGAAAAAAATCTGATACTAGCACTGGTTGTGAGGAAGGTGAATGCGAGGATTCGGATGAAATTGCACCCGCGCCTGCACCCGCGCCTGCACCCGCGCCTGCACCCGCGCCTGCACCCGCACCCGCACCTACACCCGCAGTGACAATACCACCAGTAGTGTCTGCACCTGTGCCTGGATCTATTAATAATATAAATACTAATACTAATAATCTTGGAGGAGGCATTGTTAATAATAATATAGCCAGTCCTGGTTCAAACAATAATTTAGGCAGTCCTAATTCAGTTGTTGGAAATTCTTCTGGAAATTCTTCTGTGAGTTCTTCTCAGAATTCTTCTGGAAGTTCTTCTCAGAATTCTTCTGGAAGTTCTTCTAATCCACCACAAGACGGTGATCCTGATTTTATAGGTCCACCGTCAAGTCTCAAAGTCCCCGGATCTGTGCAACCTCTGTCGCACTCTGGGTGGAACCCCAACGCACCTTCAGGCATAATCAGAGCATTCGAGACTGGCGAACCTATCACGGCAGATGATCTTGAAAAAGAATTTCTTGAGAAATCTAAACAATCTTCTGCTAATTCCGCATCTTCGGCGGCAGAGCCTGCCAAGCAGGCGGCAGAGCCTGCCAAGCAGTGGCCACCTACTATTCCACAGCCTGCTGTAATGCCTGTGGCCAAAAGAAAAGATAAAAGTTCTAAATCTCCTGAAGTTATTGTTGTAGCTTCTCGTGCAACTCCTGTTACTAGAACTAGAAAAGCGTAAATTAATCGTTAAGTTTTTCGTGTAAATATTTGCAGATGTAGTACGAATCTACTATATCACAAACCGGATTTGATATTTTTGTTTTATCAGGAGACACTAATTCCATAAGAGGAACACTGGTGTCTTCCATGAACTGTTCGTACATTTTTGATTTATCTGAATTTCCTTTACCTGTTGCTGATTTCTTTATTGTTGTGGGAGCAACTACTTCCACTGGTATTCTGCTTTGCCAAAGTTTATACTTTAATATTCCAGTATTTTCTGCAATGTTGAAAACTCTTCCTTGTGCAGTATACGCATATCCTTCTAAACACACTTGATCTATTCCTGCCACTATTCCCATCACCCAATCTGAAATTGAATCGTATCGTTCAGATTCTTCATTGTATTCTTTAAACGTTTCGCCGTGAATATTATTAAGAAATGTTTTAGAATACTTTTTAGTATCAGAAAGAAAATAAAAATTACAGTGTTTAAAATTAAATGGTATGGTACTGTCGGTAACACATATTGCCGGACCATTAAGACTGTAATCTATTCCAGCGATTATCATCATACTATTTAGTTTCGGACAAGATCCAACCTAGATAATAATCTACTCGTACAAATGAATTTTCTATAAATTGTATCTTTCCTTCTACCAAAGTGGCCGAAAAATTACTTACTATTCCTATTAAATATTTTTTCCCGTTGATTTGAGAGTATACTGCACCGCCCGAATCTCCAAACCAAACAGTACCGTTTAATGGAAGAACTTTGAATTGATTTTCTTCTCGTTGGATAACTCCGTAAAAGAAAAACTTGCTCCATTGACTTTGTTTTTTAATTTTTGCACCCCATCCTGAAATATCAATATGTTGGTACTTTGATATTTCTGATATAGATCTACACAACGGATAAGTTTCTACATCCAGTATTGGTTCATTTAATACAATTATTCCGATATCGTTTAAAACCAATTCGCCTATTCCGTATACAGGATGAAGTATTGTTTCGCTGATACAAAAAGTTCGACCGTCTAGTAATTTAATGTAATCTAAATTACCGCCATCTATACAATGTCCTGCAGTAAGAATATAATACGGACTAATTAAAACTCCGCTACCTACAAATGAATCTGTAGAGTGCAATGCAACAACACCGGGATACGAATCTGTTTCGGTGGTGCATATATCGAATCCTCGAAATATTCCTAGTTTAGGAACAGATTCTTTTGATTCAACTTGAACGATTGGTTTGGAGATGCTGCAACCAATCAACAGCAACGATAAAACAAACCAGTTAAGGACTTTGAACATAAAGAGCCCTCCTAGTTTATTTATAAGCCTATTGATTTATAATAGTATTAATTAGTTAAATCAACAAAATCACATTTATCGCCCGAACAGGCAAGAGTTTGATTACCTACGGTTTGATCTTCTTGTTCAAAAGAAACCAATTCTCCAGTCCAATTGATTTGTTTAGGCAATATGTTACTTAAACTTTCCCATTCTTCTCTGGTACATTCCTGATACGGTGCCTGACGATACGAATGATCAGAATGAGGTAAAAACGATATTCCACTGATTTCATCGAAATGTTCGTATACCCATGCACCAACATCCATCCATTCGGATTCTTTTACTGTTACAGTTATACTGGGCTTATGTTCGCACCAATGTCTTTGATAAGTTAACCATATCTTGAGATGGTCGATTGCAGTCAGATCGTTCCTGGTAAAAGAATTAGGACAACTTACCGGAAACGAAAATACCATGGTAGAATCTGGTTTCATTACACATGGTTCTGCAGGAAATCCTTTGTCTAACATCATTTGACATAACGGATCTTTTCTGTCTGCACGTACTGTACGAATATAGTATTTACTGTGTCTTGGATGAATTCCACTGGCAGAATCTGTTAATTGCGATACCGTTCCGCTTGGCTTGACACATGTGATTGCAGCGGCAGGATTAATTCCGATACGTTTTGCCCAATCTTTGTTGGTTGTGATTGCACTGGAACGAAGATCGTCCAACAAAGTTTCCAGTGTTTTGCCGGGATTTCTCATCATCTTGTTGTCTAAAATACCAGTAAGAGAAACTCCTAACAGTGCCTCTTCCTGACAGTTTTTCTTCCATTCTGAAGACAAATACGGAAAATGAGTTAAAGACGCCTGCCAGGTTCCTAGTATAGTGGCAAGTTGAACTTTGCGTTTAAGAGTTTCTGGAGTATCGTTTTCTCTGACAATTACTTCTGTCAGATTACAAAATTCACGATCTCTCAGAATAATTTCTGAACACGGATTCGTACCCCATTCGTAGTTAGGATCTCTTCTGTCTCCTAATTTTGCAACAGTTTTCTTGCAGGCATCACGATTAAAAATTCCTCGTTCTCCACTTTTCGATTTATAGAGAGACAACCACTCTTCCATAAACACACCAATATCAGGTTTTTCTTTATACGCAACAGAATTATTAGAAAGCGACCGTTGAGGATTTGCCTCCCACCATTGTCCTACTTTGGCGTCTCTCATTTTCTCGTCTGTTAAATTAGACAGAGAAATTAGTGCAGATCGACGAACTCCTCCTACAACTACAACTTCAGCAATTTTACATACGATATCGTGGCACTCGATGCTCGTAAGTTTTCTGCCAGCAGCCCTCTTGAATGTATCAACGGTAAATCGGAACAAATCATTGAGCGGTTGTGGACCAGATGCGCGACCGCCGAAGGTTTTAAGTCTTGCTCCTGCAGCTCGTATCTTCTTAAGGTTCCACCTCGGAATTTGACCAGCAATAAGTAACGAGACGAGTTCTTTGTATGATCTTGCCCATCCCGCTTTACTGTCTTCCACACAGATTTCAGTTTCTGATGGAGAAAAGTTTTCAGCAATTGTAGGAAGTTTTTCAACATATTGGCGTTCTACACTAAATCCCACACCAGTACCACACATGAGTATGTATAAAATTTCATCAAAAGCTCGAACTCTGTTAACTGCAACATAACTACAATTATATCCTGCCGTGTTGTCTCTGTCAAGGGCCTCACCAGAAGTCATTAACGATCTCATGCTGGGCATAATTTCCAGGTTTAAAACACTGTTTTCCAGTTCAGTTCGTAATTGTTTAGAAAGATTATACTTTTGACTTTCTGCCAAGTGATTTTCAAAAAAATCAAAATACCGTTTAACGGTTTCCGCCCAAGTTTCTCGTCTATGTTCTTTTTCTAACCATCTGGAGTATCTGGAAAGATGAATGAACTGTTGATAAAGTGACGGTAGTTCTATTTGATTTTTCATAAGTTATTTCTTTATTTATGCAGATTGAATCAAACAAGACCAAGACTCAGGAAAAAGCCTGCTGATTATTTTTGAAACGGCTTCCGCGTACTGTTGTATTTCCCATTGTGCATGAGGATCTGAGCGTTGCTTGTAAAACCGCGCAAAGGCAGCAAGAGAACCTGTCCACCACCATTCAGTAAAAACTCCCTGGGGTAAAATAAATCTGGCCTGTTCTGGTGCAACACCTGATTCAATCAACGACTCGTAGTGTTTGACACAACTTTGCAATGCTTCAATGTATCGTTGAGTTCTGAGATGAATTTCCTCATGATTTTCAACAAAACCACTAGATCCTTGCTTTGCTCCTTCTGTTGGAGCCTTTCTCCAAAGTGGAATATAAAACTCTGGAGGATCTGTAACGTATCGTCGAGAAACTTCGTTTTCAACAAATCCTTGTTTGTGTTTAAAGAATTGTGTTCGTATAGAAATAGGAGCCTTGATTCGTAAAGTAATTTGAGGATGGGCAAACGGAGTCCAGTGATTGTGTTTGGCAAGATATCGTATGAGTTTTTGATCACGTTCAGACATTTTTTTGTCTTTGATTCCTCCTGTCCAATGTTGCTCGCCGTCCCATTCACTTTGTTTGTTGAATGAGACTCGAGCCGCATTGACAACAGTTAGATCGTTGCCCATGTGATCTATATAATCGACATAACCACGATTAAGAACTTCTATTCTGTTTATCATGGGTTAACCGTCGCTGCGTAATCTAATGCTCGCTTGAAAACGTCAGGATGAACTTCTCGAACATATTCTATAAAGTTCGAAGTAAACATAAGATACGCGTCTTCAAATTGTTCTATTTCTTCTGGTGTCATATTTTTAAAATCTTCATTCATAATTTTCTCCATTCATTTAAATTCAACATAGCAGACAATCCGGAATGAGTATTACTCACTATTGTATCACAGACATTGATTCCTTGCAAGACCATGTCATTAACATCTTTAAACTTGTTTTCTTTGGGCCAGATACAAACTCGTTTTCCGTCTTTGATAAGTTTTTCTAAAATTCGAACTATTTCCTTGTTTCTGGGTTCGTTGTCTAGAACATATACTGCATCGACTATATCGAATCTAGACTCGATTTCACGAAAGTTGCTAGATCCAAGACATCCTATTGCATTGTCTATAAACATACTGTCTATTGGTCCTTCCACCACCGTAACAGTTTTGTTTCTATCTATTCTGTCTATGCCGTAACAAAGAGGATCTTCTGTTATTCGTATAGTGATATATTTGGTCTCGTTTCTGGATCCTTCTAATATTCTTCCTTGAATTCCTTGTAACTTGCCTGATTCGTCCATTATTGGAATAACCAATCTGGGTTCCTCGAATAAATCGTATTTAGAATTGATTTCTTTGGCCAACTTAGCAAAATTTTCTGCGTAACCAAACCGATGATAGTAACGATCTAATTTTCTAGATTGAAGGTATTTTTTACAAATATGATCATCTGGTAAATCGGAAACGGGTATATAAGAATACTGTTTTGGTATACTTGCTGGTTCTGGATACAAATCTTTAGTTTCTGGTTTGATATAATTTGATTTATTATTTTCTCCTTTGGTATATCGTTCCAGTGCGTATTGACGACACAGAGTTGGTGCCATTCGTTCTAAAAAATTATAAACATTTAACCCAGCACCACAGTTATGACATTTGAAAAAGAAATCATTATTCTTTTTAAAGAAATATCCTCGAGCCTTTGTTTTGCTTTTTGTGGAATCACCACAAATAGGACATCTGCAATTTGCCAGTTTAGTAGATTTCCACTTGAATTTTTTTAACAGTGGAGAAACTAAATTGATATATTTAACATCAATATACGAACACATTAAAAATTCCAGGCAGCGGCATTAGGAACACGTTTAGGAATCAGATCTATCTTTTCTGTAGAAATAGGAACAGTTTGTTGTTCTCGTTTAACATCAAATAATTTCATCTTTGAACGATTAATTCCTACTAAAAACTTTCTGTTTACAACTGTATCGTTGTATCGATTCTTTAACTGCTTGATTAGAATTTGATTCATTTCATCTAATTCATCGTTGGATATCATGGCAAACATGAAGTCTGCGGTTGCAGGAAGTCCAAACGATTCGGATGTGTCTTCTAGACCGATATCACTGTTCTGATATCCTGTTCGATTAACTTGAGTGGCACTAAACACAGGAACATTATATTCTACAGCAAGTCCTCGGAGTTCTTCTGCAATCGACTTGACATAAGTATACGAATTAGTATTGTTTGCATTTTTAAGTCGAGACGAAGAACAAATATTCAAGTAATCAATGAATATAATACTAGGTTTGAATCGTTTTTTAAGCCAAAGTTCGTCCAACAAGAATCTGAAATGATTTGCATTTGCTGTTGCTGTTGGATACTCTTTAATAATAAGTTTACCAGTAACTACTTCTGATATACTTTCGATTCGTTTATCGTACATAGTTTTAGGTAATTTCTTTAAATCATCCATTGTGATATCTAATAGATTGGCATCTATGCGTTCTGCAATTCGTTCTTCTGCCATTTCACAAGTAATGTACAGTACATTCTGATTTTGTTTTAAACAATTTGCAGCGTGATGACAAAGAAATAAAGATTTACCCACGCCTGTTCCTGCCATTACTATATTCAAAGTTTTAGCAGGAGTTCCTCCGTTTGTAATCAGATTAAAATACTCTAGATCGAATCCAGTTTTTTGTTCTACTGTATGATAAAAATTATATCGTTCTTCTGCGTCTTCAATATAATCGTGACCAATATGACTGTCAAAAGATACTGCAAGTGCCTTGGAAAGGATATCAGGTATTGCACCAGAATCGGATTTTCCTTTTCCGTCAATAATGTTGATCGATTCCATTATGGCATTGTAGACTGCACTGTCTTTACAAAACTTTTCTGTTTCGTCCATAAGCCAACTGAAATCTACATCTGCAACAGGTCGATACGCGTCTTCTATGAGTTGACCAATGGTAGTAACTTCTTCTTCTGATATTCCTTCCAATTTATCCAACATAATACCTAATACTTCTTTGGTAGGAAGATTATTGTATTTTGTTATGAAATCAGAAATCAATTCAAAAAAGAATTTATCTGTTCTGGATTTAAAGTATTCTGACTTTAAAAACGGAACAACCTTTCTGGAATATGACTCGTTTTTTACAAGATTTGAAAATATTACTGATTTAATTTCTTGCATTTCGTATCCTGTGCATCAATCTGAACCGCCGTATTTAAACACCTTTCCTGCTGCCTCATCTAGTTGCTTTAATATCTCTGGAGTGAAATACTTTTCTGGATTGTCATTGATTTGTTTTTCAAATACTCGTTCTCCATTAGGCAATTCTATTTTAGTGCTGTTCTTTTTAAACAGTCCTTGTTCCAGTGCCAGATCAGTTAATCCGTAGTACAGGTCTAGTCCAGTATCGTAATTTAATCTGACATCTACCATCTTATTTTCTTTGGTAAGTCTTCCTTTATACAACTTGCAA
>Ga0172367_10008961_pt1 | contig 11081 bp, 10 predicted proteins | sample Lak10m_FD_114542 | JGI IMG/M metagenome (GOLD analysis project Ga0172367, IMG submission 114542) | Freshwater microbial communities from Kabuno Bay, South-Kivu, Congo - kab_022012_10m | ecosystem: Environmental > Aquatic > Freshwater > Lake | place: Democratic Republic of the Congo: South-Kivu...
ACCCGCTATACCTGTCGTGGATCCAACTATCTGGCGCTGGTCCACTTCGCCTGCGCGCTGATTCTGGGTAGGCGCATCGAGGCGGCCTCCAGCTAAGCAGGTTATGTGCCGGATGTCCTCTAATGGGGAACCCAGTATTGCACATGTTATGGCACAGGAAAATGTGACGCATCATCCCCTGGCTGATCACGACTCATGAAAAAGGAAAAGTCGTGTGAGCGAAGCGAACCACGATTTATCCTTATCGTTGGACTGTTCTTGTTAACAGACAGGGGGTTAGGGTAAACGCAACGCGTATGTATCACACCAACTACACAGGTCAGAGTGTCACCACTGATGCCTGTACAAAAAAGCGGGTAAGATCTTAAGAAAGTGGTGTGTAGGCTGTAGACTAGGATTTTATCTTTTCTATAAAACCAATTATAAAACAGCAATTTATAATTTATAACAGTTAATGGCGGAGAGGGAGGGATTCGAACCCCCGGACCTGTTACAGTCAACGGTTTTCAAGACCGCCGCTTTAAACCGCTCAGCCACCTCTCCGGAGCCGTGGTTCCAAGGCCGCCTATGTTAACTGAACGGCTTCAGGGATTCCAGTGTGAGCATTCTCGCTTTCAGCCTGTGCGCCCCCCACAAGCGGAATCAGGTTGCCAAAATGCAGCGCCAGGCGGATGTTTGGCGCTATCAACGGGAACATTCCGGAATTCAAGGACGAGTCAGCCAGTGTTCGAAAGTCTCGAACGTCTCGCGGGCGGCCCCGATCATCTGCTGCTCCACAAACTGCGTCGTCGCGGCGGCGGACAGGCGCGCGCGAAAACTCTGCCAACGCGGCATCAATAGATCACCGTAGGCGTTGAAGAACATCGCGCCATTGTCGGCGGTCAGACCGAGTCGCTTTTCCAGTGCCAAGGCGATGTGTCGCCCCCCCAGGGTGGAACCCTCCAACACATAGAGGACGCCGAAGACGCGACCCGGGCTGTCTGTGTCAGGCAGCGCGTCGCAGATGGGGATTCCGTCCAGCTCTACTTCGCGGCAGCCCAGAGACAGCAGATCCCGGCGCAGCCACGGCGTTTTCCGGCGGTTTGTCCAATCGATATCCAGCGCGGCGGCCCAGGGGTCGATAACGGCTTCAAAGCCCGCATGCAGGCCATACAGGCGCTCCAGCCAATACCGGTAGTCCTCCCGCGTCAAATCGGGATCGAGAATCCTGAAGGCCCGCTCCAGACGCTTGTGCTGGGGCAGGGTCTCGTGCTTGATGCGCTCCAGAATGCCGGGCGGGGGCGCTACCGCTGTCACGCGGCTGTTCATGCCCGATTTTCGGGCAGCAGGACTAACCCGAACCAGTAAGCCGACAGGGTACGCATGCTCTCGACCAATGACTCCAGCTTGAGCGGCTTGTTGAGATAACCGGCGGCGCCCAGTCGATAAGAGGCTTCCACGTCCAGCGGATTGATGGAAGTGGACAGCACCACAATCGGCACTGCCGGCGGGTTCTCCTGGGCCCGGAGTCGTTCCAGGAATTGCCGGCCATCCATGCCCGGGAGGTTGAGATCGAGCAGCACCAGGCAGGGCAGCGGCATCGAATTCGGATCGATGGCTCCTTTCCTGGGCATGAACCTTTGCAGGGCGTCCTGCGCGCAGGTACAGCGATCAATGGGGCGGGTCAACCCCGCCTTGTGTAACGCCCAGGTGGTCGCTTCGAAATCCTCATCGGAATCTTCAACGATCAATATCGGTCGATTCATCGATTTTATGTAGGTATCAGTGCTCTGACGTTGGCGCCAAGGTGAAGTAAAAGGTTGCACCCTGACCGGGATTTGAGTCAATCCAGATGCTACCGCCATGTCGCTCAATGGCCTTTTTTACAATGGCCAGACCGGCTCCGGACCCGCCGCCGTAGTCGTTCCGACCGTGCAGGCGGCGGAAAAGATGGAACGAATGCCCATGATTTTCCGGGGCGATGCCGATCCCATTATCGCGAACGAAAAAAATGGGCGGGTCATGTTCCTGATCACAGCCAATCCCGACCCGCTTCACCGGGTGGTCATTATATTTGAGTGCATTACTGATGAGATTTTGAAAGATCGTACCGACCCAGATCCTATCGCAGCGCATGACTGGCAGGTCGGATTGAACTTCCATCTCCAGCACGGTTTCCGGATGCGCGTGGCGGATGACATCGATCGCCTCACGCACCACGATCGACAGTGGCACATCACGTATATTCAGTGGATTACGGCCGACCCGCGAGTATTGCAGCAGGGCATCCAGCAAGCCTGTCATGCGCTGCGCCAACTGTAACACCGTATTCATCCGTTCCCGGCCCTTGGCCGATAGCCGCTCCTGTTCCTCGATGATCAGGAACTCGATCATGTTGTAAATGCCACGCAGCGGCTCCTTCATGTCATGCGAAGCGGCGTAGGCGAAGGAATCCAGTTCCAGGTTGCGAAGTTCCAGTTCGGCATTGACCTGAGTCAGATGTGAGACGCGCTCCACCATCATGTCGAGGATGGCACGACGCAAGCGGGCCGCATAGTCCAGTTCACATTCCCGCCAGGGCCGGGATTGACCCTGTACCGTCTCCGTCCACAGCGCGAACGAGGTGCGCGGCATCAGCCGCTGGAGGTTGTCCTGGCCAACGATCTCGACGGGCTTGTTGGGATTGCCTGCCCAGGACACCTCGGTCAGCACCTCTGGCCGAAACCAGAGGATACGATCGGCGGATCGCCGCGACAGGCGCAGCGTCAGCAAGCCGCTGACCTGCTCGCGATAGGCATGGGCCGGCGGGTAGTCGGCCGAAAGTCGATGGGTCGCGTAGACTTCATCAGGATGTTCGGACAGCCAATCCGCCAGAGCCAGCACTTGTTCCTGGTTGGGCGTCTTGCCCGATAGATGGACTTCGCCACCGGTCAGCAGGGCCAAACCCTCGGCATCGATGCCAGATAACAGATGGGTCTCGCCTTCCATCAGGGCTCGGACCAGACTCTCGGATTGCCCCATGGTGTGGATGAGTCGGCCCAATACCCCAACCAACCGGGCCCGGTACTGGAGTTGATCCAGTGCGACCCGGCTGCCCAGTAACTGTGAAACCTGTTGGGCCAGCACTTCCAGCGGAATGCGCTGTTCATAGGGTAGATAGAATGGGGCGCCATGGTGCATGCAGGATATCAATCCCCAAAGCAGCGTTCCTGAGCAAGGGCATCACCAAGGTAGCCTTGACCCCCATGTTGCGCAGGTACAGGGTATACATCTGGGAAACACTGCGGGAAAAACAATAGCTGAGATCAACCGGCCGCTCACTGATACCGGTCGGCCGTTCGGGCTGTAACGGCACCGGGGTGTAGGCCACGTCAGGCAGATGCCGCAGGGGCAGCAGGGCGAACGGGCGGCGCGCCGGCTCGGGAATGTCACTGGCCGGATAGTGCAAGCCTAGATAACTCTCAAGGCCAGGGACCATGGATTCGGCAACCACTTCACCGCTGCCATCCTCGGCGAATCGGTAAGCCATGACCCGATCAAATCCCGAAAAGGCGCGGATTTGCTCCACCGCAAGCGCAAGGAATATCTGCAAGGTCTCGGTTCGCTGCAAGTGCTGAGTCGCGTCGCGCAACCCCAGCAGACTCTCCAGTGCCTGGCGGGGAACACGATTATCCGCCCGCTCGAATTCCAGCAGCAAGGCGCCATCGATGCGGTTGCCAAAGACATGCAGAGAGTCATCGACATGGGCAGCCGCTCCAGGCAGGTCAGGTGAGCCAGAACCCCGTTTAGGTTCAGGCTGTTCAACCGCGCGCGGAGCGTCGCCGTATTCTCGGACCCCAGAGCCAAGGCCAGCGATTGCCCGACGAGGGTATCGGCGGCACAGCCAAGGAATTCCTGGGTATTGGCACTCGCCTGACATATCGTGAGCCCGGCCTCCTCAAGCACCAGCAGCGCGGCATGGGGCTGAATGGCATTGACCAGATGGATGGGTTCCTGGTCGCAGGCGCTGGTATCCACGTCACTGACCGACGTCGAAAAAGGCTCGCTACTATTCACTGTCATGGCTTGTTCGTGTCAGGGTGTAGCCGGGGCAGTCGATTAAGCGATCCCGGGCGCCAGGGTGAAATAAAAACAGGTACCCTCACCCGGGGTGGATTCCAGCCACAACCGACCACCATGGCGCTCGACATGCTTCCGCGCCAGCGTCAATCCGGCGCCGGTGCCGCCGCCATACTCATCGCGACCATGCAGACGCCGGAAGATCGTGAACACCGCCTCCCAATGCTCGGGGGGTATGCCAATGCCGTTGTCCCTGACATACAGTATCGGCGGGACGGACTCCTGGACACCGAGTTCGATCAGCCGCTCGCTCTTGTCGTTGTACTTGATGCCGTTGGTAATCAGGTTCTCGAACACGACCCGCACTCTCACCGGATCGCAGGACACCGTGGGTAATGTCTCCCGAACGACGATCCTGGCTGTCTGGTCTTCCAACCTGGCGCTCAGATTCTCCCGTACCTCACTGACCAGCGTATTGAGATCGGTGGGTATGGTTTGCAGGCTCTCCTGATTGGCCCGTGAATATTGAAGCAGGGCCTCGATCTGGGTGGACATGCGCTGACTCAGCCGGCTCAGGCCATGCAACCAGTTCTGCTCGCGTGGGTCCAGACGATCTTCCAGGCTGTCCTGAAGGAAATGCACGAAATGATGGATGCCACGCAGGGGCTCCTGCAGATCGTGCGACACCCCGTAGGCAAAACTCTCCAGTTCGGCATTGCTTTCCTGGAGCCGCGCCAGCAACTGGCGCCGCTTTTCGCCATGTTGCCACAATACCAAGGCCCCACGCAGATCGGCCATGGCCTCGATTTCGCTGGTATGCCAAGGTCGCGAGCGGCCCCTCACCGATTCCTTCCATTCTTCGAAAGAGCCTCTCGGCGTGAGCCGCGCCTCCACGCCATCCGGCGCCAGGTGCAACTCGACCGGTTTACGCGGATCGCCCGCCCAGCGGACCTCATGCACCCATTCCGGACGAAACACCAGGAGATATTGTCCGGGCTCCATCAACCGGGCGGCAATCACACCGGCGATGGGCTGGGCGGCCGGGAGTGCCGAGGGCAGTGTCGGCAGACCGCTGGAGGAGGTTCTGAAGATCGCGGCGGATGCGCCGGAGACCGACTGGCATCCGCGACTGGTCGAGACCCTGTCGGGAAATTTCAATCCCGAGGAAGACAATCTGAACGCTTGGTTGACCCGCCGTGATGGCCAGGAGTTTCCCGTGGAATTCAGCCTGTCCCCTCTTCATGAAACCGCCGGCCCCATTACCGGGATGGTGGTTTCGCTACAGGATGTGACCAAGCGCCGTCAGGCCGAGGATAAACTGCTGGAGGCCAAGCTGGCGGCGGAAATCGCCAATCGGGCCAAGACGCAATTCCTGGCCAATATGAGCCACGAACTGCGCACGCCGCTCAACGCCGTCATGGGGCTGGCGCAAGTGCTGGAAATGGGCGACCTACGGGCTGAGCAGCGCGACATGGTTCGGCGGATTCATCAGGGTGGGTTGAGGTTGTTGAACCAGATCAATGATCTGCTCGACTTCGTTGAACTCGAATCCAACCGGGTCGAAATCGCTCATAGACGCTTCGAGCTGGACGAGGTCATCGACCCGGCTATTCGACGGCTTGCCGGTCTTGCCGAAAAAAAGGGATTATCCTTGATGATTGAAGCCGCGGGCGTCGAGGGCGCCTGGCTGGGAGACCCCTTGCGACTCAGCCAGGTGCTCGGTAATTTGATCAATAATGCGATCAAGTTCACCGATAAGGGCGAAATTAGAGTCAACATTACCAGCCGCCCCGTCGACGACTCGTCGACCGGCTTGCATTTTGAGGTCCAAGACACGGGAACCGGCATACCCACCCAACTCTTCCAGCCCTTCGCCCAGGTGGACTCCAGCAACACCCGGCGCCATGGGGGGTCGGGTCTGGGGCTGGCGATCGGCAAACAACTGGTCGAGCGGATGAGGGGCCATATCGGCGTGGAGAGCACCCTGGGCGCGGGTAGCCGGTTCTGGTTCGAAGTGCCGGTGGACAGACCGGACCATCAAATCGAACAGCCCCGGCCCAAAACACACTCCCCCTCGGCGGGTCAGCGCCTTGCGGGACGCCATGTGTTGATTGTCGATGACAGCCCGGTCAATCGCTATCTGGCGCGGGAGGCACTCAAACGCGAGGGGGCAAAATCCACCCTGGCCGAGGACGGCCAACAGGCACTGGAACTCCTGAAGCTACGACCCGACCTCTTCGATGCCGTTCTCATGGACATCCAGATGCCGGTGATGGATGGGCTGGAGGCTACCCGCATTCTCCGCAAGGACCCACGCATGCAAGCACTCCCCATCATCGCGGTAACAGCCAGCGTGATGATGAGTGATCGGGAAGCGGCGATGGCCGCCGGCATGGATGCTTTCCTGACCAAACCACTGGAACTGGCCCAACTGGTCGAAACCCTGCTGAGCTGCTTCCCTCCCATGGCCGCCAGCACCGGTTGAATGCGCGGCCCAGGCTGTCGGGTCATGAAGTCTTCGGCCAAGTTGAGGGCGCCGTCAAACCACCGAATTCAATGGTTGCTCGCACCTCGGGATTTCCCGAACGCACCTTTCCCGGTACTAAGGTGGGTGGATGCGCTCGACGCCGCCTTGCCCCAATATGGCATCAATACCCGGCAACGGGTTGCCTGCTGCATGGCGCGGATTGCCCACGAATCGGGCGTGTTTCGGTGGGTGCGGGAAATCTGGGGGCCGACTCCTGCGCAACAGCGTTATGAGGTACGAAAAGACCTGGGGAACACGCAACCGGGCGACGGCAAGCGATTCATGGGCCGGGGCCTACTGCAAGTGACCGGACGGGCGAACTTCGTCATGTTCAATGGCCGCATCAAGGCGCGTTACCCGGACGCGCCAGACTTTGTGGCGAATCCCGGACTGCTGGAACAGCCGAAGTGGGCCGTTATTTCGGCCTGTGACTGGTGGGATCGGAACGGCTGTAATGCCATGGCGGACGGTGATCAGATTACGGCCATCAGCAAGAAGGTCAACGGCGGGACCAATGGCCTGGCCGAACGCAAAGCCTACTGGCGAAAGTTTTTGGCCGCAATTCCGGTCTCTGGGTAGTGTTGCGACGGGTTGCCACGGGTCTTGACTTCGGTTTGTGCTGGACACAAAATCCAACCATGACCACAAAAGCACTGACACATAAATCTTTCGACGCGGCTACTGCCCTGACGGTAATTCGCCTAACCCTGCAAGGCGCATTGCTGGGCGTGGCTATTGTCGGGATTTTCACTCAAGCGCAGCACTATGATGTAGCCGGGGCTATAGCCGGCGGCTTAATCGTACTCATCGCAAAGCTGAAGCACTTTTTTTGATGACGTTGGATGGAAACGCGGTAGACATGGCGTCTGCTGCGGTCGGCATGGTGTTATGCCTAGTGCGTCCATTCCGTCGATGGCGAAAAGGAACGCGGCCCTACTTCAACCGCAACAAGCTGATTAACGATGTTCTGAATGGTGCCATGGTTGTGCCATTCGTTTTCATGGTGACCTCAGTATTTTCGCAAGGCTTGATGAGCATGCTGATCGAATCCGCCAAGTTCACCTTGTTTTTAGGCGGTGCTGTTGGCTTAACCTTTGTGCTAGGCGAACTGTTCAAAGGCAAGCCTTGAAACGGCGCATCCCTGCACTGCTCTTTTCCTCAATGCGATCACGCCTCCAGCATTAATTCCATGGTGCTGCCCTTGCGCGGGTGCGCAATGTCCATGAACTTCTTGAACTGCTCCCAAGTGGTCAGAAATCCTTCTGAGCTGCTGCCCTCCCACAACCGCCAGCACTGGTTGAATGCGCGGCCCAGGCTGTCGGGTCATGAAGTCTTCGTCCAGGTTGAGGGCGCCGGCAAACCACCTAACTCAATGGTTGCTCGCCACCTGGGTATTTCCCGAAAGCGCCTTCCTCGGTACTCTCGACACCCAATCCTAATGACTGAAGGATCCGGAGGGCGTCTTCGAAGCGTAGGCGCCGTATCGCATCGGCAAGCGCCTGCTCAACATCCTGTCCATAGGTTGCGCTCAAAGCGGGGCGCAACTCGGCATGAATTTTCAGTGCGGCCAGATCATGCCGGGTAAGGGCCTGACAAAGCTCGCTCATGTGTGCTTGATTCAGCTCTGTCGTTCCACTCTTCTCTGAAGGCTTGGGTTTTTCAGGGTGGCAGGCCGCGATGCCGCCGATCAGGGAATCCAGATCCCTGTCGATGCGACTCAGCAGCGCTTCGGCATCCTCAGCCTGATGGCCTATGGCGGTCTCCGCTTGTTGCGCCAGCCGCATCAAGTCCATGGCGCCCAGGTTGCCCGCGTTACCCTTGAGATTATGCAAGCGACGCATCGCGGAGGCGCGGTCATCAGCGGTCAGATCGGCACGAATGCACCGGCCCAGTCCGCGGAACTCCTCGGAGAACAGTTCCAGTAATTCCCTGTAAGCCTCCGGATGTTCATGATAGTAAGCCGCGACTCGTTCCCGCTCGATGCCGGGAAGATTCGGAAGCTGCAGTGGGTCCGCGCGCGACTCGCCGGGGACGAACAGATTCTCCGCTTGAACCAAGGCGGAAGCTTCGTCGTGGGTTGAGCGAAGATAGGGCCGCAACACGACCAGCAACTGCTCCATGTTCAACGGTTTCGTCAGAAATGCGTTCATGCCGGCGGCCAGCGCCGCTTCCCGCTCTTCGGGCAGGGCGCCGGCCGTCAGGGCTATCACGGGTATGCCAGCGGTTAACGGGTTGTCGCGCAGGATGCGCGTCGCCGCAAGGCCGTCCATGACCGGCATCTGGATATCCATGAGCACGACATCATATATTTTGGGATAGGCGCATAGTGTTTCCACGGCCTGTTGACCGTCGACCCGCGACGTCACCGCCGCGCCCTCCTCCTTCAGCAGACGTTCCAGCATGAACCGATTGATTCGGTTGTCGTCAACCGCCAAAACCCTGAGACCGGGCAACCGGCCTTGCTTGAGAGGCACTGGCGGAATTCGCGCCGCCAAACGCTCCGACCGTTCCACGGCCCGGTCAAGGGTGAGCTCGAACCAGAACAGACTCCCCTCGCCTTCCCGACTGGTGACACCCATCTGGCCCTGCATCATTTCAACTATGCGCTTGCTGATCGACAGCCCGAGTCCGGTGCCGCCAAAACGCCGAGTGGTGCTGGCGTCGGCCTGGGTGAACGGATTGAACAATCGGGTCATGACTTCCGGAGCGATGCCGATTCCGGTGTCTTCGATCTCAAACCGCAAACGGACAGCCTTGGCCGTCTGGCTCAAAAGGTTGACCGAAACGACCACGCTGCCTTGTTGGGTGAACTTGATGGCGTTCCCGGTCAGATTGCTCAACACTTGACCCAGGCGGAAAGGATCGCCCATCAACCGGCCCAGGCCAGCCTCCGGCGGATGCACCTCGAACCGTAGCCCTTTCTCCCGGGCGCCCGGGCCCAGCAGATTTTCGAGTCGCTGCAGGACACGGCCAATCTCGAAGGATTGCTGTTCCAGTTTGAGTTGGCCCGCCTCAACCTTGGAGAGATCGAGCACATCATTGAGGATGCGCAGCAAGCTCTCGCCGGCATCGGTGATCTTGACCAGCAGATCCCTCTGTTCAGGGGCCAGCTCCCCCCGCTCCATTAACTGGGTCAGACCCAGAATGGCATTCAGCGGCGTGCGGATTTCATGGCTCATGTTGGCCAGGAACTCGCTCTTGGCCTTGCTGGCGATGGCGAGTTGGGCCGTCCGCTCCTGTACCTTGTGTTCAAGAGTGGCGTTCAGTTCGCGAATCTCCCGCTCCGCGAGCTTGCGTTCGGTGATGTCCTGATGCGTGCCGATGGCCCGCAGGGGCGATCCATCGGGCGCCCTCTCGACCAGAGTGCCGCGGCTGAGTATCCAGCGGTATTCGCCCTCCCCGGTGCGCATGCGAAACTCCAGTTCATAGCGGCCCACCGTGCTCAGTTTTTCCATGGCCTCCCGCGGGGCTCTGTCCCGATCCTCGGGATGTAGCAAAGAAAGCCAGTAACTCTGCGTGGTGGGCTCGAATTCGGCGGGTTTAAGGCGCAACATCCGGAAATAACTCGGGCTACAGTAATTCTCCCCGGTCTGGATGTTCCAGTCCCACAAACCCTCACTGGTGGCTTCCAGCGCCAACCGCAGTCGTTCCTCGGCCACCGACAATTCCCGGGTACGGGCAGCCAGTTCCGCCGTGCGTTCATCGACTCTCCGTTCGAGTTGCTCATTGAGATCCCGGACCGCCAGTTCGGACTGTGCCTGTGAATCCTCATGGACTCGCCGATAGCGGCGCCGCTGATCGAATGTGTAAAACATCCACCCCAACCCACAGACTGCGGCAAGCCAGAGGATAGGCATCCAGCAGTTATCGGGATCGATGGAGTTCCACCCGAAAACCGCGGAAGCCGCGGCGCCATTGGCGGGCGAGCCAGCGGCATATCCCCCCGGGCAGAGCAGCACCCCCATCAAGGCTACTGGCAATGCCAGCCGTTTCAGGCGGATGCCCACGTTATGATTGTCCTTCATGGCGTCGGGAGGGTGTTGGCCGCTCGGGAGGGGTCATTCCAACCTTCATAAAGAGGGCGGTAATCATCATGAAGCTGTCTTTTGGATGGCGTGTAGCCAGGAGCAATTCTCATGTCAGCCGAGAGGGCGTCATTACCGCCATGGTTGGCCTAATCCAGCGGCGATGGAGAGCCAAGCACTGTAACATCCACGGCTGAATCCAGACCGGTTGGCCCAGGCGGGTATCACGTCGCTGTGACGGATACCGGGATTCACTGCCCAAATGATGGCAGTCCACCAGGGCGCCTAGTTTACAATGAAAATTGCCGGGTATCGAGCGAATGACCCGTGATACCGGCATATTACCCGGAATTGCTCGCCTTTACCTCCCTAAATAGTGCCTGACAGAAAACCCCCCTCTTTTGGAAAAATCGGCCTACTTGTCCGGGCGATCGGTGGCGGATTTGGCGGAATGCGGGCGGGTCAAGGACGCTGGCGGGGGAACGGGCGAG
>Ga0172367_10008962_pt1 | contig 11080 bp, 12 predicted proteins | sample Lak10m_FD_114542 | JGI IMG/M metagenome (GOLD analysis project Ga0172367, IMG submission 114542) | Freshwater microbial communities from Kabuno Bay, South-Kivu, Congo - kab_022012_10m | ecosystem: Environmental > Aquatic > Freshwater > Lake | place: Democratic Republic of the Congo: South-Kivu...
CTCTGAACGTAACACCTTAATGGCAACTTGCCTTTCCAGCATTGGATCAAGGGCTTTGAATACCTCACCAACCCCGCCCTCGCCAAGCTTTTGAATTATTTGATAATTACCAATGGTATTCATGTTGGTTTGACACTAAATTCGAGTAACGGGTAAATTAAATACCGGTTGCGGTGCTTTGATGGCTATCAAAATGACTGAAATATTATCGTACCCACCTCTACTCTTTGCCAAATCAATCAAACGTTGGCAGGCTGAAGATAATTCTTTCGTTTGCAATATGATCTGGATATCTGTGTCGGAGACTAAATCATACAATCCGTCCGAACATAACAAATAGATATCGCCAATCCGTATCAGCCATTCGTGAACATTGATATCTGACTCTATTAGCGGCTTAGTGCCGATAGCGCGGGTGACAATGTTTCGGTCGGGATGTTTTTGTGCGTCTTCAGGAGACAAGTGACCGCTCCTGACCAAATCAGCCACCAAGGTATGATCTGAAGTCAGTTGCTTCAACTTATTGTCTCGATAGCAATAAAGCCTGGAGTCGCCGACATGACCAAAGTAAGCCTTACCCTTGGTAATCAAACAGGCTGTCACAGTCGTCCCCATACCTAGCCATTTCGGATATTGGTTAGCCGCAGACAGTATCTGCGAATTGGCTTGCAGAAACCCGGATTTTAAAAACTTGAGTGGTTTGATCTTTTTACCTGATAAAAAAAGCTCACCCAAAATTTGCACCGCTTCCCGGCTTGCTACATCACCAGCGTTATGACCACCCATGCCATCAGCAACAACCGCTAAAGCGGTTTTAGGATCTTCTGGCAAACAAAAAAACTGTACTTGATCTTCGTTAGTTATTCTTTGGCATCCCTTATCACAACCTAACACCACATCAATAACATAATCTTTAATCAATTGACTGTTACTAAAAAAACAAGTAATAAATTTCCACATTTAATTATGTAGATCATTCCCGTAATCTCTCTTGATTATGGGGTTCATACCCATAAGCTCCTGACCATATTTAATAGGAATAGCAAAAGTTATTTGTGTTCCTTGAGAATCGGTAAGACCATAGCTAAAAACTCCGATTACCTCTCCTTGGTCATTAAAGACAGGACCACCACTATTACCAGCACCTGTAGTGTTTAGATTCAATTGATAAACATCTCCAAACTCACTGAAATACTCAGTAGTCGTATTACCAATTATTTTAGCTTGACCATTAATAACCTTGGCTATAGTAGAACTTGATACCGTTGGTCTAGGTATCTTACGAATTTGCTCTTCCCGATTAAAAGGATCCTGTGAATTCGTTTTCACATATACATCAGGAGATACACTAGGGTAACCAATTACAGTAATTTGGTTCCCAGGTTGAACACTTTCTTTTTCGGCAAGAGCAACAAAACTAAGTTTATCTGGAAGTGATATTTGAAGCAATGTAACGTCAGCAATATTAGAAATCTGAGCTATTGTTGCGGGTATTTTATTTCTATTATCCGGGAATGTAACATCTAAATAAATATTACGTCCTTCTACAAATTTATCGTTTGCAATTCGCTCTTCTTTGATTTTTGTTTGTGCTGGAACCCATTTAACCAATTTATCAATAATTTTAGGAAACTCAGAAATCTCTTTTATTGGTAGGACAATATTAGTTGAACAATCAGTACTTATACATTTTTTAAGATAACCATCATAATTTAGCCCGCTATATGCAGTTTCCCAGTTTGCGGCTACATGCCGATTCGTCAGAATATATCCATCTTCTTTTACTACAAAACCTGAGCCACTGAGAGTTTTTCCACCAATTAATTCATTAGGGCCGTCAGGGCCTTCTGCCTTTGTAACCAGATAAGGCTCGACTGTATCACCTATTGAAATGTACCAAGGTAACACTTGATCTTGGCATTTACCCTTTAAGTCACGACTTGAGCACTCTTTTTTTTGAAAAAGTGGATTTTGAGTCGCAACATCGATTAACTTCCAACTGGATTCTATGTAAACCGTGGACTGAGAATACATTTCTGCAATTTGACTGGAAGAAAGTGTTTTCGGAATAGCTTCTTCTATTTTTGTATCAAGTGTCTGGAGCTTCTGAGCTGCCAACTGTTCGGTGTTATTGATGGCACTAATCAGTTCATTTCGATCTTGTTTGCCCAAATAAAACAACGCACCGCCTGCCAAAAGTACCAGTACAACCACAACCGAACCAAAATTAACAAGCTTCTTCTGGGTGCCTGCATGGCTGTCATGTATTAATTTTTCTACCGTATTGCGTCCAACACCTCTTGGTGCAATCTCCGACTGAAAGCTAGAATTTGAGGGGGCCACACTTTCTCGTGTCGGGGGAGTAGGATCTTCAAATAGTCGAGTGGGCTTAACTTCAATTTGTGGACGGGGATCAAGATCAAAAACAAACTCGGGGCCGCCTTCACCCAGTTTAATTGTATCGCCCGGATTCAAAACAGCCGAACCAACAATACGCATACCATTAATAAAACTACCATTCCGACTATTCAAATCGGTCAGAGTAAAAGAATCTGCTGAACCTGCAACCGGATGCAGTTTGGCATGGGCTCTGCCAACAATATCATCTCGTTCAGGATCAAAGCGAATATCCGCTGTAATATCTCGTCCCAGGGCAAGTTCTGTAATGGGTAAGTCGAATGCCTCTGTTTGATTGGCTTTAGAACCTTTGATGTGCTTAATAATAATTTTTTTCATTTTGACTCCCTGGAACGAAAATTTAAATTAAAAATAAATTCAAGGCTTATTTATAATCATCTCGTAAAAAGTAATAGTTTGATCCAATTGAGTTTCAACTCCCAAATCCATCAGGGAACGCACAACCTTATCTGGTGCATCATGAGGATATTTTATGACAACGCCACCATTGGCGGCCTTAGCCTCTTCAATGATTTGCTTGATATTGTTTTTTGCGGGTGTTGATAACAGACCATCGAATTCCATTTTACCCCTAGGAATGGGTATGGATTTTTGACTTGAATCAACTGAACTTTGAGACGCTTTTGGAGCGAACGACGTTATGGGTTTAGCAGATAATAAAGTTTGTTCAAATAAAGTCTGATTATCCAATGTTTCCCGCAAAAAACTATCCTGCAACTCATTTATTAAACCAGCAGTTGGATTAGAAAATATTTTTAAAGTAATTGTATTGCTTGATTTAATTTGAATTTCTGCCGGAGTTAAAATAAATTGGCGCTTTTTGGTTTCATAAAAAAAAGCTTGGCAGTCATATACCCACGGATTACTGGTCGGCTGAATTCCCTGGACGATCACCTCACCAGGTCGTCTACTCAAATCAGCCGGAGACAATACTTTGTCAGAGCCCACAAGTCCTGTTAGCAAGGGACTGTTTTGCGGAAGCGGTTTTTGTTTTTCCAAAAAATACATGCGTCCTTTATCAATGCGAAAAATAAAACTTGTGTTGCCGCTGGCCAATCTCCAGGATCCGTCAATAGATAACTGTTGACTCGCAGGAATCGCATTGTGATCGGGTAAAGGGGGACGACGAGCACAACCCCATTCTGAAGGTATTAAAACTAGGATCAGCATTAAATTAATCAAGCGCATAAAGTTCTATCGAATAAAAAAGTTATAACAATGAATATTAATCTTTTATATACCAGATTTATTTCGGCGATATTACTACAAATCCTACCAGTGTGTTTTGTGGATAAACCGGCACGTTGATAATCCAAGGTCATTGAAACAATGCCATCAGGCGGGATTTTAAAATTTCGGATACGAGCAAGCTCAAAAATGTCGTCAGATCTACAAACCACTTACAGCACTTCCCACAAAGCAATTTCATTAGTTAATTCGTAATCTGGGTAAGAGCGCTTACCTTGGTGAACAAGTTAGTTTTAGCTGCTTTCTGGATTCATTGAGACAAAACAGTAATTGGTTTACCATAAATATTCAAATTATGAATTAGGAAATCAAAAAATGACCTTATGCCCCTGCGGCTCCAACCTCGATTACTCTGACTGCTGCGGCCCGATTGTGGAAGGCGAAACACTAGCCCCGACTGCCGAAGCCTTGATGCGCTCTCGCTACTCTGCGTTTGTGAATAGAAACCTGGATCATATAGAACGTACCCACGCCCCGGAAATTAAAGAAGATTTTAATCGTGCCGAAGCCGAACGCATGGCAGAAGAATGCGAATGGCGAGGTCTTGAAGTGAAATACGCCAAGGAAAACGGCGATACGGCTCAAGTGGAATTTACCATCCGATTTCGCCGTGAAAAACAGGATCTGATTCAAACCGAGTTAGCCAGCTTCCGGCGGGAAAACGGCGCATGGTTGTATGTAGACGGTGAAATCAACCCCAAAGGCCCGCAACGCGTGGTCAGCAAAGTTGGTCGCAACGATCCTTGCCCCTGTGGCTCAGGTAAAAAAGCCAAAAAATGCTGTGGAACCACCACTGAACTGGATGCAGCGTGAGCCAACGTTTTGCCTGTACCGCCTGTGGCAAATGCTGCTATGGGCAATTGCCTTTGACCTGCGAGGATGCATTCAATCACGCTGACCGTTTCCCCTTGGCGATGGTCTGGACACCGTTGCGGCAAGGCAGCAAGGATTACGCGATGGTGTCCAGACTGGGGGCCACGATCAAACTGGCCAATCGAAAAGAATTGGCGGCGTTGATTGTCCCCACCGCCTATATTCCGCCGACCTTCCCCTGCCCGGCTTTAAGCATTGATAATTTGTGCAGCATGCACAGCAATAAACCAGCCCGCTGCAAAACCATGCCATTTTATCCTTATCGGGATGAGCAATTTCAAGCGGAATTATTAAAACCGCAACCCGGCTGGAGTTGTGACATTTCGGAATCAGCACCGGTGGTGTTTGCCGACAAGCAAATTATTAATCGTGAAGACTTTGATTTGGAGCGTCAGGCCTTGGAAGAACAAATACCGCTGATCCGTCGCTATGCAGAATACATGCTCAAATACACGCCAAACCTGCTTGATAGCCTTGTCAAAGCCTCGTTAAAAGCCAAAGCCGGACAAGTGGTAACCAATTTATCCTCGTTTCTGACCGCCACCCGCAATCCCGTTGCCAAACAGATTGCCTTGCAGCAATTACCGGTCCTGAATGATTATGTGCAAAAAACCGCCAAACAGGCTGAGCTTATTGACTATCATCGCAACTACACCGCCTGGGCCAAGGAAATGCATTACCTTACCCAAAGGCCTTGACTCAAAGTTGATAAATCAGCCCATCGCCAATTCATGCTCGTCCAGCCTGAATTGCGATTTTTTAAGATGATTTGAGACGGCAACCGTGGAGTGCAGGCATTTCTTACCCAACAATAAATCCTGCATTTCAGAGGGAATCACCACGTCAAAACCCAGATGAAAATCATCTCCATCCAGATCATTGTCTGGTAAGCAATTTGTCGCTATTTCTTTCATCCAGTTCAGCATGGCAATTTTCCTCAAGTAACATCAATTGAGTGGTTAGTATAGATTTTGGAGATGACAAAAATATGACAGGCCAACCAGTTCTGAGCCCCTTTGTGTTGCCAGTATCGATGAAACATATCCCAAAAGGATCAAGGGATGACAATACTACGAAGCACTGACGGTTCAGCGCAACGCACCGCGCTGGATCAAAAAGCTCATTCAATACGGCTATATCACGCCCTAACCGGCGCCTGATCACATATAATTTTGGGCCTTGATTAGATCAGGTCCCACTCGCCTCCTGTAAAGGACATCTTTCACAGTAAAGATTAATGACAGTTAATGTCCATCAACGTAGTTCTAGACCATTGACCAGGTTAGCCCCACGGAGTCTGAGGCCAGAGGTTCGAATCCTTTCGGGCGCGCCATTTTGACACTCGTACCCTTAATAGGGACACCGTACTGTTGGAGTCACTTAAAGGTTCGTTATCTAAAAGACCTATACAAATAATGACCATAAGTGGCCTAACTCCTTTACCATGACCACTGCCCAAATCACAATACTTATCCCCGTGGCCGCTGCGGCTATATCCTTTATGACACGTATTTTTTCATTTTGCCGAGTTTCCACAAAATCGCAAAGGGCTTCGATGGTGGTGTTAAACATTTCGCAAATCAGCATCAAGCCGGTGACTGCGAAAACAGAAATGAAATCCAGCCATTGGCGAAAATAAAAACTAATGGCCAAGACAACCAATGAAAGTATAACTTTATAGGCCACGCTGAAATCATGTAAAACTGCATAGCGCAGACCCGAAAAACAGACTTTCAATTTTCTAAAAGGGTGGTAACCACTCTGACCGGTATTGAGAAACTTGTTACGCATACCTTACCTCATGATGATGCCGCTGTTATGCAGCAGATTTAATAAACCCCACACCCAAAGCAAACCCAGCAAGGCGCCTGCTAAAACATCCGAAGGAAAATGTACCTGAAGATAAATGCGGGAGAGGGCAACCAAGGACGCCAACAACAAGGCAAAACCAGTCAAAGAGTAGTAGTTAAGCCCCAGTTTCTCCGGTTTTAGTATCCAACTTAACGCCACCGCAAAAGCAACGATTTGCGCAGTGTGAGCACTAGGATAGGAGGCATCCAAAGGAATATCGCCAATGACCGGGAATAAATCGGGGCGTTGCCTTGCGAACCAGAGCTTGGCCAGACGACAGAACAAGGCGACACCGGCCAGGCTTACAGCCAGCAACCAACCATCCACGGCACGACCGTTTTTGGCCAGATAACCGCCTATCAGCGCGGTTACGGGAGCCAGTATGTAAAGGGAACCGACCCAGGTGATGAATGTAAAAAAACGATCTAGCCGGATACTTCTGATTCCGTAAGCGAAACTTAGCAGATAGCGATCCCACTGATAACGGGGCACGCTGAAACGTTCGATGAGGACCAGCAAAACGATAGCCACGGACCAGGTTCCTAAGGTTGGCAGGTATTTAAAACCTAGAGTTTTCATTGTTTTACCTTATATTTCAAAAAGAACTGCTTCATATATGACGTTTAATCGGTAATCACGATGAGGGCGAATGCCTTGTAACATTTCTGGTTGTCGTTGTTTTTAAGCGCTGCTCCATGATGCGTCTGATTATGAGTGACATCGGATGGCAATAGTGGAGTCCAAAGAGTTAAGCTGCTTTGAGTTTCTGAGTATAAAATTGCCGCGTAAAGGCAACAGGCGACAACTATTTTGACGCGGGGGGGTAATCAAAGCCGATACCAGCAAGATATAAATCAAAGGATCGTGGAACTGGGACAGGAAGAGCAGGAGCGGAAGCTTGCCTTTCTTGGGTATCAGGCGGTTTGCTCCAAATCGGGCCTGACGATTTTTAGACTCTTGTGTGCTCAGGCCTTTCAATGCGTCGAATGCCTGAGTTTCCGTTGGTTCGTGCCAGCCGACGATATTGGGTCTTTTCATAATTAACGCTAATTTTTAGCTATTTACAGATGTAAGCGAACCAAGTTATTCAAGCCATTGCACGAAATCGGACATGCTAACTAAATTGATAGTTCAGACTTTGATGCTATGCAAGCACTGTGAGTGTGCGTTCATTCCGATCTAGTTGTTGATTAAGCGAATGTCTGTAAAATCATGAGTGAAGACGAATCGGCTACCCAACAATCTTGAGTTTATTCGACGCAGTTCATGACGCTTTTTCCATAAGATGCCAAAGCGCCTGACGGATCGCCGCAGTGCCTCCGGCCATGATGCTGATAAAGTAAATAAATGCACACAGGTTGGCTAGATGCCCAAACAGGATGCACAGACCATCCTGCTGCAAAAGTCCAATGGCGATAAATAACAGTGCAAGAGCGGGTAATGTGTTGCTGAAAGGAATAAGCCCAAAAGGGGCCATAAGCAAAGCGGACGCCGTTATTAGCGCGCAGTTGTTGAGCATTTCCGCCACCCAATTGGACGTCAGCCAATTCAGTCGATGGGGACGACTCAAGCGTTCCAGTCGATGCAACCATAGGCTGCTTTGCTTTAATCCCTTCCGAAGTTTTTCGGTCGGCAACACGCGTTGTGCGATGCATTTTGGCAGCCATAGCTTGCAGCCGAAAAGCCGGCTGGTGCCAATCAACAGGATGGCGGCGCCGAAAACGGTACTAATACCCGGAATAGATACAGGGACCATGAAAACGATTGCAAGGAACGCTATGAGCAGCAATAAACCATCCTGTCCGACAATATCTCTGATCTCCGCCAGCGAAACGCCACTCCTCGGCAGGTTGCCAGTCATGACATTGAGCTTTTCCCCTAGAGAGTCTGTTTGAAAGTCAGCCTGTTGTGTTTGGCTCAGAGAAATGCGACGCGCTTTGCTCGGATCATCTGTAAGTTTTTTCATATATTCATCTCTTGTCATATAACCGACATTCAAACCCTGAGGGATTGATCGCGGCAATTGAAATTGCATATCAGCAAAATAGAACATAACGACAGCGTGTTGATTGGATGTGGATTTCCATTATTGCCATAGGCTTAGCGCCGGTTCCTTGACGACTGCTCGCAAAATATCACCACGTGTAATAAAGCCTACTAATAACCCTTGATCATTGGTTATTGGTACTCCATCTATGTCTTGATTGATCATGACTGAGGCAATTCTCCGAATATCCGTCACTGGTGCAGCGGCGACAATTGGCGTGATCATGACATGCTCCACCCGCCTATTCATCGATTCGATGATCTGATCGCCATCAATATTGATAGCAGTCAAAAGATTGCGCTCGTTGACAACACCAACCAGTCTCATTCCGCTGTCTAGTACCGGTGCCTGATGGATGCCGTGATCGCGCAAAATGCGCCATGCCTGTGCCACATCGTCATCGACGGAAACAGAAATCACCTGTTGCTGCATAATCTGGTTGGCATGATACAGGGGGCCTCGTTCAAGATTTTTGGGGAGCATAAGTCGGTAGGCCCGTTCGGCTTCCTCTTGTTTTCGCCTGTTTTCAGTTCCGACACCGCCTAATTCCTCACCCTCATGGGCAATAGCCCGGATGGACTTGGATTTTTTGAGTCCATGTGCTCGCTGCATTTCTTCCAGCGTACCACTGAATATCTGACCGGTAATCCCATGGATGGTAAACATACAGATAACCTCTTAAGAATGGTCGTTTCGCTTGCTAGCGAAAAGCCTGAATAAGGATCTGAATAGCCAAAATAGCCGCTGTCACGTTCGTTCTATTATTTCATCACTCAACAGCGAGTCCACACAGAAGCTAATCGGCCAATCTTAAATCGAATTCATCGATTACCAGGCGACGCGAGGCCACAGCAAGTAATCGCATGACATGTTCGGCCAAGGTAGCTTTCACTGCGATAAATGTGCTTCGAGCCGGTTGTTAACCCGTTTCAGCTAGTCAGAGATCGGCGCGATTCATCAGCATGTCCGATGCACCTGTCTCCCAGCGCTGCAATTTCCTGCTACAGCGCGGAACAATCAGCACTTATCAATCCCGCACCGCGTGCTCAATGCCTTGCCAACAAACTTCTGCCATTAGGCTGATTTCAGGCTCTGAAATCACATAGGGCGGCATGAAATAAATCACATTCCCCAGAGGACGCAATAGCACGCCCTGTTCAAGTGCATACCGGTACACTTTTAAACCTCGCCGTTGCTGCCACGGATACGCTTCACGCGTTTGTTTGTTTTTCACCAGTTCAATAGCGACAATCATGCCGGTTTGCCGGACTTCAGAGACGTGAGGATGTTCCTGGAAGCGTTCGACGGCTTTGCTCATCGCAGTCGCCAAGCGGCGATTATTGCCGATGACATCTTGCTGCTGAAACAGACCGATAGTCGCTAATGCCGCCCGACAACCTAATGCGTTGCCCGTGTAACTATGCGAATGTAAAAAGGCAGTCAGGTTCTGGTAGTCATCGTAAAACGCCTGATACACGGTGTCGCTGGTCAACACCGCCGACAACGGCAGATAGCCGCCGGTCAAGCCCTTGGATAAGCAGATAAAATCCGGACTGATCGCTGCTTGTTCGCAGGCGAACAGGGTGCCTGTGCGGCCAAATCCCACCGCTATCTCATCGGCGATCAGATGCACGCCGTAGCGGTTGCAGGCCTCGCGCAACATGGCCAAATACACTGGATGGTACATGCGCATATTGCCGGCGCATTGCACCAGCGGTTCGACGATCACCGCACAGGTCGAATCCGCGTGTGTCGCTAAAGCCAGTTCCATTGCGGCGAAACGGCGGATTGAATAATCCTCCCAGGTTTCACCGCTTTCGCGATAGTAGCAATCCGGACCAGGTACCGTGATGACATTCATCAACAGCGGCGCATAAGTTTCCTTGTACAAAGCCACATTTCCAACGGCCAGCGCGCCAAGCGTCTCGCCGTGGTAACTGTTCTCCAGCGTGATGAATTTGTGTTTTTGCGATTTGCCGCAATTACGCCAATAGTGAAAACTCATTTTCAGTGCGACTTCAACGGCTGAAGAGCCATTGTCGGCGTAGAAACATTTATCCAATCCAGTCGGGGTAATTTCCACCAGTTTTTCGGCTAAAGTCAGCGCTGCTTCATGGGTAAAGCCGCCGAGAATCACATGCTCTAATGTATCGAGCTGTTGCTTGATGGCTTGATTAATGACTGGGTTGGCATGCCCAAAAAGATTCACCCACCAGGAACTGACCGCATCCAGATAGCGCTTACCCTCGAAATCTTCCAACCAGACGCCCTGGCCGGATTTAATCGGAATCAACGGCATGGCATCAACAGGGTTTCCCCTTGAATCATGGTCTTTCATCTGACTGCACGGATGCCATAGCACCTGCAAATCGCGTTGCACCATTGCTTGATTATTCATCGGCTTCCTCGGATGACTTTTTCATTCGACATGGACAAGATTACTGCCAGCCTCCTTCATGCGCGTGGTACTCCTCAATGCAAGAACCTCGATCCTATCAATACCCTGGGTTGAGATGCGGAACGGTCCTGGGGAATAGAATTTTGCCGGGAAATGACGGCATTAATGTACGCCATAATGTGACTCGATATAACGCTCGACCAACGCTTGAAACTCTTCGGCGATATGTTCACCTTTCAAGGTGA
>Ga0172367_10008963_pt1 | contig 11080 bp, 2 predicted proteins | sample Lak10m_FD_114542 | JGI IMG/M metagenome (GOLD analysis project Ga0172367, IMG submission 114542) | Freshwater microbial communities from Kabuno Bay, South-Kivu, Congo - kab_022012_10m | ecosystem: Environmental > Aquatic > Freshwater > Lake | place: Democratic Republic of the Congo: South-Kivu...
AGAGACCGAGCCAAATTGCTATTAGAGAACTTGTACCTGGTTGTGTGTTTTATGCAGAGGGTAGATCTATAACCATAGACCAAATAGATTTAAAACTATCCGAACCAGAAAAATGGCGCATCTGTCGCAACTGTCATTATGCTGCACCTGATTTTTCTAATAGCCAAAAAACTTGTCCTCGCTGTGGAGACACAATGTGGGGAGACCAAGGTAGATTACATGATGTGTTACGTCTCAAACAAGTAATAGCCACCACCTCAGATAGGGAAAGTCGGTTTGGGGATGAGAATGAAGATAGGGAATCTAGTTTTTTTAAAAACCATTTGTTAGTAGATTTTGACCCATCCTTCAAGGAATACACCTATCTAGTAAAGAGTACAGAATTTCCCTTTGGATTTGAGTATATATCCCGAACCAAATTCCGAGAAATAAATTTGGGCAAGACCCTCCCCCACGGTAAAAATGTAGAAATAGCAGGAGAGAAATTTTTGACAGAAGGATTTCGTATTTGTAAAGGGTGTGGGAAGATTTTAAGAAAAAATAACACTCAATCAAGTCAAGAACGAGACCATGCTCTAACCTGTAAATGGCGAGAACAACCAGAAGCAGCGGAGACCATAGAGACCCTTTATTTATACCGAGAATTTGAGTCCGAATCCATTAGATTTTTAATGCCAGATGAAAGATTTTGGAGTGAACAGGGGTTACATTCCTTTATTGCTGCATTGCAATTAGGCTTGAAACAAAAATTTGGAGGAAGGGTAGACCACCTGCAAATTACCCAGGTGCAAGAACCCCAACCAGATAATAAACTGCGTAAATCCTTTCTTTACCTATATGACACAGTGCCCGGAGGGACTGGTTATTTGCGACAGTTGTGTGAGAACAGGGTAGATGGTAGACCAGAGGATCTGCGCCAGGTATTTGAACAGGCTTTAAATGTATTAGTTAATTGCAGTTGTCAAGAAAGGGGAGAAGATGGTTGTTATAAATGTTTATTTGCCTATCGTAATAGCTTTCACCAAGACTTTACTAGTAGTAAAATAGCCCAATCCCTACTGAGTGAAATTTTGAACCACTGGTCAGATTTAGGAGAAGAGAAGAGCCAAAATCTTTCTGGTCTGTCCATTAACTCAGACCTAGAAAGTGAACTAGAGTCTAGATTCATTCAAGCTTTGAAAAGCTATACAAGAAATGGAGAAGAAACCAAATTACAACCATTTTTACTCCATGGCAAAAAAGCCTACTACCTAAAAATAGGGGAAATAGCTTGGAACATAGAGCTACAAGTTCCTTTAGGTAAAGAAGAAGGACTACCTCTAAATTGCAGAGCAGATTTTGTGTTTTATCCCGCCCATAGTCGGGTTAACAGTTTACCCATAGTAGTATTTACTGATGGATGGGAGTATCACCAAGAAAGAATAGACCAGGATTTAGAGCAACGTCTAGGGATTATAAAAACCGGAGATTATTGGTGTTGGTCACTGACCTGGGCGGATATAGATAAACAATTAAACCAGAAAACCACCTTTTATAACTCCACCACTGATTATGGGGGGACTAAATCTGGGATGGATTCCTCATTGAACAATCCACAGATTAATCAGAAAAGGAAAGAACTATATGAACACTACCAATGTAGTCAACTTGCCCATTTAGAAGATAAAAGTAGCTGGGAATGGCTGATAGACTATCTTTATTCTCCCATAGATAGTTTGTGGCAAAACTGGGCACTGCTGCGTACCATCCTACAGGCACAGAAGAAAAACCAGACCCCCCCTGCTATAGAAGATTTTTTAGCACCCCAACTAGAAACGTGGAATAGACCTCAAAACTACCATAGTGGAGTAATAGAATTATCAAAGAATCTAGAGATCTTTACCCTAGTTGACCACAAGCGAAACAAGGAATTGAACAAAAATGGCAGTTTAGTTTTAATTCGGTTGCAAGAAATTTACCAATCGGACTGGCAAGAAATGCTACGCATGTTAAACCTCTATCAATTTTTACCCTATACTTATGCCATGACCACAACCAGTGACAGGGACAACCTTAGCACCATGGTTCCCACCTGGGAGACCAGATTAGATACAAATATACATAATAATATTAGTAGAGGTGTAAATAAAGAATGGCAGAGTATAAAGGAGTTAATCATAGAAGAGGATCTAGTACCTTGGATTGACCAGATGATAGAGAACCAGTGGAATTTACCAGTAGTAGGCTATGAATTAGAGAACAAAAAGGGAGCAGTGATAGCCAGTGCGGAACTAAGCTGGGTAGAAGAGAAAGTAAGTATTGTCACCACAGTAGAAGACAAACATATATTTGAGCAAACTGGGTGGCATAGCTTATTAGTAGAAGAAGTATCCTCCCAGATAGAGAACCTAAACCAGTTTTTAAAAACAACTATTAAGGAGAGAAGATAATGGTCGAACTAAAACATTCCCTCAAATTATCCATTGCAGACAGTTTTTTAGACCAGTTTGGGCGATTACCCAAAAACATTCAGAGTAAAGTTACCTCCTTTCTCAATCGATTCAAACAAAACCCCACCAGTAGTGGAATTAACTATGAGACCATAAAAGACTGTAAAGATAACCGCATGAGGTCAGTGAGAATAGATTTAGAATACCGGGCAATCATTCTCAAACCAGAAACCGGGAACTTGTATCCTTTATTGTGGGTAGGTAAACACGATTTAGCCTATTTTTGGGCCCAAAAAAGAGTTTGTCAAATCAATCAGATATCTGGAGCCTTACAAATTATTGATACAGAAGAAATACAAAATACAACAGAAAGACTCACCACACAAAAACAGGAACAACCCGGGCGATTTGACCATATCAAAGACGAAGATTTAATGAGATTGGGCGTACCACAAATGTTAATTCCTGCCCTGCGAAAACTAGTTACAGATGCAGACGTAGATAACATACTATCACATCTTCCCCAGGAATGTACAGACCGTATAATTATGTTAGCAGCTGGCTATAAACTTCCAGAAATCTACCAATTAATAGAGACCCCCAAAACAACTATTGATGTAGAGAATATAGAAACAGCGCTAGAAAATCACGACACCCTGAGTCGGTTTGTAGTTATTACTGAAGACATAGAACTAGAAGAGATGTTAGCAGCACCCCTAGAAAAGTGGCGTGTATTTTTACATCCTAGCCAGCGTAAACTAGTAGAAAGAGACTGGAATGGTTCCGTTAGAGTCTTAGGAGGAGCAGGGACTGGCAAAACCGTAGTCGCCCTACACCGAGCTAAATGGTTAGTACACCATCGTTTTAATATGCCAGGCGATCGCATATTATTTACGACCTACACCAAGAATTTAAGCATAGACATAGCATCAAGTTTAAAGACAATAGTTACACCAGAAGAGATGGAGCGGATAAAAGTAGTAAACCTAGATAAATGGCTACTAGACTTTTTTAAACAACAGAACATAAACATTCAAATTGCCTATGATAAAGAAATCAGACCATTATGGGAAAAAGCATATAATAAAAGAGAAGAAGCAAATTTAAGCCTAGACTTTTATAAACAAGAATGGGAAGAAATAATACAGACAAACGAATGTAAGAACTTGAGAGACTACTTAAAAGTAGTAAGAACAGGGAGAGGGACAAGATTAAACAGAGAGCAGAGACAGAAAGTGTGGAAAGTGATAGAGGAATATATGAACCTGCTGAATGAAAAGGGGTTAAGGGAACCAAAAGATGCCATGAGAGATGGCATAGAGATATTAAAACAAAACCCCAGGGGGATAAAATATCAGAGCGTCATAGTAGACGAAGCCCAGGACATGAGCAAAATAGCATTTGAGCTAATTAGAGCCATAGTAGGGCCTGCAAAACCCAACGACATATTTATAGTAGGGGATGGGCACCAAAGGATTTATGGGAGTGCGGTGAAATTAAGTCAGTGCGACATAGATATTAGAGGGAGGTCAAAAAAACTGATTTTAAACTATCGTACCACAGACGAGAACCGCAAATGGGCCACAGACATATTATCACCCCTTACCATAGACGACCTAGATGGTGGTATAGACAACCTAAAAGAATATCGTTCCTTATTGCATGGAGAGAAACCCATAGTAAAAGGATTTAACAGCATAGAAGAAGAAATAGAATACATTCTAAATTTTTTAAGAGAGATAAACAAAACAGAGAAAGAGAGCGTAACCTGTATAGCATTAAGAACCAAAGAACTGATAGAGAGATACAAAGAGGGGCTAAAAGAACTAGAGATACAAGAAATAATTGGAGAGCAAGAAGAGAGAGGAGAGAGGATAAGAATAGCCACCATGCACCGAGTAAAAGGATTACAATTTGACCATATAATTTTACCCAGTGTAAACGCCGATATTATTCCTTTCAAGAGCGCCCTAGAGAGGTCAGCGGATTTAACAGCTAGAGAGCAGTTTTTAACCAGAGAGAGATGCTTAGTGCATGTAGCTGCGACCAGAGCCAAGAAACAGATTTTAGTTACCTATTATGGTAAACCCAGTCCCTTTTTAAACTTATCCTGATTTTTTCCAATACTCTAGCAAGTTTCTGTAGGGGTGTTGAGATCCCCAAACCCAACCTACGATTATCCACGACAAAATATCTATCCAAAGATAGATGAAAAATCGTGGCAAAAGGATTCTGCTACAATAATGCAAAAGTAAAAAAAAGCATGGAACTAGCACCGGGCGCACGCATCTTATGTAGAGATGCAGAATGGTTAGTAAAAGATGTCTCCCTCTCCTCCGATGGAGATAAGATAATTCAGGTCGTAGGCGTGTCAGAGTTTATTCGTGGCACTAAATCCCTATTCCTAGAAGAATTAGAATCTAAACAAGGTCCCTTTGAAGTGCTAAAAGCAGAGAAAACTGGACTCGTTACAGATACCTCACCCGAATATAGAAATAGTCGTCTCTTTATAGAAGCAAATCTAAAACAAATAGCCCCCCCCGACTCAAAAATATATGTGGGACACAGAGCAGCAATGGATACTCTTAAATATCAGCTCTCTCCTACAAGTATGGCTCTGAAAATGCTACGCCAAAGAATGCTCATAGCAGATGGAGTAGGTCTAGGTAAAACTCTCGAATGTGGTGTTCTCGTAGCAGAATTAATTGCACGACACCGGGGAAGAAGAATTTTGGTGGTAACCAGTAAGTCCATGATGGCTCAGTTCCAAAAGGAATTCTGGTTCCGTTTTACTATCCCCTTGGTAAGGTTGGATTCTACAGAGGTTCAACGCATAAAATCTATTATACCTACTAATCATAATCCCTTCTATTATTATGACCGCACCATCATATCTATAGATACCCTAAAACAAGACAGAGAATATCGTAATTATTTGGAGAAGGCTAATTGGGATATTATTATTATTGATGAAGCTCATAATGTAGCGAAAAGAGGAAGAGGAGAAGATAATTCTCTCCGCTCTAAATTAGCTTTGCGTCTCTCAAAACGCTCCGATACCTTAATTCTCCTTTCTGCTACTCCCCATGACGGAAAACCACAAAGTTTCGCCAGTTTGATGAATATGCTGGATCCTACTGCCATTGCAGATGAGTCTGATTATACCAAAGATGACATCCGAAATTTGTATATCAGGCGGTTTAAAAAGGATGTTTTGGCAGATTTACGGGATAATGTCCCAGAACGTGATTCTCAATCTATTGATACCCCAGCTTCCATAAGGGAAGAAAGAGTGTTTGATTTGTTGGATAACTTAAACCTGTCCGGTGATAAGCAAATACGGGGTGGACAGTTATTTAAGACCACCCTGCTAAAGTCTATTCTTTCTAGCCATAAGGCTTGTTTGGCAACGGTAAATAACAGGTTGAAAAAGCTAAAAGAAGGGAACAAAAAAAATCCTGTTTCGGGGGAAAATCATCGAGCAGATATAGAGGCTTTACAAGAGTTACAACAGTCTTTAGGAGAAGTCGGTAAGGAAGATTTTTCTAAATATCAAAGACTTTTAAAATTGATAAAGCAAGATTTAAACTGGAATGGAGAAGATAGTGGGGATAGGTTAGTAATTTTTACAGGTAGGTTAGAAACCTTAGATTTTCTGTTTACAGAATTGCAGAAAGATTTAAAGTTGAAGTCAGGAAGTATTTTAAAATTAAAAGGAGATATGTCTGATACCCAGCAGTTAGAAGTAGTAGAACAGTTCTCTAAAGAAAAGGATCCAGTGAGAATTCTCTTAGCAACAGAAGTAGCTTCCGAAGGAATTAATTTACATTATTTAAGTCATAGATTAATTCATTTTGACATACCATGGTCTTTTATGACATTGCAACAAAGAAACGGTAGAATAGACCGTTATGGACAAAGTAAAAAGCCCGAGATTAGGTATCTGTTGACTAGATCCCGTATAACTAGGATGGATGAGGTACATCGTATTATTAAGGTACTATTGGCCAAAGAGGAACAGGCTACTAAAAATATAGGAGATCCCGCAATTTTAATTGGGGTGTTTAATGCTCAGGAAGAGGAGAACTATATTTCTGACCTGATAGAGCAAGGAAAGACTGCTGAAGAGTTTAATAGTATGTTAGAAAACAACAATAAAAAGGAGGAGGGAGGGCTTTTTGACTGGTTTGAAAATGACCAAGAGGATGATTATTCAAGTTCTCCAGAACCAGAAGAGCTATGCGAAACAGGAAGTTTATTAAGTCTGTTTGATTCGACCTTTGATTTTGTCTCTACCGCCCTAGGTTCTGATATAGTAAATGTCACAAATTTAAATATAAATCAGCAAGTCAGGTTTGTTGAATTGCAGTTGCCAGATGAATTACGGTCTCGCTATAAAAGATTGCCTAGAGAAATTATTCCAGAACCAAAAGATTTATTATATCTCACTGATTCACCCCAAGTGATAAAAAAGGAAATTGCTGATGCGCGTCAACAAGAAAAACAATGGTCAATGAAACAATATCTGTGGGAATTACATCCCCTAGTAGAATGGTTAACCGACAGATGTTTATTCCACATTCCTCGACATCAAGCACCAGTAATTCAACTACCCAGCGACAAAAAAACCTTAACCTTTATCTGTTTTGGCAGTTTCTCTAATCGCCAAGGTTCACCAATTATTAGTCGTCAATTTTCAGTTATTGTGGATCATAATAACCCTTATAAAATAGAAGATTTTGCTGAAACCATAAAAAAGGTAGGCTTAAATAAGCCCATACCTAATCCTGGGAATATAGACATTAATGAAGTGAGTAGTTTTTTAAAAGAGGTAGTAAAAAAAGGGCAGGAATATTTAGAAAAAGAAAGAAAGACAGTACAACAAGAGCTGGATGAGAGAATAGCCAAAGAAAAAGGTCGTTTAAAGGACCTACGACAGTATCATCTTCAAAAATGGAATCATTTCTACCTACACAGTGGAATAAATCAAAAAATGACACAAGAAAAGGTAGAAAAAAAACAACAAGAAATTGATAAAATGTTTCAAGAGCATGAGCAGTGGGTAGAACGCTATATGAGCACTAGTAGCGCCAAAGCTCTTAATTCCCCCACTCCCTATATTAAGTTAATTGCTGTGTTGAGAGGTTAGATATGGCACTAGTAGGAATTTCAATTGAAAATGAGTTTTACGCGCCTTATTATGTAGATACTCTGCTGAGTAAAGATGTAGATGTAAAAAGTAAAGAAGCTGAAGAGAAACCAGCTTATGAGCTTTTGGAAAAAATACAACAAGAGTATTTTCAGGTTCGGAATAGGGTAGAAAGAACTACAAACCAACAAGAGAAGTATGAATTACAAAGTGATTTAATAAGAAAGCTATTATCTATTTTAGGCTATGAATATAAAATAGATTTTAAGTTATTAGATGACGATAGAATATTACCTATTGTAGCGGAGGTCAAGAAAAACTCTGGCGAACCCTACGTGTGGATATTATCTGCTTTTAATCTGGGTATAGAAACCAGTGATATTCTCTCTTTAGAAATAAATCAAGAGCAAATTAATGAAATTAATTCCACCTACCTACTTAACAGTAAAAGCCAAAAAGGGAAAAAATCCTCCCGGGAACCACAAGTGGTGCAAGGAAATTTAGAAGAGCTTTTAAACGACGCTATTTTTGCCCAGAATGCACCCCCAAAATGGGTAATATTGATAAATATCGAGCAAATAGTATTAATAGACCGTTATAAGTGGAATGCTTCTCGATTAATTAGATTTGATTTAGCAAAGTTATTAGAAGAAAGAGATAAAAAATCTCTCATGGTAACTGCTAACCTATTACATCGGGAATCTATTGTCCTAAAAGATGGTACTTGCTTATTAGATATAATAGAAGAAAAGAGCTACCGTCATAGTTATAGTATTTCCGAAAACTTAAAGTTTGCCCTAAGAGAAGCCATTGAAATACTAGGGAATGAGGCCATTTATTACTGGCAAAAGTCAGGAAAGAGAGTATTCGACAATCAAAAACAAAAAGAACAGGGTGTAGTAGAAATAGACCCTCAGCAATTAAAAAAAGAATGTTTAAGATGGATATATAGATTGCTATTTTTATTTTATATAGAAGCCAGACCAGACCTAGGGTATATACCCATGGGATCCGATGTTTACCGTCAAGGATATAGCCTAGAAGCATTGCGAGATGTAGAACTGGCTAAATTAACAGAAGAAGATGAAGAGAATTATTACCTAGATTGGTCAATTAGGTTACTCTTTGAATTGCTGTGGTCAGGCTATCCATTAGATAAACAAAAACAACTAACCACTGAAAACCCCTCTTTAGCTGATACACCCATTCATAAGACCTTTCGTCTTCCCTCCTTGCAAAGTCATCTGTTTGATCCCAAAAACACAGAAATGCTAAACCAAGTGAAATTTCGTAATGTAGCCCTCCAAAAAATAATCCAGTTAATGTCCTTATCAACAGACGAGGGGAAAAAGGGGAGAATTAGCTACGCTCAATTGGGTGTAAACCAGTTAGGAGAAGTCTATGAAGGTCTTTTAAGTCTTTCTGCCTTTTTAGCCCAAGAGGATCTATATGAAGTGCAACCGTTGAACTCCAATAAAAAGGAATCTGGAGACGAATCAGAAGAAGAGGAGGAGGAAGGAGAAGAGCTAGAAACTAATGAGAAGAAGAATGTACCCCAGGGGAAAACACCAAAAGCAAAACCGAATTTAAAACAAGATCTGGAAGTAGCATATTTTATTCCAGAACATCGCATGGATGAATTTAAGCAAGAGGAGCTGGTAATAGATTGGGAAAAAGGCGAATTTCGTAAACATGCCAAAGGGAAATTTTTGTTTCGGTTAGCTGGGAGAGATAGAGAAAAGAGTGCTAGTTACTATACCCCACAAAGTTTAACCAAATGTTTAGTTAAATATGCTTTAAAAGAACTATTAGAGGGTAAGCAAGCAGACGATATATTAGAGCTAACTATATGTGAACCTGCTATGGGGAGTGCAGCTTTTTTAAATGAGGTAATAGACCAGTTAGCTGAAACCTATTTGGAAAGGAAACAAAAAGAAAAAGGAGAGTTAATAAGTCATGAACAAGCCATGCGGGAGCAACAAAAGATTAAGATGCTCCTAGCCGATAGAAATGTATTTGGGATTGATAAAAATCCTATAGCCATGGAACTAGCAGAAGTATCCCTATGGTTAAATTGTATTTATGCCTCAGAAGCTGATAAAAATAACATATTTATTCCTTGGTTTGGCTTCCAGTTACAATGCGGAAACTCTTTAATAGGAGCCAGGAGACAAATCTACTACTTAAACAATATTACAGAAAAGAAAAAGAGCAAGAGTAGTAAAAATACCAAGTGGTATGAACAAGAACCAGAACAACTATCCTTGGGGAAAGATTTACCAAAAGGGGGAATTTTTCATTTTCTATTGGGAGATTCGGGGATGGCCGACTACACCGATAAAATTATAAAAAAAATGAGTGGGGAGAACCTCAAGAAAATAGATAATTGGCGAAAAGAGTTTTGTCAAGAATTAACAGACGAGCAAGGGAGATATGCCCATACTTTAAGTGAGAGAATTGATAAACTGTGGCATCATTATGCCCAAGAGTTAAAAAGAATTAGAAAAAGAACCACAGACAGCCTAAATATATGGGGACAGGAGGAAGAAAAAAAGCAAGAGATAGCGCTGGAGAAGAAAGATAAGATTCATGACCAGGAGAAACTTGCAGAAGGGATAGAGAACGCCACATCCTATAGGAGATTAAAACTAGTTATGGACTACTGGTGCGCCCTTTGGTTTTGGCCCATAGAAAAAGCAGAGGAATTACCAGACAGAGAGCAGTTTTTTTGTGACCTAGCTATTATTTTAGGCGAAACAGAAATGTTGCTGGATAGTAACAGACAGCTATCTCTATTTCCCGAGACCCAAACCCCACAAGAGGGGGAAGAGTTTATTAATCAATGGGGATTTGTTAACTTAAACAAATTAAAGCAGAAGAATATTCGGTTACAGATAGTAGATGAAGTTGTTAACAACCAGCGATTTTTCCATTGGGAATTAGAATTTGCGGATATATTTTGGGAGAGAGGAGGTTTTGACCTCATATTAGGAAATCCCCCCTGGATAAAAATGGAATGGAAAGAAGGGGGAATTTTAGGAGATTATGACCCCAGAATAGCTATCAGCAAAATATCAGCGAGCGAATTAGCAAAAAAGCGGGAAGAGCTTTTTAAGAGACATCCTGCACTGAGGGCTGCATACATACAAGAGTATGAAGAGATAAGCGGAACCCAAAATTTTCTCAATGCGGAACAGAATTATTCATTGCTAAAGGGGTCCAAAACTAATTTATTTAAATGTTTTTTACCCCAGGGGTGGAGATACACCAGAGAGGGAGGAGTGTCAGCTTTTTTACATCCCGAAGGGATTTATGATGACCCCAAGGGAGGAAGGTTGCGTAGAGAAATTTATCAGCGATTGCGTTATCATTTTCAGTTTCAAAATCAATATATTCTCTTTCCCATAGACCATCAGGTTAAATATAGTTTAAATATCTATGGTTCAGAGAAATTACCTGAATTTAAAACCATAGCTAACCTATTTATCAGTAAAACCGTAGA
>Ga0172367_10008966_pt1 | contig 11078 bp, 7 predicted proteins | sample Lak10m_FD_114542 | JGI IMG/M metagenome (GOLD analysis project Ga0172367, IMG submission 114542) | Freshwater microbial communities from Kabuno Bay, South-Kivu, Congo - kab_022012_10m | ecosystem: Environmental > Aquatic > Freshwater > Lake | place: Democratic Republic of the Congo: South-Kivu...
TGGAAGCACCGACCAAACCGCCCCAGGCAAAGGTTTTCTGGACCTCGAACTCGGCATACTTTTCCCTATTAGGCAAGGACCATACGATGACATGACCGTCGATATGAATTTGCCCCAATCCAGCCAACATCAAGCGCGCGAAAGCGTTGCCCTTTTCATATTGGGTGACGCTCACATCGAATTCATACTGTTTAGGCTCGCCTGCTTGGGCATTTTCACGTTTTTTGGTGTCAATTTGCTTGCTAATCAAACTGGTCAGGCGTTGCCGATCCGTGTCAGTCATTTCGACTTGACTGACCGAATTCAGTTTTACGTCAACCACATCATTAGCATCCACACGCTGTTGTTGGGGTGGGCTGAGGGTGAAGTCGGCTGACGGTGCGTGGGATGCGCAGCCGCTCAAATTGACCGCTATTATCAAAACGCCGGTTAAACTAATTATTCTCTTTTCCGAGTTATTCATTCCTTGCTCCTTGTTGTTAATTGAATAGGTGTGAAAGTATTGCGATTAACTAAAATGCCAGCCGTCCAGAAAGATACAAACTATCCTGCGGCGTTACAAAATCAAGACTGTGCAGTGCCGTCATATAGGTCAGACTCAAACGTAAATTGGTCAGTGATGCCGCCAGAGAGTTTTGTTTGCCGAATGGGGTATATGAAAGTTCGGTGGTTAAATAATTGAGATCGATTGTGTTGGGGCCCTTCAATACCAACGCTTTCGGAGCGGCATACTGGTGATAGGCAACGGATAAGCCCAAAGTTTGGAGCCATGTGTATGAGGCATTTACATTGAAGCTTTCTGTTGTTAACTCGGTTCTGTTGAGCAGGATGGAAGCCCAGACATCCCTGCCTTGTAAAAGCCATTGATTATTAAGCTTCGATTCTCGCGTATATCTACCCTTCAATTCAAAAATATGTTCCGGGTTGGAGAGATATTGATAAGTCGCATCTAGGCCAAGATCGGTAACCGACGTAGGCTTGGCAGGTGGCCTATTAGCAAAATCGCCATTAGCAAAATAACGCACATCCGCTTGCTGGCCAAAGTGGCCGAGGGCTAAATAATGACCATCCCAATTATGCTGTAACGCAATTCGCCAATATGGAGATGCGCCATCAATTCGTTTGTCGCCAAGGAAACCATAATATTGGGCATTGCCACTAAAGTTGTCCCGACCTATGCCTGTTTGCACATCCCTGGGCAACCAGGCATAGCCACCTGCTTCCAGATATAACAGATTATTGACCATGGGATACATGCTGGCGCCTGCAACATGGCCGCTTAACAACCGATCCGAAAGCGGCCTTGGGTCGAGCACTATCCCATGGCCGGGCCATTGGGGGCCTGTAATCAAGTGGGTATCAATGAAACCGACAGATAAGGGGCTCCAAACTTCATTGGTATTCCATAAATCCTGCACGCCGGGTTCGTTGTTGACCGAGATGCCGTAATCGATCTGATGGCCGGCAACCTTCACCTGATTGGCAAAGCGCAAATCGACCTTGTTTAAGAAGCCTGTACCCGCGCCGCTTTCGGGATCATGCGCATACGAACCTTCCACATAAGCACCAACCGGACCGGCGACTTTGCCGGCATAGAATACCGATCCGTTGAAATAACTGCGGTCACCTAATCCCAAAAAGCTCGAAAGAGGATTCTTGTCATCCAGATTCAAAAATCCCCCACCCTCAGCCACCACACTCAGCGGCGGAATCCATTTGCCTTCGCCTTCGGTGTAGCCTTTGAGTTTAAACTCCCGCCCGCGCGAAGTTAGATTGGCGCCCCAGGTTTGCACATGACAGGCGGTACAAGCTTCGCCAGTTTGGCGGGAAAAACTCGGTAAGGCTTGTGCGGAGCTAGCGAAAAGCAGCAACGGCAGCCAGGCCATAACCAGCTTGGTTTTGCAATGTTTTAGAATGGTTTTAATCATGCGGCGTAAGTAGATTAACAGTGAAAATGTGTCGATTCTATCAGACGACAATCTGCCGGTTCTTAAACAGGACAGAAAATATCCGTTAGCATCGCCCCCGCTTCAGCCTGCCGGCCCTGGGCACCGCGCTTTACAGCAGCGATGACCGTCGGAGCGGCATTGATCAGTCGCCAGTCATCAACCCGAGGTCGCAGCGATACGGCGGCTCGCCCTGGCAAATGCCCCAAAAGCTGCCGAACAAGCCTTCGCTGCCGGGTTTCCAGCTTTCCGAAAAAGCTTCGAACACCACGCCGGACCATTGCCTTTCCGCCAGTTTCCGAAAAGTGTTTTTCACCACCAGCGCTTGATTCTCCCGATTGGCAACGCCGCAATGTTGCTCGGTCTCGCGGTTGATTTCCGTGCCGCCGTCAGGACCGTTCGGCCAGCCAAATTCGGTGACGATCACCTCCTTGCCGGGATAGGTTTGACGCAACTCGCTCAAGCGGGCGATATGAAAGTCGGCAGCCTGCTCCGCCGTGGTGCATGGGTAGACATCGGAAAACTTGTTCTCCCACCAAGGGAAAATATTGGTGCCGACCCAGTCCACCTTGTCGGCAAACAGGTTGGGTTGACAGATGGCTTTACGGTCGCACCACTCCCACCAGGTGTCGATGGTGGTGATGGGTTGGGCCACGCCGGCCTTGCGCAAGTCACGCATGCAGCGCAGAATCTCGCCGTCGAACTTGTTGCCGTGGCGGGTTCTGACTTCCGAGCCGCAACTCAGTTTGATGATGGTATCGGGATAAGACTTCGCCACTTCGATGCCTTTGGCAATCGACTTGGAGTTCATCGCAATATCATTGTCCAGCCAGACTATGGCTATCACCTTTAGCTGCCGCTCACGGGCGGCGGCGAAAATAGGCTCCAGACCATTGACGACACCATAGGTCATGATGCAACGAAACGGAGTTTGCTCGATCAGGGTATCCAATAGCGTTGCGATCAGTTCCGGCGACGGCTGTGGACCATATTCAGGGGTTAGATGACCGACATAGGGACTGAAAGCCACGCATTGCAATGCGTGCTCGGCGGCCTTGTTATCGGCGGCAGAAGAAAAATTGAGCGCGTCCTGCGCCCGCAAGCCGGCGCTGGCCAACAACAGGCAAGCGCATATCAAACGTTGTAAGTGCTTCATGACCTTTCCTTGTAAGTATTGAAAAAAGTGGCCGACCTTGCCCACGCTGAAACCCGCTCAGCATTTCGGCAAGATTCGCTTGCACTATCTTTCAATGATCCTTAATCCGCCCTTAACGGCGTACCTGAGCTGTCAACGACTGATAAAGCCCCGTTAGCTACTCCGACTCCTCCGCATTGAGCCGATACAGCGGCAACTGCCCTATCCTGCGGTCGATCTCTTGCAGCATGTTTTGATATTCCGGGCTGGCGAAACCTTGAAAGCGGCGCTTAAACTCTTCATCGTTCATGTGCTCCGGCAAATCGAGCACTTCCGGGATGATATCGGAATAATGTTTGCTGACTGCCATGCGTTGCTGCAGCCGCCTGGCCTGCTGGGCATCGGCGGTCGCCAATTTGCCGAATCGACTGCCGCTCCTATCGGCGGCCAGATCGACGAAACTGAAGCCGCTGCCATGATCGGCATCGCCGAACTCCTTGTCTTCGCCGACTTTCTCGACGACCACGGCGGCATCCACCGCCACCAACAACGCCGAACCGATAAAGTGCTGCGGGATGTCGACACGTTTATAGGCGAATACCGGATATTCCTTGCTGTAAATCAGGCCCAACGGCAAGAAACTGCGCAGGTCGTTCTTGTAGATGTAACTGGCGACTGCAATCAGCACGGCGCGGTTTTCCTGAATGGCGGTTTCCGCGGTCGAGCGCTGATAGGCCGAAGCGAACAACGGCTGCAGCAAATCGTTCAGCGACAGCCGCCAGTTGGGGTCGTGCTCGGCAACGATGGCATTAATTTGCTGTTGATACTGGTGCAGATTGGGATAGTCGCGGTGCTTTTGGATCACCAGTTGCTTGGCTTCATCGACCAGGGCAGCCAAATAGCTAATTTCGACATGGCCGAAGCTAATGTTGACACTTTTCACATAGCGGCGCGCCAATTGCCAATATTGCCGCAGCGGCGGACTTTGAATGGCGGCCTTGGCCAAATAATTGGCGGCCGGATCGGGAATGGATATGCGGCCGATTTTCAGCGATTTAATTTTGAAGCTATCACCCTTCTGCAAGACTTTAAAGCTGAAGTCCAAGTAGCGCCCCCAAAAAGTTTGCGGCACGAATACGGCAATCTGGATCAGTACCCGGTCCTCCTCGATGATGATGCGTACCGTGTTTTCGACAAAGTGGTTCAGCAAGTAGCTGGCGGCAACATTGATGTCGTTCTGATTCAGGTTCAGGGTTTTGACTTGTTCGCGCTCTTCCGGCGTCACCCGCAGAAGTTGCTTGGCGCGTTCGATGTCTTCACGGTTGAAGCCGTGATCGATTTTCAGCAACGGCGAGTTGTCGAGCGCGAACGACAGCAGCACTGCAAACAGCACGGCCAACACCGAAAGACTATAGATCAGCAATTTCAAGGTCTTGGGTAGGCGCAGCCAGCCATGCTTAAGGAAGCCAACCGAGCGTCTGCAGTGCCGTATTAAATCAGGCCAGGAGGGTAAAGCGCGGTTGAGCATCGATCAAAACGATAAGTCGTACTTGGCAGCGCGCAGATATTGTTTTTCCAACAGCAAGTCAGCTTGCGTCAGCGGTGCCTGTTCCAGCCAGCCATCGGGAAAATTCAGCAGTATTTCATCGCGGTCTATCTGCAGGGTAAAGTCGGGAAGTACCGTGTGCCGGTTGCGGTGCAGCAGCCTGGCCAGCCTGAAAACGATGGCCAGTACCGGCGCCTGCTGTTTCCAGGGCGGCGGCAAATGTTTGAAGCGAGCCAGACTGAATTTTTTGCGATGACTGCGCACCAGGCTGGCCAAAATCAATTGATCCTGCTTGGAAAAACCCGCCAGATCGGCGTTTTCGATGATGTAGGCGCTGTGTTTGTGGTACTGGCTATGGGCAATCTCGAAGCCGATTTCATGCAGCTCTGCGGCCCAGTGCAAATACTGCAGCGATGCAGGGTTGTCCTTGAAACAAGGATGGTTTTGCAGCTGCTCGGCCATGTGATTGAGGGTGGCCTTGATATGCTCGGCATGGGCCTGATCGGTGTGGTAACGCTCGGCCAGGGTTTTGCTGGTTTGCGAACGAATGTCATGGTCGTAAATACGGCCCAGCAAATCGTAGACCAGGCCTTCGCGTAGCGCACCGTCAGAAACGGTCATTTGTTCGATTTTTAGGGTCTTGAAAGTCGCGTAGACAATGGCTACCGCACCGATGAACACCGGCCGGCGCTCGATACTCAAGGCCGGAAAGTTGATTTGCTGGTAACTTTGCAAGGTCAATAGATGGCTGATCAACAGTTCCAGCCCGGCCATGGTGATGCCGTTGTTGCTCCAGCCGCTACTTTGCAGGACATTGCTGATCGCCTTCAAGCTGCCCGAGGCACCGATGGCTTCGTCGAAATGTTTACTGCCGAAGCTGTCCTGAAACGGTTCCAGGCGATGTTCGGCATACAAAACAGCCTTGGTGAAGGCCTTTTTTGAAATCTTGCCGTTTTTGAAGAATTGCTGACTGACGGTGACGCAGCCCATGTTCAGGCTTTCCTTGATATGCGGAGTGTCTTGCTGGCCGATGATGTATTCGGTACTGCTGCCGCCGATGTCCATCACGAAACGCTTGTTGGCATTGCTGGCCAGGCTGTGCGCCACGCCCTGATAAATCAGCCGAGCTTCTTCGATACCGGAAATGATGTGGATCGGATGCCCTAAGGCTTGTTCGGCTTTGGCGATGAATTGCTGGGCATTTTTGGCTTGCCGCAGGGTGTTGGTGCCGACGATGCGCACACTGTTAGGTGGAAAACTGCGGATGCGTTGGCCGAAGCGCTCAAGACAGGCCAGGGCTTTATCCTGAATCTCGTCGTCGAGATATTTATCCTCATCCATGCCGGCAGCCAGCCTAACCATTTCTTTTAGTCGGTCTATGGTTTGCAGCTTGCCGTCTTTAAGACTGCAGATAATCATGTGAAAGCTGTTGGAGCCGAGATCGACTGCGGCAACATTGAAGGGTATAAAGTTTGGCACGCCGTTAATCCCGTTTTACGCCGGAAGGTTGGGTAGTTCTGTTAAAATCCCGTCACTTCGGAGCGCATCTAGCCGCGTCCGTCGATATGGATCCATTATAACGTAGCGCATGAAGGCTTTATCCATTCAAAATTTAAAAAAGACCTACCGCAACGGCTTCGAAGCCTTGAAAGGTGTGGATCTTGACGTGGAAAGCGGCGATTTCTTCGCCCTGCTCGGCCCCAACGGCGCCGGCAAATCAACCTTGATCGGCATCATCAGCTCGCTGGTCACCAAAAGCAGCGGCACGGTCAGCATTTTCGGCCACGACCTCAACAAAGACAACGAAAACGCCAAAAGCTGCATCGGACTGGTACCGCAGGAAGTCAATTTCAACCAATTCGAAACGGTCAAAAATGTGGTGATGAATCAGGCCGGCTATTACGGCATCCCTCACAAACTGGCCGTGCAACGCACCGAACGTTGCCTGCATGACCTGGAGTTATGGGACAAGCGTGACACCGTCTCCAGACGCTTGTCCGGCGGCATGAAGCGGCGCTTGATGGTGGCCCGCGCCATGGTGCACCAGCCCAAGTTGCTGATCCTCGACGAGCCGACCGCCGGCGTCGACATCGAAATCCGCCGCTCGATGTGGCAGATGATGCGCGACGTCAACGACCAGGGCACCACCATCATCCTGACCACGCATTATCTGGAAGAAGCCGAAAGCCTGTGCCGCAATATCGCCATCATCAACGACGGCCAGATCATCGAACGCGCCTCCATGCCGAACCTTTTAAGCCGCATTCACACCGATCACTTCATCCTCGACATTGCCAAGCCCTTGCAGCAAGCGCCGTTGATCGACGGTTTCGAAATCAGCCTTAGCAGCCATCTGGTGCTGGACGTGGCGGTGCCCAAGAGCAGCGGTCTCAACCGCTTGTTCGACAGCCTGTCGGCGCTGGGCATCCAGGTGCTGAGCCTGAAGAACAAATCCAACCGTCTCGAACAACTGTTCATCGATCTGGTGCAATGAAATATTCCGTCGCCTTCAATACCATTCTGTTCAAGGAAATTCGCCGCTTTACCCGCATCTGGCCGCAGACCCTGCTGCCGCCGGCGATTACCACAGCCTTGTACTTCCTGATTTTCGGCAAATTGATCGGCGACCGTATCGGCACGGTCAACGGCGTCAGTTACATGGATTACATCGTGCCGGGCGTGATTTTGATGTCGGTGATCAGCCATTCCTATTCCAACGTCGTGTCGTCGTTTTATTCGACCAAATTTCAACATCACATCGAAGAATTGCTGGTAGCGCCGGTGCCCAATTATGTGATTTTGACCGGCTATGTCTGCGGCGGCGTTGCGCGCGGCATACTGGTGGGTTTAGTGGTTGCGGGGATCTCGATGTTGTTCAAACCCATCGAGGTGCTGCATTGGGACATTACCGCAGCGGTATTCGTGCTCACCGCCACGCTGTTCTCGCTGGCCGGCTTCATCAACGCGGTATTTGCCGACAGCTTCGACGATATTTCCATCATCCCCAACTTCGTACTGACGCCGCTGAGTTATCTCGGCGGCGTGTTCTACTCGCTGGCGATGCTGCCGCCGTTGTGGCAAAGCATTGCAATGGGCAACCCGATTTTGTACATGATCAACGCCTTCCGTTACGGCCTAATCGGCGTCAGCGACGTCGACATTACCCTGGCCTTCGAAATGACCGCTGGCTTCATCGTCTTGCTCAGTGGACTCAGCCTGCTGCTGCTGCGTAAAGGCACCGGTATTAAAAATTGAGCCCAGTAGCCATTGCCACGCGCAGCTTGCTTAAAATTCCAGCATCATCAAATACCGGTCGTTAACTTCGCTGACGATTTTGAAATCCCAGCGTTCGAAGCGTTTTTTATGCTTGGTACTGACCAGGCAACGGCCGCTGGGAAAATTGTCGCGCACCCATTGAATTCGGGCTTTTTCCAGATCGGAGCCCACGCCTTGACCGCGATGGTTTTTCTCGACCGCCATCATATAGAGGATGTGCGTATCCGAGGCCCAATCGGCGGCCTTGAGTCCGCCTACCCCGATCAAGTTGCCGTCAAGATCGTAAGCCGCAAAAAACTTGCGGTAAAACGGCAGACTGTCGACGGTCGCGATCTCGGCAGCCAGCCGCTTTGCCTCGTAGCGTTCAGATTCGTTCGGGCAGTTGGCGAATAACAAGTCGACGGCGGCCGACCTGGCCTTGGCCGTGCCGGCCAACAAGCCTATGGTGTATGTTTTCATTGATTTAGCGGGGTTACGGTTGAGTCATTTGGTAACAATTTGCCGGCAGGCGCCTGCCATTACCCTGCAAAGCCTAGCATTTTTTACGGCAAAGCGGGGCTCCCCTGCCTCATCGCTCAATGTTTCGGCCGGTTGCAACAGCATTGCCGATAGACCTTAGCCTTAGCGCGAGGCACAATAGGCCTGGTTTTCATCTCGCCATCTTTCATGCTTGCCACCTTAATCCGCTTTTCCATTCGTTACGCCGGCTTGGTTGTGGCTTTGGCCGTATTGCTGTTGCTGTATGGCGGCTACCGTTTCTCGACGGCCGGTCTGGACATCTTTCCCGAATTTTCGCCCAAACGGGTCATCATCCAGACCGAAGCGCCGGGGCTGGCCGCGGAGCAAGTCGAAGTACTGGTCACCCAACCTATCGAGATGGCCATCCGGCCGTTGATAGGTCTGGAGAATCTGCGTTCAGAATCGATTCAGGGCTTGTCTATCGTCACCGCCACCTTCGTCGAAGACAGCGACATTTACCGTAACCGTCAGCTGGTCAGCGAGCGCATTTCCAGTTTGAGCCAGCAAATGCCGGCCGGCGTCGGCACGCCGGTCGCGGTGCCGTTATCGTCGTCGTCGTCGACGGTGTTGACCATCGGCGTCAGCTCGGACAGCCTGTCGCCAATGGCGCTGCGCAGTCTGGTCGACTGGACCTTGGCACCGCGCTTGCTGGCTACGCCCGGCGTTGCCGACGTTAATGTCTTCGGCGGCGATGTCCAGCAACTGCAGATCCAAGTCAACCCGCAAGCCTTGCAACGTTTCAATCTGGCGCTGGACGACGTGGTCAAGGCCGCCGCCGGTGCCGCCGATCTCAGCGGCGCCGGTTTCATCGAAAATGCCAATCAACGTTTCACCCTGCAGGTCAGCGGCCAGCCGCTGACGCCGGAGCAGTTCAAGTCGCTGGTCGTCAAGCGCCAAGGCGGCAGCACCATCGTTCTGGGCGATGTCGCCGAGGTGGTATACGCCGCCGCGCCGCCGATCAGCGCCGCGCAAATCATGGGCAAGCCCGGCATCGTGATGATGGTCATCGGCCAGTACGGCGCCAACACGCTGTCGGTGTCCCGGCAGGTGGAACAGGTGCTGGCGGGCTTCGAGCCATTGTTGAAGCAGCAAGGGGTGAATTATTACTCTCACCTATTCCGGCCGGCGGATTACATCGAAACCTCGGTGCACAACCTTAGCGGCCACTTGCTGTTCGGCGGCCTGTTCGTAGTGGTGATCCTGTATGTGTTTTTGTTCAATTTCCGCAGCGCCTTCATCGCCGCGCTGGCGATTCCATTGTCGTTGGTGACGGCGGTGATCGTGCTGTTGCAGGCCGGTATCAACCTCAACATCATGGTGCTGGGCGGCCTGGCGATTGCATTAGGTGAAGTGGTCGACGATGCCATCATCGACACCGAAAACATCTTCCGCCGCTTGCGGGAAAATCATTTAAAACCCGCGCCGGCAGCGCTGGATACGGTGATTTTCAGCGCCTCGATGGAAGTCCGCGGCTCGGTGGTCTATGCCAGCTTCATCGTCGCGTTGGTGTTCGTACCGCTGCTGACGCTGTCCGGCGTCGCCGGGCGTTTGTTCGCACCGCTGGGCTATTCTTACATTCTGGCGATTTTGATGTCGCTGCTGGTGGCACTGACCTTGACGCCAGCGTTGTGCCGGCTGTTGTTACACCGCGACTTGCCGGCACAAGCCGATCCGCCGCTGATCGGCAAACTCAAACAGCTTTACGCCCGCCAACTGCAATGGGCGATGCGGCATTTCAAGACTGTTGCCACCATCAGTGTCGTGTTATGCGTGCTGGGCGCGGTGGCGTTTGCCCGCCTGGACCATAAATTTCTTCCGGAATTGCGCGAAGGCCATTTCATCGTCCATACCGCCAGCGTGCCAGGCACTTCGCTACAGGAGTCGATTCGGGTCGGCAGTTTGCTGACCGAGCAATTTTTGCAGATCGCCGGCATCGAATCGGTGTCGCAATGGGCAGGCCGGGCCGAACGCGGCGCCGATACCTACGGCAGCCACTATTCCGAATACGAAGTGCGGCTGAAGCCCTTGTCCGGCGCCGAACAGCAACGGGTGCTGGAGCAGCTGCGCGGCATTCTCGACGCCTTCCCCGGCATTCATTACGAAGCCAACACCTTTTTGACCGAACGCGTCGACGAAACGATTTCCGGCTATACCGCGCCAGTGGTGGTCAACATCTACGGCAACGATCTTGCCGTGCTCGACGACAAGGCCCGCCAGGTGGCGAAATTGCTGGAAAGCATACCCGGCGCCAATGACGTGCAACAACGTTCGCCGCCGGCGACTTCGATGTTGCAGATCCAGCTCAAGCCTGATCAGCTGAAGTTCCGCGGCATCAGTCCGGCTCAGGTAATGATCGCCTTGCAGACCGCCTACGAAGGCCGGCTGGTCGGCAAGAATATTCAAGGCAACCGGATTTACAACGTCGCGGTGTCGCTGAGCCCGGAACTGCGCAATCACGCCGAATCGCTGGAACAGCTGCCGCTGCTAAACGCCGACGGCCAGCGGGTTTTGCTGGGGCAAATTGCCGACATCCGCCACAGCGAAGGCCGCTACAACATCCTGCATCAAGGCGCTCTACGGGCGCAAACCGTGACCTGCGACGTCGACGACCGCGACATGGACGATTTCGTCCAGGAACTGAAGCAACGGTTGCAAA
>Ga0172367_10008968_pt1 | contig 11076 bp, 13 predicted proteins | sample Lak10m_FD_114542 | JGI IMG/M metagenome (GOLD analysis project Ga0172367, IMG submission 114542) | Freshwater microbial communities from Kabuno Bay, South-Kivu, Congo - kab_022012_10m | ecosystem: Environmental > Aquatic > Freshwater > Lake | place: Democratic Republic of the Congo: South-Kivu...
CACGTTTGTCGGCGATCAGTTCTGCGATCTCGTCACGTTGTTCTCCTGCCTGCTCGAGCATGGTACGCACGTTGCATACCGGACCTGAACCAAACTGGTAGTGGGGCAGTTGGTCACGCAAACTCATAACAGTTTCTTAAATTGTCTCCACCTACGTTTGACCAGCCTGGTCGGGTTCAGTGGTTCTGAGAGTTGCCAATGCCAGGGTTCGTATTCGGGGTTTGGGCCTGTTGCCAGGTATGCCGGTGGGCCTTGTAGGTATAGGCCGTATTTGGGTGCGTTGGCTCGTAGCCATGTGAACACGTCACCGTTGTTTACGTCGAAGTCCTGTGCAACACCCCAACCGTGTGGGCTGAAACCTGGTGTAGCTGACGGTGACTTGCCGACCTTTAGGTACCATTTGCCACCGTTGAAGTATCGGGTTATCTCGGGTTTGCGACCCGTGGGTCGGTCACTGTACCTGTCATAAAACAATGCTTCTTGGCGTGCATACGACCTGTAACCCTCAGATACGGCTTTCAACGTAATTCCTTGTTTGCGTGCGTCGTCGTACATGATGTTGCATGCAAACACAAAACCGCCACAATGGTTTGGGTCAAACCAGCCTGTGCCACCACAGCTCAACTTAGCGAGCGCTTCGCTCGGTAGTTTGCCGTTGATTGGCACCCAGTCTTTTGGCACGTTCAACCGTTTGTAGGGATAGCCAAGTTCAGGCATTGTCTTTGCGTCCAATGATCGGCTGCACCGGTTCGCCTGCTCGAGCTGCAATACCGTTGCCAACCGCATAACCGATAATCAGCGTCATCACTGGCATGCCGTTGTCCATGTCCAGTTTGCCGATAGCCATAAGCACTGTTATGCAGATCAACCCGACTAGGGCAATTAACGCTTTGCTGGGGTTAGCAATTTTCATTACGCCACCCGGTAGCACAAATTCATGGATAGTACGTCATTGTTGGCCCAGGTGAATGGCACGGTGGCGTTTACTACTGCCCAGCGTGTGTACCTGGTGTATGCGGCACCGTTGTCAAACACTCTTGGGGCCAGCGTCAAGTTTGTGCCACCTCGAGCCACCACGCCGTTGTAGTTCAAACCTGACGAGTCGTCTGCCATAAGCAAGTTGCCTATGACTAGATCTGTGATAGCAATTTCGTACCCTGCTGGCAACGTCAACGTGATAGCACCTGTTGCTGCACCGCTGGCTGTGGCTTTAATTTCCACAAACGCAATGTCCTGAAACACGTAACCTCGAGCAGCGACCGTGCCTGCAAAGTTGGTTGCCGTGACCGTAATCGTGGACATTGCGCCTAGATCGTTCATGTCGCTTGCTGTGAGCACGTCGCCCACACTGAAACCGCCTGGTGCTGTCATAAGTAGTCCTTTCTAGAAACCGAGTTTATTCCCGGGATAGGTGCCTGAAGTGCCCAAAGTGCCCAACGAAGCGTTATTCAGGATCAAGTAATTAAATTGGTCTGCTGGCGTGAAATAAAACGTCACCATTGTGTCACTAGGGGTTGCAATAACTGAATACCCCTCTACTAAACCGTTGTACGTAGTGCCCCTGAATTTCAGTTCAATTTCAGTGCCTATAACGGTATTTATGCCTCGGGGCACAGCCAAACTGTCAATGTAATTTTGCAATAGAAATGCAGCAAACAAAGATTGAGCAGCTGTGGTCTGTGCTGCTCGAGACACTGTGATTGACATTGGCGTATTGGTTTGTGACGAATACTGGCTGACTAGATACTGTGCGTGGCTTAAAGCTTGGCTAGTTGTGTAATCCAACGACTCTTGCACTAGTGCAAATTTGCCGGTGCCCGAAGTTTGATTTGTAAGACCCTGTGGCTGAATTGTGCATTTTGTAAAATAGTTTTCGGACGACGATTTAAAAGCAATTTCGTTGTATTTAAAGTAAGACGGTGTTGCTGTCCAATCGGCTTCAACGTCGCTAATTCTGATTTTGCTGTTGCTTGAAAAGTAATAACGACCAATAAATGCCAAACCTAAATTGCCAGTGTCGTCGTCATAAGCTTCTGCAATTCGGCCTACTTCGGTGAGCATTAACTCAGACATTAAATTAAGTGCGTTGCCTGTGTATGTTTGCGCTGACGCAATCGACGCCAGCGTTGTTGATCCAACGGTTGCGTATTCAACGTTACAGTCAATGGCAACAAGCGCTGCTTGGGTAATGCAAAACGCTTGAGTCAATGCAAATGAATTTAACTGATTGCGACCAATTGACCCTAAAACGCCTTCACACGTAATAACGGCTTCGTCCATGTTCGCTACTTGACCATAATTTATTTTTATGTCAACAATGCGCCCGACCCAGGCCCTTTGGGGATTATTGGGACTGACAATGATTTGTCTGCCCATAGTCGGATTGGGAGTAGACCAGTTTGACGGATCACGACACACAATCGTGCAACTACCTGCGTCGAAAGGTTCAGTACCAAACATACGGCCCGACATAAATTCGACACTCTGTATGTCGTTGATTGTGTAGTCGGTGCCTGACACCGTGTACGTCGCGATCCAAGTTAGGGCAGCCATTATGCAACCCCTGTTACTCGAATTGGTATTGCGCCATTAGTGCGTTGGTATTGACGCAACTTGTTTACAACTTCTTGTGGATTCGGATTAGTAATCGTGATGTATTGCGTCACTTGACCGGTGGCTTGACTTAGGGCAAGACCGCCACCCATTTGGCTAGCCACATTCCCCACAGCTGTGTACGCCTGATTAAGACTCTGTATGTCTCTTAATGCGTTTGACTGTTGCAACAAGTCGGCTGCCAGCTGTGATCCGCTAGCCAAGTCCATTTGCATAATGCCCTGGATTGCCAACGGCCCCAAACCCATGCCCTGGAGTTTGAGCAGGTTTTTGCCGTAGTTTTTTATTTGCCCTACAACATTTTTTACGTTGCTCATAAAGTCACGGAAATTATTAGAGTCTCCGTAAATGCTTCCAATGTTGAACAGGTTTGCAAAAGCGTCAGTAATTTTTGTGCGTGTTTCTGCCAAAGTTTTTAGAAACTTTTGTAATGGTGTTTCTAATTGTTGTAGTGACCTACCAAAACCTCGAGCGTCATTAATAGTGGTGTCAAAACCAAGTTTTTCTAAATGATCGTTTAGGTTTGGTAACCCTATTTGTGTCGTCCAATTCAATGGTTTTTGCCCATAGTAAAGGGCGTCAAATACACCTAACAGTTCGTTCTTCAGCCTGTTAAATGCGCCAGTGGCGTTTATAGCCGAGTCTTCAGCCGCTGAAATGCTAGTGCTTGTTTCGTCCCATAAAAAACCCAGGCCTGGAAGTTGGCTGATCATTTCTAGGGTAGCGTCACCAAAGTTTTCCATTTCTTGAAACAGATACCCAAATTGATCGCCCACAAACTTTGTTGCATCAACAAGGTCAATTAGCGAACTGGTTACGTCTTTAACTATTGGTTGAAACTTTTGGCCCAGTTCAGCACGCAAGTTTTTGGTTTCAGCGCTCAAAATGCGTTGCTGGTTTGCAAGACTTTCAGACGTACGAGCAAAGTCACCTTGTTGAATGGTCGTTTGTTTCAGTATTTCGTCATACGCTGCCAGCACTTTTTGCTGTGGTGTCAGAGCCTGGCTGGTGGTGTCGATTAGCCCTTTACGTAGCGCTGCTTGGCGCAAAGTAGCGTCGTCTAACAAAACACCAAACCGGCGTAACGGTTCTTGTTCGCCACGTAGTCCAGCGCCCAATGCTGTTAGAGCGTCGTCTACTGACGTGTTATTAAATGAAGCCAAGTCTGCAGCTAGTTCGGTTAGCGTTTTGGAAAACGCCACCACATTGTCGCCGGACAAACCGGCTGCACGCCCGAAAATACCAAACGTGGCAACGCCGTCTAGAGCCTGTTGTTTGGACTGCCCAAAAGCTTTTGCTGCACTAGCTGACCAATCATCAAATTGTCGTGCACTTGCTTGAAAGATCGAGTCTACTTTGTTTTGCGTTTCACCTAACGCTGCTGCTTCGTTAGCTAAGTCAAAGATCACTTTGCCAGCTGCCACAGCTGCGCCAGCCATCACGGTAAGCCCTGCTGGGCTTGTGGCTTTGGCCATTACAAATTGGAACTTTTGGGCACGTGTTTCAAGTGACTTAAATTGTTTTATTGCGTCCTGGATACCTTGCTTTTGAAAGGTAGAAATAATTGGAATGTTGATAGCCATTAGCGACCTCTGTTAATTACTTGTCGGGCCAATAGACGTTGCGCTTGCAATTCTGCACGTTTCACAATCGGTATGCAGTTGCGTGTTACTTCGCCTTGCGTTTCTTCGGCTGCTGGCCACATGGCACGTGACGCTCTACGCCAACGATCATTTAAGTTTTTTACCATTAGATCGCCACGCACGCTGCTCGGTAAGCCACGACGGCCAGCCATGTCAAACACCGCCAACCCACGACCTGTTGCTTGTACAACTATTGTCCCGACTGACTCGTAAATCAGCCCTTTTTCAATGTTGCGTGTACGTGCTCGACGTGTGTTGATCTTCAACTTAATGCGTCGTTCTTCTTTGTCTCCGTCCCACAACGGTTTGCCTTTCCAGTTGTTTTCCCAACCGGACAATGGTGGTTTGCTGGGGACGTTGGCTTTAGCTGCTTCAACCGTTGGCGATACAGCTTGTTTAAAGTCACGTGTGAACTCTTTGCGTAATGTTGCGTCAAAACGACCAAGCACTTTCAAAGTTTCTTTTAGACCGTCAACTTTGGGTGGAGTGACGTTAGATACGGCTCTAGGCATGGTTGCGCTCCTCAAGCACACGCACAACCGTTAAAAGTTCGGCGTGTTCAAAGTCCACGTTTGGGGGCCAGTACCCGGTAGCCACGACAACCTGCGCTAGGAGGTAGCCGACGCTGCCGGGTCGGTAGGGTTTCGGTCACCAGCTTCAACAATTTCGGGCATGTCGTTTAGTTGCTCAATGAATTGGTCAAGTGTTGCCGGGACTGTGATACCTGCTTGGCGTGTTGCTTCGTACGCAAAATAGGCAAGATCCTCAGCGCCGATACCGTCACCGACCTGGCTAATTTTGCGCTTATACAGTCGTTCCCATTTGACAACGGTTGCAAGGTTTGTGGTGACTTGGCGGGAGTCTCCGCTAGTGGTTGTGTAGGCAAGGGTCATACGCATGGCGTAATCCTTTCGTCGGGCAAGGCTCCGCCAGTGCGGTCTTGCTTGGTTTTACTCTCAGCCTGAGGCTGAGAGATCATACGACAGCTTTAGCGAGTGTTCCGCCTCGGAACGTCAGCGTTACGGTGCTGAGTTCACCCAGGCTTGCTGCGATAGGGGTATGAGTCTCAAGGTATGCGCCGGTAAGCGTGTAGCTCGGGTTTGTCGCTGATACTGCACCCGACGCTGGTTTAAGTACCAGGGTGGTGGTGGTGCCTACCAGGCTGTAGATCGTTGCTTCGGTTTCGGTCGCTGCATACGACTGGTACAAGGTGACGGTTACTTCATTGTTTTGAAGTCCACTGGTGTACTTGCGTGCAGTGTCACCAAACGCTGTGGACTCGAGCGCCTCAGCCGTAAAAGTAACGGTGGCGCTGGTGCACTGATCGGACAGATCAACGCTGTTGATTGTCACGGTGGGGTTTGAAAGGTACGTGGTAGTTGCCATTTGTCAGTCCTCGGTTTTCTTTTTCTTGAGTTCCTCAACGACGAAACCGCCGTCAATCAGTGCCGGGACATTTATCCCCTCAGCTTCGGCTGCAGCTGCGTCAAACGTGTCACCAATTTTGCCGAGTCGCTCGGACGCAATCTTGTATGCCATGTTGTCGCCTCCTATGCCGTTTGTGCTTGTAGGGAAATAGTTACTGTGTACGACGGGTATTCTACCCCACCGATCAATGTGTTGGTGGGACGACCGTCTGTGACTGCTACTTGTTTGGCTAGCAAGTTAGCTGCGATCTCGAGCGCTGGCCGTAGTGCGTCAAGGTTGCCTGGCCCCATAGTGAGAATTATGCAACTAAAAGTAACTTTGGCGATGTTGTAGTTCCAGGCCTCAAAGCTGGGTGCGTCAATAAACACGCACGGTGGTTGCAGGTTACGTGGATCGGTCACGACTTTCAGCCCTGAGATTGTTGCCAGGGTGGCGCTCAGGTCGTCTATGGCCTCGTTAAAAAGGTCTGTGTACGCCATTAGGCAGCCGCTGGTCTAGGAATGCCCAACAGTTGTTTCATGATCGCTGACAAGCCTGTAGGGGTTGCTGTGCCCATCTCTGTAAATGACGCAAACTCGTTAATGCTTGAGCGTTGGCGGAACAGTGCACCGCCGTACATGATCGTGCCCAGGCTAACGTCCCCTGACGGGCTGGTTGTCAAGCTGTCCACGTATCCGTCTTCTTCTCGCCGACGGTAACAAAACGCATTAGCGGCAGCTGCACACTGCACCAAAAATGCTGCGTCAGCTGCCGACACTGACGTAAACCCCAGCCAGTCCTCAATCTGTTGATCTGTCACCCAGGTGCAGGTCGGGCTGGTTGTGATCGTGCCGACCGGTATTGCAGCTGATCGGTTTAGATCGTCACCTACGTCATAGAACAGCACCTGGTTAAGAATCGGTACGTCATAGTCAAAGATGTAATCACCCTCAGAGTCCACGCCCATGTACTCGAATTGGGGCAGTGCCCTAACGGTGTATGTGCCGTTAAGGCCGTGCCCTAATCCGGTAAGGGTGAACGATTGCCCTACCTCAAGGTCAATGTCCTGCAACAGTTCCACGACCGCATAGTCGTCTATGCGTGTGTGGAATGTGACGCTGGTTGTTGTTGTAGCCATAAGGTTGGCCCCTTTTGGCTATCAGGCGATTGCGATTGACTTAACCTGATCGCTGTCAGCGATGAACGTGGCAACGTAGCCGTAATAGCTGAACGTGCGACCAAGTGTGCCTGGAACCTCAACTGACAAGATTCCACGAACTTGCTCGTAGAACTCGATAGCCGTTGCACGTGCCACAACCATTGTGTCGGTAGCAAAGTTTTTATCAGCGACAAGATTTAGACCGAATGGGTTGAACGTGTTTGCCACAGTGATGTTTGCTGCGCCTGCACCGTTCACGCCCATGAGTCCTGCAGCGCCGGTGTATGGGAACACTGGACGCTTGTCTGCGTCGAGCTGTGAACCAAGTGACTTCCATACGTTTGCAGACACAAAAATGTGATCAGGCAGGAAGTTTGTCGCAGTGAGAATGTCGGTTGCTGCGTCGTACAGTGCTGCAATCAACGTGGACGGGTCGTTGGCGGTGACAGTCCAGGTTGAACCTGAAGCTGAAGCGCCAGCGGTTATTGCGTCGGCTGCGATGTCGTCGGTCTTGAGCAGGTATTGACCAGCGAGGTCACGCAAGATGATTTCCATAGCGCCTGGGCTGGTGAAGTCTACGTCCTGAACCGACAAGGTGACTTGGCCAGCCACAGTTGACTTGCTGACCACGTTTGAAGCAATCACTGGTGTGGTCGCTGACACTGCGCCAAGTTCGGCTGCTTGTGCAGCAACGCTCGTGTGGGTTGTCCAGGTTGGACGAATGAACGTCTTGCTGTTGCCTCCGTCGGGCATGGCACGTGCGCCAACTGCTGCGACCACTGGACGAATGTAGTTCAAGTCATCGAACACTGGCCCAAGCACCGGCACTGGCAAAAGACCAGGGGTGTCGGTGGTTGCTACGTCACCTGCAGCTGCTTGAAATGCTGTCTTGTTTGCAACAGTGAAGTCGGTGACTGCCTGTTGTACGTTGCGGAAAGTTTCGCCACCAATGTGCATGGCTGCGAGATACTCACCAGCGGTGGGGAGATCAAACTTGCGTTTTGGTTGTGCGAACACGGTAGGAACGATCTGCTCCGGGCCTGCTGCTTCGACTGCGATTTCTTCTGACACTGGTTCCTCCTCGACGGATTCTGATAGATCAAGTTCTGCGCCGGGACCTGTGTCTGCTTCGCCTGAAGCTGCAGCCACGTCGGTAATCGTAGCACCACTGAATGCCGGAACGGGAACAAGCGACAATTCCACCCATTCGGCTGCGGTAATTACTAGGGTGCCGTCGTCGTCACGGTAAAACTCTTGAGCGTTTACGCCGACGGATACTGAGTCCAAAACCCCTGCTTTGGCCAGGGTAAGTGCCTCGTCGCCTGCTTGGGTTTCGACTATGGAAGCTGTAAACAGCATGCCGTCAGCTGTGTCGGTACGGCCAGTGACCAGGCCGACTGGCTGTGTCGAGTCGTGGTACATGAACAGTTTTGGTGCTTTGCCGTCAGTCGGTAACGATCCTGCAGTGAACTTGACGGTGGTGCCGTCGGTGACGGTTGCTGCCACGTTGTACGGCACAGCAATACCAGTGATTGTGCGTCGGGGTTTGTCACCAGCTGCTGCCTCGACTTCTACTGCGAAACCTTGTGCCAGTTTTAGTTCCATTAGGCGTTTTCCTCCTGGGTGTTTTCTTGTATTGACTCGTCGGCTACCTGCTGTTGCTGGGTGCCTGTTTCTTGTATGTATTCGTCCTCGATCATGCCAGCCAAGTATTTTTCTATTTCAAAACGTACATAGGTGCCACGTGGCAAGACGTTATTCATTGACAAGGTTTGGCTGACGCATTCCATGTACAGACGTGCACCAAAAATGTAGAGATCTTCACGTGCTGATCGTGCGTTTTGGTATGAGTACGAACCGATGTTCACGCCAGCCAGGTATGGCGGAATGTTGCCAAGTCGGCACATTTCCAAGGCCTGATAGTTGGCTGACTCGATCATCAGCATGTTGTCGGGTAGCGCTTTAGTTTCTTGGTATTCGAGATACTCGTTAAGTGCAGCAGTTTGGTTCTCACGTCGAGCAGCGTTAAATGCAGCTGACAGATCGGCTAGTTCTTGTGCGCTTAACGGTTCGCCACCGGTTTGACGTAGCACGCCACTAGGCATGGACGACTCAGCGTTGCGATACCTGGAAGCTTCAAGTTTGAGTGCTGTTTTAACTGCGTTAGTTGATTGGTAAACGATCCCCTGTACTGGGCTAATAAATTGCACCAGGTCTTTCGGATCCATCATGCCACCCTGGAAGAACACTTGATTTGACGGTGCGAACCACACTGGCCCAGCTTGGTCTTGGGTTGTGATCGACGCTGCAGGTAGGCGTGTGAACGTGGCTGGGAAACCGTCCTGGGTTCTGCTCGAAATGTACCAAAACGCACGACCATAAAAGAACAGATCGTCCAACGTCCACGCCATAAGGGTGGCGTACGGAATGCTTGGGTCGGGCTGACGCAACCATGATCGGGGTGCCAGTTTTTCTTCTGACAGTTCGGTTTCTTGTTCGTCCCACACTTCTCGATACATGCACAGTGGGGTGCTGGCAATAACGGAAGCCATAAGGTCACGGCCACGTGCAAGTGTCGGCACGGACATGGCAGCGTTACGTGCTTCACCCTCAACGTATGAGTAGTACTGGCCGACCATGTTCGGGCCTTGCATGTTGCCCGAATAGCCCGATCCTGCAGCTGCAGCCTTTGACGCTGCCGGTGCTTCGGTGCTGATCTGTGCTTTAGTTTCTCGCTTGGTAAAAATGCCCATGAGTCCTCAGTGTGCCGGGCCTCCCGACGAAACCCGACACGTGCCGTATTCTACCCCCGACCTACAACCAGTAAAGGTCTTTGGGCACGTTGTGGTCGGCTGACCATCGCTGCAGCCCACACCAAACAGCGTGTCAGCTCAATAGGGCCTGGCGATTTTTGACTAGACAACACTGCACCTTGCACAGTTTTAACTAGCACTGCACGGTTTACATGTTCGGCAAGGATCTGCTCACCTCGATGATGTACTCGTTCTTCGGTGATCATTGTGCGTACTAGGGCTGTGTATTTGAGTAATTCGTTGTAGCCGACAATGGTAAAACGCTTGTTCGTAAATGGTGGTAAATGGATCTCGAGTGACGGTGTGACAGCAAGCATGACAGCGTGATCTGTCATGACACGTTGCACTTCGGCCCAGGCTTCGGCTTCGGTGCCGACCACGAACTCGACTTGGCAGTGCACCTGATCACCGTCGGCAGCTGCACGCACACCCACAAACCTTGAGTCGTCCAAACTCGTTTCAATAGCCAACACACCGCCACCCGGCATTGGGTCTTTGGTTTGTAACGCTGCCCACAGCCCTGGCTCAAGCCATGATCCTGCAGCTGACACCCACTGGTTTAAATGGGCACGCATAAATTGCACCTTGTCCGGTGCATTATGGGCAGACCGTAAACCGTCCATCGTGATCGTTTTACCCAGTGCAGGGTTCGAGTACGGCCACCAACGTTCGTCGCCTGGATCCATGCCTGGCGGTACTGACCACTCGGCCATGTACAAGTCACCCGGCTCACCTTTGTCGATCAGCGTTAAACCTTGTTCACGTAACTGTTGAAACACGGTAGATGACTCGTCGCCGGCAGTGGAGAACAGCAGCATAAGTGGGTTAGGCACTGCAATCTGTGACGGCCTGAGTGCACCGAACACTGCAGCCTCAGTTAAGGCCCACAGTTCGTCGCCAAGAATAAAGTCGTAGGTGCCGCCATGTTTTTTGCCTGTGGACGCTGTCACTTTCCAGGTAGATCCGTCAGGGGCAGTCACAAAGTTACGGCCATAAGCCCTGGTGACTTTGCAACTAAACCGTTGCTCGAGCACGTCAGCGATAGCAGTAAACGACTCGACAGCCAAGTCCAAATGGTGAGCTGTGCTGAGAATGCTGACGGGGTGACCGACCACAGTTGGATACTCGATTAACAGCCACAAAACGACCGCTTCAAGCATTGTGGTTTTACCGTTCTGTCGAGCAACGCTGACAAGGCCAGTACGGTGCACAAACCTGCCGTCATTATGTGTAAACACGTCGTCCAGGACAAGTTGCTGCCAAGGCATTAGATCAACGTCCAAATGCTGTTTAGCAAACGCAACAATCTGAGAGCCATAACTGTTGCCCCCCGGCACAACCGTTCTCAATCTCGGCAAACCTGACTCGATCACACCAGTCTCAGCCAGTTCAGGTTGATCTCGGCCAGTTCCGGTCAGTTCTTCTGCGATAGACGGAAAGA
>Ga0172367_10008973_pt1 | contig 11072 bp, 21 predicted proteins | sample Lak10m_FD_114542 | JGI IMG/M metagenome (GOLD analysis project Ga0172367, IMG submission 114542) | Freshwater microbial communities from Kabuno Bay, South-Kivu, Congo - kab_022012_10m | ecosystem: Environmental > Aquatic > Freshwater > Lake | place: Democratic Republic of the Congo: South-Kivu...
ACAAGTATATTTACTGTATATGTTGCGTTCTATCCAATCATCGGGAGTACCTACTCCATATTGATCTATCATTGTACGATCTCTACTGGCTACGTCATATAACCAAGCACCTTTGAACAGTACATTGAATATACCGTATACGTGTGGACTATGTGGATCATTAAACTGTTCTGTGAACCTATGATGCTTACGATGTATGGCTACCCATTCCTTAGTATTCATACCTGTTGTAAACCATAACCAAAAACGCATAAGGTGACTGACTACGGGATTGAATACTATACCCTTATGTGCCTGTCCACGATGTAAAAACAATGTTACACATACTATAGTAATGTGTGTAGCCGTTAAAAGATATAATAGTTCAATCATAAGTGGTGTTTCACTCCAAGCTTGGCGCCTAACATGTTCAAACTCATCAGGTATTTCTTTTGACTACTGGCAGCACGCTCTGGTTCCCAACTGCTTTTATCACCTGTATAGTTCTCATAATTGTCAGCATACTTGACCATCATGGCCAATGGATTGCCACTGTTAATTATTGCTTCTATATTTTGTCTATAGGTTAGGCTCTTGTTCTTTGTTAGTAGGCTTACTGCCTGTATGACCTGTGGTGTGAAGTCTAACTTGGATAGCTCATCTATTCCTATGTGTGTATCTTCTACTACATCATGTAGGAAGGCTGTTTTCACTGCGTCACTGGTAAACCTACTGCCAAATATCTTCTTACCAGTTAAAGCCACGGCTCTAGGATGACGCCAGTATGGTAGACTACCATATAATTGATCACCATGTGCTTGTTTAATAAACTTAAGAGTTTGTGCTACATTGAGTTCATTTAATTGAATAGGATTTTCTATGTTATCATTTTGAAAATAATAGCGTAACACCCTCAATGCTTTCATTTCAATTTGTCTTATGCGGTTTTTTGTAAGGTTAAGTTCATCACCTATTTCATCATAAGACATTTCATCCCAATATCTCATTTTGATGACTCGTTGTTGGTTAGGCTTAAGTTTGTCCCAATAACGCATGATCCATTTTTTACCTTCTATTGGGTCTGTATTAAGTTCATAACTACCTTTAGGCCTACGACTCAATGGTACAGCATCATCTACAGGGTCTGGCTCCATAGTAGGCATAGGTTTACCTCTATAGGTAACACCATCTGGTTTGTATAACGCCTTCTGTTGATTTGGATAGGCTTCAGCAAGTAGAGCAGCATGTTGAAATAGTTCTGGATTCATCTTACCCCATAGTCTCATTATTACAGCAGCCTTGGCATTGGCTTCGTTCTCATGCTCACTACCATCCTCTCCACTGTCTGGAGTAAGCACTCCCATACTATCTTGTTTGTAGTGTACCAGTTCATGAGCTAATGTTCTTAGCACATCCATAATATGTCTATTACCTACATTGAGTTCTATACGTCCACCCATATATCCACCAAAGCTTCTGCGTGCGCTGGCTAGTTTAGGATCACTATACAGTTTAATTTTAGGTAAGTCATCTAACTTTATATGTTTGCTGGCAAACTTTAAAAAGTTTTGAATGATAGACTTGGTTTCATCATCTACCCTAGGTGGTTTTTCTTTTAGCTCTTTAAAGTTCATATGAATCTTTTATTCTTATTTTGTTCTATAAATGCCTGATGCTTTACTGCTCTACAATTATCACAATCACATTCTTTACACTCACATTCTACACATTGGTCTTTAGTACAATGATGTGCGTGTCCGCAAGTATGACAGGGAGTAAATAATCTCTGTGTATTACCATCTAATGCATCTAATATTGTAAACATGCTCATGACATAGATAATACTGTTAGATGTCCATTGCCACTATGAGTTCTGGCTGCTACCTTATAACCTTTACTAAAAGCAAATTGCATAGGAGTATTTGGTGGTATAATGAACCCATCTATACCTGCTGTAGGATTTGAGCCAAACTCTACAAAGTGCGCTGATGCTGATACTATTAGTATCCTATCTGCTTGTATGGCTGCTGTTTGACTACTATTGGTATTGGTGGAAATAGTGGTAAATGTTTCGTTTCCGTCTGTATCATATAATGCTAGTTTTTTGTCCATAGCGACTCCATTTTGAATATTTATCAATAAATATACTTACTATGATAGATAAAATCCACTTCAAACGCTTAATCGGCGACTTAAAAGATTCGGGCAAATATCGTGTGTTCAACAATATTGTCCGTGAAAAAGGTAGCTTTCCGAACGCAATTTGGTACGGTCCATACGCAATCAAGAACATCGTTAACTGGTGCTCTAACGATTACCTCGGAATGGGTCAGCACAAAGTTGTCATAGACGCAATGCACACTGCACTAGATCAAACTGGTTCAGGGTCAGGTGGTACTAGAAACATCGGCGGGACCAGTACTTATCACGTTGCTTTGGAAACAGAACTAGCATTCTTACATCGTAAGGATCGTGCTTTATTATTCAGCAGTGCTTATGTGGCTAATGAATGGAGTCTTATAGCACTGAGTAAAATTGTACCTAATATACACTTTGTGAGTGATAGTAAAAATCACAATAGTCTAATAGTAGGTATCAGTCATAGTAAGGCTCCGAAAAGTGTATTCACACACAACGATATGGAGAACCTTGAAAGCATACTTAAAGCAGTTAGAGATGCTGGAGAGACTCCTTGCGTAGTGTTTGAAAGCGTATACAGTATGGATGGTGATGTTAGCACTATGGTAGAAATATGTGACCTTGCTGACAAGTATGAAGCCATTACCTATATTGATGAAGTACACGCCGTAGGCCTATATGGTGAACGTGGTGCAGGTAAGTTAGAAGAACTTAAACTACAGCATCGTGTGGACATTGTAAATGGTACATTAGGTAAAGCATATGGTGTACAAGGCGGATATATAGCGGCAGATAGTGAAGTGGTAGATGCTATACGCAGTGTAAGTCATGGCTTTATCTTTACTACAAGTATGAGTCCTGTTAGTTGTGCTGGAGCATTGTCAGCAGTTAAATTTCTTAAAGAACATAATGAAATAAGAGAAAAGCATCAGGAGCGTGCCAATAGACTAAAAACATTATTGAAACAAAATAATATTCCAGTTATGAATACTAGTACTCATATTGTACCTGTGCTTGTAGGCAATGCTGTTCGTTGTAAGGCTATGAGCGATACCCTACTAGAAGATCATAACATATATGTTCAGCCTATAAATTATCCTACAGTGGCAGTAGGTACAGAAAGACTACGTTTTGCTCCAACTCCATATCATGATGATGGTATGATGGAGAAATTAATTATTGGATTGAAGGATATTTTTAGTCGGATCTAAGACTTGCACGTAGCATCCAGCGATGTTTGCTATGTGCATCAATCCTACCAGCAATGAAATCACTAAAGCCATACTCGTTATGGCTTTCGCTTGTTTGAAATACTAATTTTAATAACTTGATAACCTTCTCGTTATCTTCTAATAACATAGCAACCATTTGCTCTTTGGGCAGTATATTAGTTTCATCATCTACCTGTGTAAGCATACTGAAACGACTAAAACTACCAGGCACATAAGTTCCCATAGCACGTATTTTTTCAGCAAAGTCATCTATGGCTCCATATACTTCTTCATATATCTTACCAAACAGGTCGTGATATTCTAAGAAGTCACTGCCCTCTACATTCCAATGAAAGTTATGTGCTTTTAAGTAAAAGGCAAATGTAGTACTAAAGGCTACCTTGGCTGCTTTATGTAAGTCTTCCATTTAGCACCAACTCTGTTTAGCCTCGCCAAAATATTCTCTGGCATAACCATTCTTGATCAGTTCAGCACGTAGACTAACGCCATTTAATATCATGTCACCTAGTATACGTCCACCAAACTTATCCCAACCATATATAACAACCTGATGCTTTTGAGTATTGGCCACTGCATTCTTTGTAAATGCACTTGCTGCCTGTCCACGCTGATCTTCACTGGCGCACTGTGCTCTAAAGCCTTTCTCTGGAGTATCAACTCCGTAGATGCGTACTGCTAGTTCTGGCTTTAAGGGTGCTGGTAAGAATGGAGCACTGATAACAACGGTATCTCCGTCATTAACACGTAGTATTTTGGCATCATAGGTCACACCTTGTGGTGTTTTTTGTGCCCAAGCCATTAAGGGTAAAAAGAATAGGGTTATGAGTAATTTTTTCATAGTAATATTTATTAAAAACTGTTATTGAACCATCCCACTTTGCGTCCTTCTGCTATACGACGATCATGTTCCTCTGGTGTACTAGGATAACGCCAGGCCCATACGGCTACACAAAGCATGAACATAGCAGTATATATTATGCCTCGAGCAGGTACTCCACCTGTGTACATTAGCACTAGGCTCAACGTCATACTGGCCAGCATAAAGAATTTTAACTTTAATGGGAATACACGTTTAGTATTCCAGTCTGTTAGGAACTTGCCAAATATACGATGATTCATAATCCAAGCATGTAAACGTGGACTGGATCTAGCAAAGCAATAGGCAGCACCTACTACGAATGGACTGTATGGTAATCCTGGAGTAATGACTCCTATATAGGCCATGCCTACGCTAATAAATCCTAAACACATCCATAGATACTTTTTCATAATCTTCCCCAACTATTTTCGCTCTTGCGTGCCTGTAGATCAAAGCCATTTGAACATAAACGTCGCTGACACATTATAGGATCCGTAGGCCAGTTTATATTGTCCATATATAGGTTTCCTATTGATCCACCTTGCTCACACCATCCTCGGTATACGTCACCAAACTTATCTATTACAAATTGTTCAACTCCGGCCCAACACATATGTCCATGATACTCGTTTAATCTATGTATCTTTTTATACTCAATTTGATCAACTATTTGTTCTTCACTTACATCTTTATCTCTGTAATAAAAATTTAGTTGTTGTTCGCTGTACTGATAATAGTCATTGTTACCTTTGGTAAAATTTTTATACAATAATTGTATTTCAGGTGTGTATCCTCTGACTTCTAGTAAGTCTTTTATCTTTATGATGTCATCCCAATATTTGGGAGTAATCGGTAGTTTCACTGTGACATCTACATTTTTCTCTTTAAGTTTTTCTAATACAAAGATCAAGTGTTCAACTGGTAGGAAGTGTAGATGATAACTTATGTTTACTCTATTGAAAAATTTACCATACTGATCCCACCAACTAATTTCTCTACTTCCGTTGGTTTCTAAAACAATTCGTTTATTTGGATTTGGTATAGAATTATTTAATGCCCATTCTAGTCCTCTGAACACTGTGGGCTCACCACCTATTAGGCTTAATTCAAAACTATCAAAATGGTCATAGACTTTAGCAAAGCCTTTAACAAATATTAAGGGATCTGGTAGGCCAATACTGCCAGACTTTAGTATGTCTGGACAGTATTCGCAGTTGAAATTACAATGATTGGTAAAGTTCCACTGTATTCTTATTGGTTGATGTATGCCAGCCAAGAGTCCTGCCTTACATTGAATGGTATTGCTCTACGCTTATTTACCAATTCAAAGTATGCGGGCTTGTAGGGCTTGACCTTAGGCTTCATCCTAGTATCACTGCCCTTGGCTGCATTGCAGGGTCCACAGGCTGTGACAGTGTTATCAAACACAGTCTTACCACCTTGGCTCACAGGCTTAACATGGTCCAATGTACAGTCTTTTTTCTGTAAATGTTTGTTACAGTATAGACAAGTGTAATTGTCTCTTAAAAATACGTTACTCTTACTGAATCTTACATAGCTTTTTGGCTTTGTATATTCTCTGAGCATGATTATGCTAGGCACAAAAGTCTCCCAATTCACACTACGAACTATCCAATTCTCATACCATTCAATCACAGAAGCCTTATCCAATACCATATAGCGGATTGACTCTTGCCAATTAATTGTGCTAAGAGGGAGATAGTTTAAAGGTTGTCCGTCTGCGTTAAGAACTAGTGTGTCCATAATTTACTACTCAAAAAATTCTATTATACTACCGGTCCTGTGTTTAGTCAAATATTGATTGGACGAAATCGTTGCTGCTACGTTCTAAACTTTGGAGCCATTGATCCTTTAGGTCATGGTGAAATACCAAATCATAATTAGCACTGCTTATTAACCAACTAGCATTACGATCTCTAGGTGGGGCACCATCATATTCTTCTTGAAGTTGTTCTGGACTCCATCCACATAGTCCTAAAAATAGCCTAAAGTGTTTAGGAGCATCACCTTCACCCAATCTTGGCAATAGGTCATCACTGCTACTGATACTAAATTCTTTATTAATACGCATGGTATTAGATCCTGCCCATTCACTGCTATGCAACATAGTAAGTGCTTTAATATTCACAGGACCACCTACATATATATAACCTGGTATGTTTAGTCTTTCACCTATTTGCTCTGTAAACTCAGTAGTACTAACACTACTGCGTTTGTTCAACAGTAAACCCATACTACCATTTACATGATCTTCTGTGACAAAAATAACACTTTTATACCAAAAACCTGTTTTCATTTTTGGTGGGGCGATTAATAATTTTCCTGTAAAGTCCATATCTTACTTATATATTATGCGTAACGTTCTACTCTACTCTTGACATCGCCCACCGTTATTAAACCATCTCTATCTTTATCTAATGTAGAATTTTGAGCATAGATTAATCCTTGATTTAAACCAAATAGTGATTTTTTACCGTTTTTTACTCCTAGAACGAAATCATCTGGTTTGCCCACTGCTGCCGGCATGAATGTGGCCATATATAGATCACCTGCACCCATACCTGGCTTAACCCCAATCATTCTATAATATCTATAAACATAATCAAGTTGATCTGTGGCACTCATTGTTCTAAGTTCTTCTACACTTGTGCCTAAACTCCTAGCTGTTTTAGGCATGAACTGTATTAGGCCTGTGGCTTTTGTATCTTTATTTACAGCAGTAGGATCCATGTTACTTTCTGCCTTCATTACGGCAATTAAATGCCTTTTTTCAATACCCAAGCTATCTGAAACTCTTTTTAATTTACTGTCAAAATTAGGATCATCTAAATGTGCTACACTGGCTTGAGCACGTGCTCTAGTATCCTTATCTATTCTACTATTTGAACCTTGTTTTATTTGATAGCCGCCTTGTCCTGGCTTGACATCTGCTTCAGTACTTTTAGGGAAGCTAATGTTTTGATCTTTTAATTTTTTATTAATTAGGTCTATCATGGCCTTGTCTGGACTACCATCTTGAGTAAGAGCATTATCCTTTTCAAATTGTTTTATAGCATCATTAGTTTCTGGACCCCTGAACCCATCTACACCATGTTTGGGCAACTTATATCCTAGAGCTAATAATGCCTTTTGTAAATCTGCTACTGCTGGACCGCGTGTTCCTCTTGGTACCATAATTTGTGAAGTTGATTGTGCGAAATCAACAAACTCTTTTAGCCTCATTCCCCATTGCCTTTCCAAACTGGCAATGGACCTCCATAATTGCCACCTTTGACTTTTTTACCCTTAATACTCTTACGCTTTTTGTTTATGGTAAACTTCTTTTCTGTATCTCTAGCACGAAACCCTTGGCTCTTACAACTACTTAACTGGCTTGCTCCTAACTCACTATCAGGCTTAGTGCTTTTACATAGGGTTCTGCTGGCCTTGCCACTTTCTGTAATAATTTCTAGGATTTTCATACTGTTATTTATCGTAGTCTAGCCATTCGTAAACATTCAACCAACTGCGTTTTCCTATAGTTTCTTTAAGATGCTTTAGATCAGCCTGTGCATTATCTCTATAAAAGGGGCGTAATTCAGCATCTACGTCGTTATATTCTAAAGTGGCTCCTTCTTGTTCTGCTATATATTCCGCTATGTCCATGTAGCTGTGATTAAGGCCAGTGCCTACGTTCCATATGCCACTGCCCTTTACAGTGTTAATAAAGTCCCAATGTAGACGTACAACATCTCCCACCCATACCCAATCACGTTTGATCTTATCTGCCCCACGCCATACAGTGATTTTACCTTCCTTACGAGCCTGTTGACGCCACTTATGTAGAGCATTAGGATCACTCTTAACATTTTGCCATTTACCATATACAGTGAAATACCTAAAGCCCTGTACAAAACTACTATGACTGCAACTAAAAGCATATCTATCAAACAAATACTTACTCCAAGCATATGGACCTTGTGGTACACAGGCAGCACCTTCTTCAAAGTTATTGGTATTACCATATACCTTATGAGTGCTAGCGTATTGTAGATTAACTCCATGATGCTGACATTCATCTAACAGCCAACGACTAAAGTCATAGTTCTGTGCTAGTACAGTTTCAACATCAAGGGTATGCGTATCTGTTATGGCTCCCAAGTGTATGACCCAATCATAATGTCTAACTATAGGTCTGTTAATAGGATCCCATTCATATCCATCTACATGTACACCTTCTTGTTTATGGAGAAAGGCACACATATTACGTCCTATAAAACCAAGATGCCCGGTGACCAATATACGCATTTTACACCTCCTTGGTGTTGACATATACTTTAATATATAGTAGTATTTACAACATGGACAAATATAAAGACTTTCCAGAGAAGCCACGGCGCATGACCGACGCTGAGGGTGAGGAATACTTCGGTCGAATTGTCAAGGCCATTGAACACTTTAATCCCACAGTGATCGTAGGTGTAGCACGCACTGGTTTGATCTATGCTACTTGGGTAAGCCAAGTCTTATCAATACGTGATATAGGTATCTACTACCCAGGTAAAGATAAATTATTAATGCCAAGTATGAATCCAGAACGTGTGGCCTTTGTGGATGACAACACGGTAACTGGAGGCAGTTACCTCAAGTGTAAACAGTTAATGGCAAGTGATTATCCACAAACTGAATTTGTTTGGGCAGTATTGTACACAGATTGGAATACTCCTGAACACGTAAGAAACGAATTAATACAAGGGACTAGGCTTCCTTATTTTGCCGAGGAACCTTTTTGGGGCAGTAAGAAAATAAGCAAAGACTATGGAGTAAGATTTAGAGATGAGTAAAGGCAGCAATTTAACAGCATTTGATTTGGATGGAGTATTCATTCCTGATTGTGACCAAATTCCAGATTTAGGTGATCACGAAGCCTATTTGAATTTGACTATGTATATGCAACCCGTATTCCGACCAGTGGGTGAATGGATCCTACTAACAGGTAGACCAGCAGAATATGAGCACGTTACCAAAAGTTGGTTGCTCAAATATTTTACTAATCAACCCAAAATGATTCTTCACCAAAGAGATGCTGAAAAGGAAACAAACGAAGAATACAAATTGCGTATGATCAAGGAACACGATATTGATGTCTATATCGAAAGTGATAAAAAAATCGTGGATCACTTAAAAGGTAATTTGGATGTGGATAAAAAGACTATACAACATTTCAGCGAGTTCTGTGAGTTGTATTTGAACTACAACGCAGGAGCTTGACACTATCTAAGTTTTCGTATATAATATACTATGGTTAACAAATAGGTAATTATATGCGAAAACTTGCCGCTTTATTACTATCAATGAGCATTACTGGATGCTCTAGTATTCAATTTAAAGAGCCATTATGTCCAGGTACTAGAAGCTATGATGTACAACTCTGTAGAGGTCAAAAGCCATATAATATTCCTAATCCACCTGGATTTGCTTTTCAACAAGAAGCCAAATGCAATAAGTGTATAGACATAGATCAAAACTGTGTCTGGGGTGTACCACAACATTGTAAGCCCAAATGGAGACAATGATGAAAATTACTGTACGTAATCCATTATATCCTATTCGTGATTGTTATTTCTTTGACATACCAGAGTTTAGGGAATATGAAGGTGTAGAAACTACACTCAAACACATTGACAGCGTACAATACCTATGCCTAACCACAGGCATAAAAGATTTTCCCGTTCGTGTAATTGATAGGAGTTTGATCGTGAATAGCGAAAAACAACCACTTTTCGCCCTTGATGAGTTTTTTGGCGTCACCGAACGTCTAAAGGTGGAGGGCAGTAAAGGCAATACCTATGAACTAACTAAGACTAATGGCAAATGGGCTTGTACCTGTCCTGGTTTTGAATACCGTAAGGATTGTAAGCATGTTAGAAACGCCGGAACATAAAGACCTATTGGGTCGTAAGGTTGGAGTAGGATCATTTGTGGCCTTTACCCAAAACAATAGACTGTTCGTTGGTCGTGTAATAAAATTAAACAGACAAATGCTGCGTATTGAACGTATTAAACATACCAAATGGATGGCTGATCAGACCAATAAGTATTCATATGATTGTGTGGTCATTCCAGATAAGGATGTGGACTTTTATATACTGAGGAATATTACAAAATGAAAATGAGTAGCGTGGAAGTTGGCCTATTCAAACTACCTGGTGTAGTATTTGAGCGTGATGTTCTTACTCCAGAGAAAGTAGAACAAATCAATGCTTGGTGTGCGGAAAATAACTGCGGCAAGCAAATGACTGACCTACTTTGGAGTTTTAAAAAGCCTACACAGCGTGACATGTTCATACTAAGGTGGAGTGAATAATGTATACGATTAAGTCTGATCACATCTTACTTCGTGCATCAACACACTATTATTCAGAAGTATGGCAAGGTGGTAAGTTAGGAATGCTAGATTGGCTTGATAAGGAGTTCGGTGCTAGAACATATGACGGTGTTATTTATTTTAAAACAGAATCCAAGCGTAATTGGTTTGCTCTAAGGTTCTCATGATGGGATCCAGTATTAAAAAAATTGTAGATGACCTTAATAGTATACTTAATCGTAAGGCAAGGTATTACTGGAACCAATCTGGGCTAAACTTGAAACTAATTGCAGAAATGGATTGGGAAGATGGAACCGGAATCCACGCCCCAGATCAGCATATAGTTGAACGTATAGCAGAATGGTGCTATGAGAATCGTTGTGGACGTCGTACTAGTTATGATACATTTAAGTTTCGTAATCGTAAACAAATTACTTTGTTCCTACTACGTTGGGGTGAAGTAAAAGATGAGTAAGGATTGGCAGGGTTGGGAAAT
>Ga0172367_10008975_pt1 | contig 11071 bp, 11 predicted proteins | sample Lak10m_FD_114542 | JGI IMG/M metagenome (GOLD analysis project Ga0172367, IMG submission 114542) | Freshwater microbial communities from Kabuno Bay, South-Kivu, Congo - kab_022012_10m | ecosystem: Environmental > Aquatic > Freshwater > Lake | place: Democratic Republic of the Congo: South-Kivu...
CCAAAGTTCAGAGCACTGCGTTCCACTTTTTTGCCTGGTGTCAATCCAATAGCACTCAGTAGGCTCGTAACCTTGCCCATCTGTAACACCTGAGCGGGTGTGTTGTCATACACATTATTGATCTTCCCTGTCAGAGCAAACGCCCCAGTAGTCTCTGGGTTCCGTGCTTCACAGATCGACGACTTCGCTGACAACCCTTCTGTGATCAGCACCTGGCACACACTGCGGTTCTTGCTCGTTGCATCCAGTAGCCCCTCTACACGCTTGCGCAGTGTCTTCTGGTGTTCTTCAATCGCCTTTTTGTTCTCGGTTCTGTGATGCCGTAGAATAGCACGCTCTAATACAACCGTGAGCCACCTGTCGGCATACTTGATAAAACTCTTCCACTGGTCGTCAACGCAGGATACAAAATCTTTGCGCAGATCGGGTCCAGTCAATCGTGTCTTCGCTTGGCTGTCGTACTCCGGCTGCTTCAACTTGAAGTTAGCCATCACCAACAGCCCTTGACGAACATCATTTCGTGTGATTTCACTCTTCGTCTTCTTGGCTTCTTTTTCCAAGTGCGACATCACTTTATCAAACAACGCGTTGAAGAACTGTGTATTACACTTACCACCATCAAACAGTAGCGAACTATTGACCCATGTATACATTTGTTCGTCTACTTCATTGTGGGCATCGAGAACAACAAACACCTCACCGACAACATTGTCTGTGTTGATGTCAAACTTGTATGTCATCTTACCGCCAGCAATCAACCCAACAACTTCTGACATCCCACGCTTGAACCTAAATCGCTCATTATTGTATTCGACTGTGACATCAGGGTTACACATTGCGATCTCGATCGCGCGATTGCGAACCAATTCGTCAGGAATAGCAATATGCTTGAACACAGTTGGGTCCAATTGGAATGATACCTCGGTTCCAGTTCGTGTGCTGGATGAAGATACAATTTTTGGTTTGGATACCTTGCTAGCGCCGTCAACGAACTTCTGAGTGTATATTTTACCGTCTCGGTGAACAGTAACTTCAAACTCTGTTGACACAGCATTTGTGCAAGACGATCCAACCCCGTTTACACCGATAACACCGGCAGTCTTGTTATCATCGTCAAAGTTACGCCCTGATCGCAGCGAGCCAAATACCACTTCGGGTGTGTATTTGCCTGTTTCGTGTTTGTCGATTGGAACACCTCGTCCATTATCAGCAACACTGAACTTGCCAATGGACGGCTCAGCGACAATTTTCAGCAACTTGACCTTGGAGTTGATTTGCTGGAACTCGTCCAGCGCATTATCAATGATTTCGCCAACGGCCTTATAAGCAGCAGGCACGAACTCAAAAGTTTGAACGTGAAGGCTATCTTCTGACAAGATCGGCACATTGTATTGTGCCAAGTTTGTATTGCCTAGATAGACATTTGTCCGCTTTCTGACGTGCTCAAAGTCTGAGAGCACTTTGATATCGGAGGCAGTATAAGATTTTTCTTTTGTTGTCATATTATCGTTCTTTCAAAGATCGTTCTTCGATTAGCTTGGTAAGGTCATCAAACCCTTTTTGTAAGGCACTATACATTGCCATGATTGATGGAGACGCTTGTGCTCCCATCAATGATTGAACAGCTGATATTTTTTGAATTAGTAAATCTTGCTGCTTTGTCAGCTCACCCAGTGACATTGTGTCCCACAGGTCAGTCCTGATCATTGTTTCTGGCGTATCTTCAATAAATGCCATTACTGGTCTTTCCATTCAATATCATACACTGTACGTGTGTATGTTTCTGTTCGGGTAACAATAGTTGCCTTTTCGTTCACATACTCAACCTCTGCTGCAATCTCGCGCTCAAGGGCCGCAGCCAGATCATCGCTGACGTAATCTATGCGTCCTGCTAGAATGCACATTGCGATAACAGTCTCGCTCCACTCATCATTCGTCAGTTCAGTATACTTGTTTAGTAACTCAATGTTGTTGTATAAAACGTCATAGTCCATCATTTATCCTTTTTGCAATATAGTGCTACACTCGTTGCAGCAGCAAATCCTTCGTGAGTGTTATCGTGAATAGTTTTGAGAGTATAGAGCATCCCATATTTTTTGACAACATCGGATATATCTTTGCACCCAGGTGCATCCGGTGTTGATACAGCCCATCCCAAATCAATCGCTTGTTTTGCCAACTTGTCGCCATCGCCAAATCTATCCGGAATGATGACCTTCTGGCGTCTCGACTGATTTAGCCACTTGATCTGTGGCTCATACAACTTGTTGCCAAACACAGCAACGCCACCCAGTAAAAATGCGTCAAACCACCCTTCTGTTACATACAATGGCTCATCTATATTGGTGTGAAGATTTTCATATCCATAGATTACCTTTTCCCGATCAATCACGGGGCTAAGATATTTGCGCTGAGCCAATCCCGTCAAATCCCGACCTTGATAGTATATCAATTTATTGTCTTTGTAGACTGGGATGACCAATCGTCCAACCCACCGCTTTGCTTTTGGGCTGGCGATGTCGTTCACCACATAAAAGGGATATGACATCCAATCAACGCCGCGTTCGGTGGACAAATACTCCTTTGCATACTCAGCAATTTCATCGTCTATGTCATCAAGCCTACTGAAATATGACGGCAGTTCTATTTGTTCGGGTTCAATGCTAACATATTGTTTTTGTTCAGTATTTTGACCGCCTCTGGTTCGTCCCAGGTTTTGAAAGATGACGCCTTGCCAGTCGGTATCGGGGATACCAAATGATTGGAACACTTCAAGCATCTTGCGAGGCATGTTGCGGTGTTCGTCGGGATTGTATAATGTCGAGTGTCCACAGTTGAAGCAGTGATACCCAACAGTCTCACCATCAAACTTGAATGCTGCCCTCGGCCCTTTACGGCCGTGGTCATTGCAAACTTTGCATAGAACAGGGCACCACCCTTGCGGGTTGGGGCGGCCTAGATGGATGTGATTGCGAATTACCTCTTCGAGGGATACTTTTTGCATAACGCTCAGTATACCTCAGAAGAGGGTAAATGTCAACTATACCGTAATCTGGGTGGTAATTGATGTGATGCCGTTTTTAATGTCGGTAGATGTTACGACCAAATCTCCATTCACATCATCCACAAATGGAAGCGTTGTTGTTGATACATCCAGTATACCTGTTCCAGATGTTAGTGGGTGAGAAGTTAGGGTAATAGATGTGCCCACACCGTCACTGATATTAGCATCCTTTAACCCTGCACAATCATTGAAATACCTAGCATTAGTGTTGATGTAAACCACCCCTTGTTTACTCAGAATGTTTACAGCAGTTTGCTCGTGTATTGCTTTTTTCCACACAGCGGACCCGTTGGTTGCATCCAGTTTAACTATTGCATATTCACCGGATATGTACACATATCCGGTGTCCCAGGTTATTGCGTGTGAAACCCAGTATTCGTTTGCACCCAAATCCACTTGCCACACCAAATTGCCAGTAACATCAATCTTGATGATAGCTGATGACAAATCTTGATAATATAGACACACATACGTATTGTTTAAATCATCTAGACATACATCTCTTACATTAACAGAAGTCAAATGAACAGCAAGGCTGTTTTCGATATCGTAACACCACAACAGTTGTCCAGTATTATCGACAAGAGCCACTGCACTTGTGTTCGTTGCATTGCATTGTAAACCTAGTGCGGTGTATGATTCTGTATTTGTGAATGATATACCATTAGTGTACACAGAGTCTGTGTCAGCAAACTGTGAGTGCCAAACAACACCGCCATTGGAATCCAAATGGACAATTTCTATACTGTTTAACCCAATCGCCAAATTGTAAACATCGCCAACCACAAACGCACCAACACCATCAGACAACAAAGCAGCTGTTGTCTCAAATGATGGGGTGCTCAACTTAGTTTGCCATACCCCTGTACCGGCTGTGCTGTGTTTACACACAAACCAGTCTCTGTCTGTTGTTCCGTTTTCTTCCTTCCCTGTCACACCAAACAGTATATTCGAACCTGAATCCACGATGTGCACAAACTGTCCAGCTGGTTCCCATCCACCATATGGTAATACACTAGTCAACACTTGGACCCATGCTGTAGTGTTTGTGGCACTGTTGATCTTGATAGCAGCCAACACAGACCCATACGTGGCTGGATCATACACTTGTCCTATGACATATCTATCACCAGCGGAATCAACACCAACAGCCCCTGCAGGATAATATACCCAATTATTTTGCATGTATTTCACAGATATTAAATCACCCACAGCCGTTAGTCCCGTCACAGCCACATCATACACATTTACAAATAACCCAGCTTGTCCCAAATTTGGTGTAGCATACACTGGAGTGTGGGTTGTGTTAATGATCGCTAACGGATCTTCTACCACAACCGTGTCCTGCACAGTATAAATGCCGTATGTGCCGTTTGCAATATTGTCAACAGGGATCTTGCCAACAACACCGTTAGTGAAATCAGCGTTCTGATCAATAACTCCTGTACCAGTTATGTAAACATAATCGGTTATCTTTGTTGCGCTTGTTATATACAAATCTGGGTGGTTACTGAAAGATATAGATTTTGCTTGATCTACAATCCCGGCATCAGACAATGTCATTACAGTGTTGATGGGCGTTGTTGTTGAACTATTCCATACTACATGTACACTTCCGTTGCTGTATGAAATATTGTTGTAAACAGCTCTGGCATAAAATACACGTGTCCACATTGTGTCACCATTGCTCGCGTCAACTTTCATAACCAATCCACGCGGTGAATCACCATTGACATCGGCATTGTTAGTTATTTCACCTGTAAGGTACACATACCCACCATTCACTGTTAGACCAGCTGGATAATTAAAATCTGTGTAACCAGGTTGAACAAAACCAATAGCTCTACTCCACAACGCTGATCCAGTTGGTGAAAACTTTGTTAATAATATGCTCCCATTTGGAAACGCTGGAACACTCCCATTGCTGGATTGTTGTGAAAGCATATACACGCTATTCATACTATCAACAGCAATACTTGCACCATACCCCCAATCCGGTATGGCGATAGACGTCTGCCAAATAATATCACCATCACTATTCAGTTTGATAAGATATGCATCTCCACTGATCTCGTCTTCGGCAGTTGTCGCGTTCCCTGTTGCCAGCAAGTCATTGTTGCTATCACAGACAATGCTGTTTCCTGAACAAGAATACCAATCGGTTGCATCCTTGATTGCCTTGGACCATACAACACTTCCGGATGGGGTAACCTTGCAAACAAACAGATGGGGTATATTTCTGTACAGCACGGAGGCAGCCAAACAAACATTACCTTGTAAATCAAAGCACATTGTGCCACCACTATCTTCACTGAGCACATTCCCCATGGATTTGGCCCACACCACCTCTCCGTTGTTGCCTGTTTTAATCAACAACAAATCAACCCCTCCAGCTGTGTAATCCGATGTTGTCGCAATACTGTAAGTATTACCAACTTCATCAATGATTACATAATCTGGCTCATTATAAATTGACCCATATTGGGTGAACCAGTACGGCACTGCGGTAATGGGGGATAGGTGGGTGACAAATCTGAACATAATTGAATCCTCAAGTGATGGGATTATTTATTTGCTTGGTGCCTTTGATTTGGAACGCCGTGTTGCAGCCTTGAGTTCTTTTTCAGCTTCTTTTTGAGCATCAGCAATCTCTTTTTGGTAGATTTCAATCATTCGCTCAATTCGCTCACGAATTTCGTCAGAGTGCATCCACAAATCTTCACCCTTGATGATGCGCTCAAACTCGTCTTCCGACAGGAACGGAATATAAATTTCGCGGGCCAGTTCTGTGAACCACTTAACAGTTGCCTCCAATTGTGCTAACTGCTCATGGCCTTTACCAACCACCCCTCCCTTGAAGTTGTGGAACATAATCATACAATGATCATTGACAATTAACTCGTCACCAGCCAAGAAGATTAGTGTCCCCAGTGAGAATGCCTCTGATTCAAGAATTGTAACTACTTTGGCGTCACTGGTTTGCATTGCATTGATGATTTGGACACCTGTATCAAGCCTTCCACCTGGTGTATTGAGGTGAATAAACACAGTATCATTCTCACCAGCAACTTTAATTCTGTGCACCATGTCTGTGTATAATTCAGGTGACCCAACATCCTCACTCAAATAAAAATGGATGTGCTGCGCTGTATATGTGTGCTCATAATGCTGATAAGGCTTTTTTGGTGGCATCATAAAACCCTTTGGTGCCTCGTCTTCGTCATCATCGTTGTTTCTATTGGTGTAAATGTAATTATACTTGTTCATATACAGCTCCTTTGTTGTTATCAAAAATATTTATTGCGTGAATTTGCGGGGAGAATGGGTAAAGATGTATTTTTGTTTGTGTCATAAATACTATATCGATTGGAGAGCAGCTATGTCATTACGATTCAAAGTCATTTCAAATTCCGCTACATATCAACTAACACGCAACGTTGCTGGTGTTGATGAAGGCAGCACATTTCAGATCACACTAACCACAACGGGTGTTCAAAACGGGCAGCTGATCCCATATGTCATTACAGGCATTTCACAGAATGATATTGCCGAGCCGTTGTCGGGGTATTTTGTTGTGCAAGGTGGGTCAGCCAATAAAACATTCACAGTGTATGCTGACGTGACAACAGAAGGCACTGAGATTTTCACATTGACCCTAAGTGATGTGACAAATAAAGATGTTTCTGTAACGATTAATGACACGAGTGCAGCACCTTCCACGGATCCGCATTTTGCAGACGTGATGTTGCTCATGCACATGGAGGGCACGAATGGGTCAACTGTGTTTACAGATGTGAAAAGTCACACCGTAACGCCAGCGACGGGAACAACAATCAGCACCACCCACAGCCAGTTTGGCAACAGCAGCGCACTATTAAATCATGCTGATGCAAAATTAACAGTAAGTTCGGATGCGTGGGGATTTACAGGAGATTTCACCGCTGAAGCGTGGATTTATCCCGTCGTTATGGATTATTATGCCACAATATTTAACAGCGCTGGCGGGACATATCCGTATTTCTTTACTATTACACCATATGGTGGCATTAGGTTATACCAGAGCAGCTCAGCCAGTGATTTGGTTATTCAAACAGCAAGCGGTGAAATTGCCACAGGATCATGGCACCATTTTGCAGTTACACGAAGTGGCACAACTGTTCGGGTGTTTGTTAACGGGGTGCAAGTTGGGATTAACACAAACTATATACGAACATGGGGTGGGACTGGGGCACTGAATATAGGCAACGATCAATATGGGTCTGTGTTCAAAGGATACATTGACGAAGTCCGCATTACCAAAGGTGTTGCACGCTATACATCAAACTTCACACCAGTTGGTCCATTCCTTGACGCTTAATGAAACTATCAACTGTTAATCCAACACTGCACTGGAACCCTGCCTCAACAGAGGTCAGGTCCACTGCAACCATTAAAACAGACAAACACTCATACGAGCTGGTTATCCGCTGTAATAAATCGGTTAATGATCACCTCATTGGATGGTTGGATAAAGTCTTGGACCGCAAAAAGGATATGGACAGAGGGCGCTTTGTTGAACTAACGTGTAAGGAGAACAGAGAAGCAAACACAGGATTTGAAGATGTTTTTGACCGTGTTGCTTCTGCTGTCAGCGGAAAAGTTCATGAGCAGAATTTGAAGTATGTTTATCTATTTTCGACAACACAAGCCCGCAAAGAACTGTTCCAAAAATTATCAAAGAAAATCGCCAACAAGTTGGAATGGCAAGTTTATCAGGACAGAAATTATTTTCTAATTTACAGACCTACCCTTGAAATTCACCAAGTTGATTAGGCTTTACTAGCCCAATCCAAATCCAGTGGTTCCGAATATTCGCTGACGATGTTGATCGCCCCAAGGTGCTTGCGAACATCAGGAAAATCTCCAAGCCTCATGTTACCAATGTTGTAGCTTAACGTGATATGTGGGGTATATTCGGGATAATCGTGTGTTGCGCCATGCTCTTTGCGCAATGCTTGGTGGCGCTCAACCAATTCGGGACAATCATACTTCAACACCAAACACTTTGATGTCCCACCACCGTTTGGTGCTTGTGTGTCCCAAATGACAAATTCTGATGGTTCACCCAAATAACTAACTTCACTCAATGGCTCATAATTGGGGCAGTGCTTGCGGCTGTACAATAGTGTCGTGTGCAGTTTTTCTTTGTCTAGCATATTTGGAATGCCAGCTTCCACCATATAATCGTGAATGGCTTGTTTAGTATCTTCGCAAAAGCGAACGCCTGCATATGTTCCTTGAACGCGCTGTGCTAATTCATATAGTTTCATTTACTTCTTTCTTTTGTATGTGATAAATGTTAAGTCAGGATCAACACCGGGTTTTTGGTCAACAATCTCATACATTTCTTTTAAGTATTTCATATTAAAAAACACATCACAATCGTAATCTTTGTTTATTTGTGTGAGGTAAACAGTTCCGGCAAAATCCAGTGCGTCATTAAATAATGTTTTGCCACCAATCACAAACAACTCGTTGTTGTATTCAACTTCGCTGATAGAGTGAACAACCGTTGCGTTTGGTAATGTTGACAGGTTGTTTGATATAACAAAACACTTGCGGCCAGGCAGCACACTTTCTTTTGCTTTCTCACCCAATCGTTCATTGATTTCGAGATAGGTATTGCGCCCCATCAAACAAGTGTGTCCCATGGTGATATCACGAAAGTGTAAAAAATCCTCTTTGTAGTACCAAGGAATTTTCTGCTCTTTTGCAAACCCGCCACTGGCGTCAACAGCAACAATGATGCTAACATTAGACAAAATCAGCTCCTCTACTCAACAAGTAACTGACGGGATAATCAAGACTACCTGTATTGTCTTCTTTGCATAGCAACTCGTATGATACATCCAGGAACACGCGGTCAATCTTCACACCACGGAAAGCATCCAGTGTTAAGAACTGGGACAAACTGATGAAAAATACAGTGGTATCATTCGCTAACACAAATCTACCAAACGACTGGTGATAGTCAAATTCCAGATTGTGATCGTGAAGCATGTCCAAAAACAGAGTTTGAACGCGTTTGCTTGTGTGAATACTATTTGACACAAACATATATGTATTGCCTGCATCGCCGAGTTCAACATCACCTAACAGCAAATAGAGCAGCGCAGTGGTTCTACCGCACCCACGCGGCATTCCTTCTTTTTCGCATATGCGATCCACATTTTCTTGCAACTTATTGACGTCAAGCATTGATGTAAACATATCACCCCTTCACAGCATTAGCAAACTGGTCGATGATCTTTGCGAGATCATCAGCTTCTGTCTTATCCTGCCTGAATTCCACAAACCTCGGCAAGAAGAGGGAATATTTATCATTGGACTTAGTTGGCTTCATAATGTTATTGGATTTCACAGTCATGACCGTGCCAATCAGCTCCTCACGCTTCTCCCAAATCTCAGCACGGGTTAGCACACCAGCCTGCTTCTTGTCCTTGAAGCCAGACACATTCACAACCAGCAAACCATCTTCACTTTCACAGGTGATGGAACCAAACAGCTCAGCGTTCTTGCCATTGCCCGCAGTGAACCCTGTAATTTTGAGATCCACGTCAATGTCCAGCTTGTACTTAACTTGTTGTTTACTAGTAGTATCTTCCCAGATCGCTGTACAGTTCTTGATGATCGTGCCTTCATATCCTTCCGCCAGCATCTCAGCATAGTGCTCATGAGCTTCTTCAACGGAATGCACAATCCGTGTTGGGATCATCTCGATTGCTGTTGGCTTTTCACCAGCAAGCTGATCGGCTAGCGTAGCATAACGCTCGTGGTACGGTGTATTATACTTACCACCAGGAACCACAGCACTCAAAGGCAGTTGATCCCACACCAACAGGATTGGCTGCTCGTTAGCAGCAAAAGAACCACCCTTCAAGACACTGTTCAGAATGCCGTTGCCAACCTCACGCGGCAGCACTTCACCGTCACGCTTGACGAGTACCTCACCGTGTGTTTGTGTGTCAGGAGCAAATGTAACGCTGATCTGCTTTGCCAACTGACCAAATTGTTCCATAGGGAACTCAGAGCCGGACCGCGACAGCAGCGAAACGGAGCCGTCAGAATAGCGAGACACGTTAGCAAACATGCCATCTGCCTTCAACTGGCTGAATACACCACCAGCCCAGTCAAACTTGTCCATCTTGGTGTGCTTCGGCAAGCAGCAACGCATATAAGGGAATTCAGGGATCAGTCCCTTCCAGATCTTGTTTGCAGTGGCTTCCGACACACCACATCGTAAATCCTTCTGGATGATCTTTTTGATGACTTCAGCGTCATCTTCATCGAGACTGGACAGAATGTTTGCCAAGTGTTGGATTGCAGCATGACCCGTCACTTTACGGTCAGCCAGTGCCCACAACTCATCCAGTGCCCAATATAGAGAGGCAGTTGGACCAGTGGTCTTGGTATATTCAGGGATCTTGCGGATGTAAAAGTTGGTGAGAGGATTAAGAGCCATCTCAACAACCATCTTGAGGACGTCATTATCCTTGTGTTGAGCTAGGACATCTTCTTTAAATTTGCGACCAGCATCAGTTGCGAGGTGTTCAAAAATTGCGTTAATCACAGCGTTATCCTTTCAGAAGTCAATGAGAGCACTATACCACAAAAGAGGGTAAAAGTCAACGCTAATCTTCTATGACGAAATCAACGGAGGTGGTATTGAGGCAATTGTACTGCTTGTATACAATCGTCAAGTATATCGGACCATTAACGTTTGCAATGGATGGGTTATTGCGGTGATCACAAATGACTTCCCATGTGGTAATGCTCTTACGATCAGCCAACTCTTCCATGAACATCTCCAGAAATTCCGTTAGTTGATCAAAGTCTAGGATGGAATGAGCACCAATGTGGCTGACCATAATCATATCATCAGCCACCTCGTTAATGACCCCGAGAATATACTGCAACAACTGCTTGGAGTTCACACTACGACTTTTTGCAACAACTGCTTTGTACGTC
>Ga0172367_10008976_pt1 | contig 11070 bp, 8 predicted proteins | sample Lak10m_FD_114542 | JGI IMG/M metagenome (GOLD analysis project Ga0172367, IMG submission 114542) | Freshwater microbial communities from Kabuno Bay, South-Kivu, Congo - kab_022012_10m | ecosystem: Environmental > Aquatic > Freshwater > Lake | place: Democratic Republic of the Congo: South-Kivu...
CCGAATTGGAAATCGACGTGCTCATCTCCGATGATGGGGATGAGTTTGTCCTGGCTTGGGAGTTCCTCCGGCAGGGGGCGGATGACGTGAAGGCCGACGAGGTCGGCGTAACGTGGGTCCTTGGGATTCACGGCCACGGCGGTGTCGCCGGGGATGGTCTCGGGGCGTGTGGTGGCGATCGTGAGGAACGTTCCGGGACGTTCGGCCACTTCGACTCGGAAATAGTAGAGTGCGCCGCTCTGTTGTTTCATGACCACTTCTTCGTCGGAGAGTGCGGTCAATGAGACGGGGCACCAGTTTACCATGCGTTTGCCGCGGTAGATGAGGCCTTTTTTATAAAGATCAACGAAGACGGACTGGACGCAGCGAGAGTATTCTGGATCCATCGTAAACCGCTCACGACCCCAGTCGCAGGAGCAGCCCAGCTTTTTCAACTGCTGGATGATGATGCCGCCGTGCTTATCCTTCCATTCCCAAACTTTTTCGAGGAACCTCTCGCGGCCGAGATCGTCTCGATGCCGGATGAGACCCTGTTTTTTGAGGGTTCTTTCGACCACCGTTTGAGTAGCAATTCCCGCGTGGTCGGTGCCGGGCAGCCAGAGGACTTCCTTGCCATCCATGCGCGCTTTGCGCGCGAGGATATCTTGAATGGTGTTATTGAGGACGTGCCCGAGCGTCAGGACCCCTGTGACATTGGGGGGGGGAATGACGATTGAGTAGGCTGGTTTTGGCGAATTTGGGTTCGCGGAGAAACATTGGTTGTCGACCCAGGACTGGTACCACTTGGATTCGACCGACTGCGGCTCGTAAGCTTTGGAGAGTTCCGACATGGCAACGGGAGATTAAGATGAGAGGGCGCTAGAGATGGGGGCGGGTGATCGGTGGTGGAGTTAGCGTTTCATGAGCGCGCACTCCATGCTATCGATGAGCGCCTGGAGGCTCGCTTCGATAATATTACCGCTGACCCCTACGGTGCCCCATTCTGACTTACCGTTAGAGGATTCGATAAGCACCCGTGTTTTGGCAGCGGTTCCGAGGTTGGGCAGGGAGGCGACGGCGGAGGGTGTCGGGGTGGTTTTGGTGGATCCTGACGCCTTACGGCCCTTGACGGTGACGGTTTGAGTTGGAGTTGCAGTGGGTTGATCGTCAACGGATTGGGACTCGAGAATTCGCACCTTGTAGTCCACGAGACGGACCTTCTGGAGTTGGGGGAAGAACTGGATCAGCGCGGTACGGAGGGCGGAGTCGAGAGCATTTACGGGGCCATCGCCTTCGGCCACGGTGAGGGTTTCACGGCCGCCGACGGCCACTTTGACGGTGGCTTCACAGACGGAACGATCGAGGTCCTTGCGCATGGAGACGTGGTAGGCACGGACCTCGAACCGTGCTGGTTCGTGGCGGAGTTGTTGGCGGATGAGAAGGGCGAGGGACCCTTCGGCGGCCTCGTACTCGTAGCCTTCGTGTTCCCGGCGTTTGATCTCGGCGAGGATGGCTTTGAGCCCCGGAGTTTCGTTAGCAAGGTCCAATCCGAGCTCCTGGGCTTTCATGACGATGTTGCTTCGGCCTGCGAGGTCGCTGACGAGGATGCGGCGGTGATTTCCTACCGCCTCGGGGTTAATGTGCTCGAAGCTTCGAGCGACTTTCTGGACGGCGTTGACGTGCATGCCGCCTTTGTGGGCGAACGCGGTGGCTCCGACCCAAGGCTGGCGGGGATCGTGGCGGAGGTTGGCAATTTCATCGACGAATTGCGACAGCTCGCGGAGTTTCGGGATCGAAGCGGGCGGCACGCAACGTTTGCGCATTTTCAGAGCTACATTGGGGATGACGCTGGTCAGGTTGCAATTTCCGGTTCGTTCGCCATAGCCGTTGATGGTGCCTTGAATATGAACGGCTCCGACCTCAACAGCGGCGAGGGCGTTGGCGACACCGAGTCCGATATCGTTGTGGGTATGAATGCCGAGTCGGACGTTGAGCTTTCTTCTGGCTTCGGACGTGATTTGGGCGATTTCCCCAGGCAAACAGCCCCCGCAGGTGTCGCAGAGAACGACCATGTCGACCCCTGCCTTTTCGGCCGCCTGCCAGGTCGCGAGCGCATATTCCGGCGAGTCTTTAAAGCCGTCGAAAGCGTGTTCGGCGTCGTAGATCACATAGCGACCTGCATCTTTGAGGAACCGGATGGTGTCGCCGATCATGGCGAGATTTTCGTCGGGCGTTGCGTGGAGCACCTCGGTGACATGCAGCAGCCACGTTTTTCCGAAGATGGTTACGACGGGAGTTGCGGCCTCTAGGAGAAGTCGGACTTGGTCATCACGTTCGACGGCGATGCCTTTACGTCGAGTCGAGCCGAAGGCGGCAAGGCGTGCGTTCTTCCATTTTCGCCTTTTGGCGAGTTCGAAGAATTCGATATCCTTGGGGTTTGAGCCTGGCCATCCCCCTTCAATGAAGTGGACGCCGAAGGCATCCAACCGCTCCGCAATTCGAAGCTTGTCTGCCACGGAAAAGTTGATGCCTTCACCCTGGCTACCATCGCGCAGGGTGGTGTCATAGATCTCGATTTCCGGCTTCATGAGTAATGATTCCAAGCGCCAGGAGGATCGATCCGCCCGGCGCGGAACGAGATTTCTACGCGAAAGCGGCGGCGGTTGCAAAGCGCAAAGCGGGGTGCCTCGTAAGGATTTCAAGCCAGGACACTGCGTATTGGTTTCAATTGGTAAAGCGCAGCCAACGTTATCTCTCGGCGTTGGGCAGGACCACCGGAACAGAATGACGGCTGCCAACAAGGAGGCATAGAACTACCGTGGGCTGGGAAGACGTTGGATGTTCCAACAAGGCGGTCCAATTGGAACGCGTCATCGCTAACGGTCATGCACGTGGTGCCGACGCATAAATTTGAGGCCACCAAAGGTGCGGGATGGCTGGGCACAAGGCAGTGCGCTCTTGCTGATGATCTCGGAGTAGGCGCTACGGATCCGCAAGCGAATCGATGTCACAGTTTGAAAACGTCAGTTACTTTGACCTTGGTCAAGTCTTCTTATGACTTGGCTTTTGTGAGGACAATTGCTCATTCTGATACTTGTGCGTCGTCTTGCAAACCATTCTACGGCAAGGGGGATGTGCTCACCATCAAACCCGACGGAGCGAGCATTGGAGTCGGCATCCCAAGGGGCGAATATCGGCCTGAACCATACCAACATGGGTGCGGTTCGGTGAACGACCTAATCGCCGTAGCGCCCTCCTATGACGAACTTTGGCATCAATGGTATTGAGGTCAACATCGGCATGCAAGACTACGACGCCTTCCGCTGCCTCCAGCGCCCCAACGTGCCCGCCGACTTGCAAATGCCGAGGTGCGGAGCTCGAATCACCCCGCTTCGTCTCGGCATTTGGGATACCGCGAATCGAAATTCCCATGAGCGAAGAATTAAAACAGCGGACAAGGAAGTTTGCTATCCACGTCCCCGAGTTGAGTGCCGGCCACCCGCGGGTGGCGGTTGCTCCACACCAACAGGGAAGTCGTTCATGCGTCGAGCTCGGCCGCTGTCAACTGCCGACGAACGTGTTGGGAAAAACCGAAAACGGAATTCGTAGCGAAGTTGAGCAAAGTAGAGGAAGATACGGATGAGACCGGCTTCTGGTTCGCAATGTTGCGGGACATCGCCCAAGGCCGACCACTGAAGCTAGAGCCCAAGCATCCTTGGAACTGACACGGCTGCCTGATTCAGCGAACCAATTCGTCACGATCACCGTGGCGTCGACTAAAACGCGAGAGCTAGCAATGATTGAAACATTCGAAAATCGAGATTCAACGCTCGGTGTTCGCTCGGTCTTGCGCGAGCGCTATTCCAACTTTGCTGGGGGGCAGTACATCTTCCAGTGGCTCCGGCGAAGCCGGAAACCTCGCACAGCAGAGCATGACAGACTTTCTCCTTGCCAACCGCCGGATCCACCCCAACAAAGCTGGTGAAACAAATAGGAAGTCTGCTTTTTCGGAGGAAGCAACAAGCGTTCAGCAACAATCATCACCATGAACGATGGAACAATGACATTTGCTAGTCTCTTCTCCGGTTGTGGGGGATTCGACCTCGGCTTTGCCGCACGGGGCTTCCGTTCAAAGGGAGCGTTCGATTGTGACTTACAGGCGGTTCAAAACTTCGCTTCAAATGTTGACGCGCCTGTAAACCAAGTTGACCTAACTCAGGGGATTCCCCAGGAGCAAGCGCTGTTTGGAGTCGATGCGTTGATCGCTGGACCGCCTTGCCAGGGCTTCTCAACGGCGGGGAAGAGGTTGGTAAATGACGAACGAAATTACCTCCTGACCTTGACGGGAACATTGGCCCGAAGACTGTCGCCAAAAGTCCTCGTCGTTGAAAACGTTTCTGGCGCCTTGTCTGGCGAGCACGCTCGCTACTTGACAGCACTCCATAGCACGATGCGACTCGCCGGCTATCGAACACATACAATGCGTTGTCAGGTGGCAGACCTGGGGATGGCACAACTCAGGCGGCGCGTGCTGTTTTTTGCTTGGCGAACTGGCCGGGAGATTAAGCTCGAACAACCCAATGAGCCTCATGGGAAGTTACGTTCGGCTCTTGCCGGGGCGGACAAACAACCGAACCACAACCCCCGCCGATTGACGAAAGACACTCGCGACTGGCGTATTGCTCGGAGAATCAAGCCGGGACAAAAACTTTCCAATGTTCGGGGGGGACAGAACGCCGTCGCGACATGGGACATACCGGAGGTGTTCGGTAGCGTCACTGAGCATGAGCGCACGGTTTTGGAATTACTTCGGCGGCTACGGAGGCAGGAGCGCCAACGGGATCATGGCGATGCAGATCCCGTATCCATCGCCCGTTTGGAGGCGGCACTCGGTGCACGTTTTCACCGGCTTGTGGAAGGCCTGATCGCGAAGGGCTACTTGAGGCGCCTTGAGGGCGGTCTCGACCTTGTTGGGACGTTCAATGGCAAGTTTCGCCGACTGGTATGGGACAACCCGAGTTGCACGGTGGACACTCGATTCGGAGCCCCCAGATACTTTCTGCATCCATCGCAACAACGGGGATTCACTGTTCGCGAGGCAGCACGGATTCAGGGGTTTCCTGACCACTACGTTTTCCAAGGAAACGAACAGGCACAGTATCGGGTGATTGGGAATGCCGTGCCGCCACCCCTCGGCTCGTTCGCTGCAGATATTGTAACACAGCTTTTGGGGAGGAAGTCATGACCGTAGAAGAGCTCAGAAAGCAGGTTATAAAGTGGGACCTCGAGATGACGGGCGACGCATCCGCGAAGTCTGAATACGGATTCATCCTGGACCAACTCGACTACCACGCGAAGAAGGAGTGGCGCGTCTATCTCCCCGCGGAGAACCCAGTCTTCAATCCGAGCTACATCGAAAGGTTGGCTGCATGGATTGGTAACGTGACGGTCGAGGCAGACCAGAAGCTGCTTCTAAAGTATGCAGCGCGTATCAGTTTTTTTTCGCACGATGACTTTGTGGCTCTTTACCGCACGGCTCTAGAACGAGAAATCTCTCGCTGGGTGGCTTCGCAAGTCGCGGCCCGTTTGGAACCACAAGGTTGGCAATCATTTCACGAGCTGATCAAGAGGGAAATTCATCTTCACACATGGTTTTGTCCGATCACAGATAGCATGGACATCAATGAGTTTCACAAAGTGAACCACCTTCAAGGAGTTGGCGTCCGCCCTGGGTTTGCTGCGCAAGAGATGATTGCAAACAATAAGCTGAACCCGAATCCCCAACTTGCTGGGGATTGGGTTCGATACATGGCTAACCCGAGTGCTGACCAGAGCGATCCGACCCGTCGGCGTCCTCCTCTTAAACGGCTGGTTTTGCTCGAAGATATTGTAGGCTCCGCAAGCCAATGTCTGGATGCAATCCGGTGGGCCGTCGCGAGACTGGGAAAACCAGTCCTCTTTGTTCCACTGATACTGTGTCCGAATGGCGTACAGGCTCTACGAGACGAAGAGGCATTATCGGGCGGGAGACTTGCGGTTCGCCCTGTGATCGAACTGCGTCGCAACGACCTTCTTGGCCCAGAGCGAAAAGGAGAACCTGGATGGCCGATTGCCGCTGATGTCGAAGATTTAGCCCGAAGGACGGTCGTGGATCTCGGCATTCATCCTTCGCATGCATTCGGCTATCGAGAAACCGGTTGCTCGCTCACAACATTCTCCAATACACCCGACAATACCCTTCCGATTGTCCACCACAAGCCCAAGCCCTCGAGCGGCGCTTGGGAACCTCTCTTCCCACGTATCTTTCGCGACTGACATGAACATCACCATCAATCCGTTTCAGCAACTCTACCTCTCCGACGATACCCCGACGGAGAACAGTTTCGTCCAGTTGTTCAGTGCCGAAGTGTTGCAGACTGCCATCCACCCGGTATTTCAAGGCAACAACGTTGTGCTGAGCGGCCCACAGGGATGCGGGAAAACGATGATTCTAAATCTGCTCCGCCCGGAAATGCGCATCGCCTATTGGGACGCTGGAAAAGTAAATGACTTTCCCGTCCCCAAAGAACTGCGGACTTTCATTTCAGCAGGCATCAATCTCACTCGCAGCGGGATCACGGATCTGGTTCAAGTCACGCTCGACCGGGGTGACGATGGAGATACCCGGGAACTGCCTCTCTATTTTGCGGACTTCTTCAATTACCTGATCGTTGAGGACGTCATCCAGTCCGTGGAGAAAATCGGGAACCGTCCCGAGGTGTTTGATTCAATGGTCAATCCGTCATCATCGGACCAGTTCGCAAAGTCTGTTGCTGCCGAAGACTGCTGGTTCGGTGCCCTCGAGGGCGTTCAATCAATAGAGGAGCTGAAGATGCGTATTTCGGAGCGCGTTGGCTTTTATCGACGCTGGGTAAATGGAAATCTTCCAGAAAGAGACCCCCCCGAAGGCATCCGTCGGAGCAAAACAAATATTGGTGAGCCGATATCGCGAACTGCGGATTGTCTCCGGCAATTCGGCATGATTGCGGCTGAGGTTCCAGTGCTAATCCGGGTTGACCAAATCGAGGAGATGCACCGGGCATTCACTGAACGGCAGCGAGTACTGTTGCTTTCTTTTCGAAAAATGCTCAATCGGGTTTTCTATTCCCGTGATGCGCGTGTTCACTATCGCGCGGGGACGCGGCGTTACGGTTGGGATAATCCGGAGTTCTTGGGTGTCTGGGGGAGTGAGGCAAGATTGGAGAACCGCCGCAACTATCACCGGATCGAGATGGATGAAGAAATCTTTCTGCTGGGTGAGTCCAAAACCCGGCAAAGAAACGCTGTCTTTGAGCGGTTCGCGATCGACGCCTTTCAGAAGAGGGTCGCGTATTTTTTTAGCCGTGAACGCGACGTCGGAGAGTTGCCTAAACATTTAGCAAAGACCGTTTTCGGCAGCCACCCTTCTGCCGAAGAACGGTTGATCCAATTAAACCTTAACGCCGATAATAACCAGATTGATCGCGCACTGGGCTTGGATGTGGGGAACGATGCCGGAAACTGGAGTGAAGAATGGCGGACTTTCCTTCGTAAGGAATATCGCTCCGGCCGTTCGGGAATGTTGGATGCAGTGCTCGCCGCGGCATGGGGGCGGCAAACTGGCGGCGCGCACTCAAAGCGTCAGCATCGGGAATCGCCGCCACCAGAGGACGCACCGTGGCGGAATCGCAAGTGGTGGAGAAAAGAGCGGCTCGATCAGGCCGTGCTGCAACTTACTACGCGGTGCCAACAGCGATTCATGTGGTGGGGATTCGACGACATTCGTTCCCTGAGTGGCGGAAACATCACCGTCTTTCTCCATATTTGTCACCGCGTGTGGGATGGGTTTCTAAAGAATGAGTCGAGCTTGCCAGCGGAGAAGCGCACCGAGTTACTCAAGGGCGGTAAAATCGACAGGAATATTCAGGCCGCAGGGATCCTGTTTGCGAGCAACGAGTGGTTCAAGAAATTGCCCGAGGAGCCAGGAGGCAATTCCCGCCAGAGTTTCGTCGAGAAACTGGGGATGCGCTTGAACGCGGACATGATGCATGACCTCAAAATGGCGTATCCGGGTGGTAACGGAATCTCCGTGCAGCTGGCTCAATTCACCTCGGAGAGCGATCAAGTCCCGCTTCTGCGGAACTTCATCCACGAGGCGATCGGTTATGGTGCATTGTTCGCGACCGAGCATTCTTCGAAGTCAAAGCAGGGGGGGCGCCGGATGAAGTTATACCTCAATCCGATTCTTTGCCCACGCTTCCAACTTCCTGAAGCCAAGACGAAAGAGCCTTATTATTGGTCAATGGAGGAGCTCTTTTCCCTCGTGCAAAAGGCGCAAGTGACTTTGTCCCGAGCACAGCGCACGCGTCCAAAACAAACTGAACAGCAGCCATTGTTGCCAGGTTTCCCCGATCTCACACCATGAAATACCGACCGTGGGGCCCGGTTGATTGGGCGCTATCATTGAGCAGTCCAAAGCCTTGGCGTTTCATCGGGGCCATCGGCACCGAAGAACGCTCACTGACCACATGGGAGCATATGAGGGGGCTCGGCGTCATTGGGAGTGAGCATTTCGCCGAGATTGTGGACATCGATTCGGATAAATACAGGGAGAGGACGCGAGTTGCAATAGAGACAAGGCGAGTTCGGTACACTCAGCTCGGTGGTAGCGCGAGCCAAGTTGAAAGATTGGAACTCATGGCCGAACTTTTTCTCATCAACGCGTTCTCCCAGCGGGCGATATCGGCAGCCACGTCCGTCGTTCTGGACATCACATCTTTTCCCAAAAGGTTCTTTTTTCCAATTCTTCGTGTGTTGGAAAGGAACCCGATCGTGCAGAATCTCCTGGTGACGTACACCTCGCCGGCTGGTTACGCCCCAGACGACGAACCGCTCTATGAGGACATTGAGCCGTGGAGGGTTTTGCCAGGGTTTGGAGCGGCCGTAACCAGCGGAACACAATGGGTGGTGAGTGTCGGATTCCTGGTCGAAAGCTTGCGACTGCACATTGGTAGTGATCCAAACGTGAAAATGAAACTGCTCATTCCTTTCCCTGCGCCCCTTTCAGCATTGCGCAGGACGTGGGAGTCGGTCGCTAATCTAGAGCGCGATCACAATGACGGGCGGTTCGAGAAGTTCCGAGTGGAGCCACTCGATATGTCGGCGGCATTCGACCGAATTCGTCAGCTCGCAGGTAGTCCTGAAAAACCTTTGGCGTTCGCGCCATTCGGCCCCAAACCCACTTCCGCTGCCATGTGTCTCTACGCAATGCAACGGCAGGGGTCGTCAGTCCATTACCCGCAACCAACCGTTTACCATCCGGAGTATTCGTGCGGTATCCGAAACAACAATGCTGCCACAGCCGTGAGCGCCTACTGGGTAAAGCACGAGGGCGAGAGGCTTTACGCCATCTGACTCTTCGATGGACACGCCCTTCATCGCCCCCTCCTCCCGAGGGGGCTTCGAGAGGACGGACGCCAGCCTATGGGAAGGCTTAGACAATCAGGCTCCCAAAATCCATCACCAGTCGGGTCTGCTCCGAGTCACGCTTAGCGCCCGCGCGCTCCATGTTCACTTTCAGCTTCGAGATCCATCGCGCTCTCCTCCACTGTGACCAACGTAATGATCCCTTGCATGGATGTCGGGAGTTTGTGGGAAAACTTCTCACAGATTGTAGGCATCGGCTTAGTCCGAAGCGCGGGACTGGTGTGCGAAGGTTGCGTGGGGTTGAGGCCGCTCGTTTTGCCCGACGCACGCTGCGAATGAACGGTTTTGAGTGAGGCGAGGGACGGGGCTATCACGACAGGGTTTGCTGAGAGGATGGAGGGACTTCGCTGCACCCAACGAAGGGCGAGCATTCGGCTGGGATCACTCAGCTCATCCGTTGGTTTTGCGTGTGGTGCGGTCCATCATCCACTTGACGTCCTGGTTGTTTGGGGAGGGGACGTTGAGGGGCATTTCCTGACCCTTTTTAAGGATGGGAACGGTGCGGGCATCGGTCCATTTTTTGATCTCCGAATGGCCATCGGCGAAGGAAAGACCTGCGGCGCGATTGTGATAACCTGCGGGGTAATCGACGATCTTCCAGGATTGAGGAGAGTCGGGGTAGCCAGTCATTCCGACGATCATTTCGCCGTCGTTGATACTATCCTCGCGTTCGTCCATAAAGATCCAGGTCATGGAGGGGCCGGGGTCGTTCACGTCGCTGAACTTTTTGTAGATTCTGAAGCCGCTGCCAAAGTCTTGGACATCGGTGGAATCGAACCATCCGTTCATGGACATGCTACGCACGCGTGGCATGGCGACGCCTTTGACTTTCACCGTGCTGAGGTCGGCTGGGCATTTGAAGACCTTCGCGCTGTTGCCGCAGTAGGACCAGAGCAAGCCTCGTTTAAGGTCTTGATCGACATCCCAGTTGCTTCGGTTGGAGGGGTCGAAGTTTAAAGAGCCATGGACCCATTCATTCGGGCCGTAGGACTGGGGGACGCGGTCGCTGGAGTCATCGACGTAGAAGCGCCATGCGAGCATGAGTTGGCGTCCGTTGTTGAGGCAGGCGATGCCTTGGGCTTTGGTCTTGGCCTTGCTGAGGGCGGGGAGGAGCATGCCTGCCAGGATGGCGATGATTGCGATCACCACCAAGAGTTCGATCAGAGTGAAACCGCAGCGTGTCGGAGTGGTGCGGTGCTTAGCGGTAATCGTTGGGGAGAATAGGCTCATAGATGAGATGATATCCTGATGCGATCGTTGTTACATTCGTCCGAGTCGATCCTAACAACCTCGTCGGGCTAGGGATTGTGATTCCTTGCGCAAGATGGGCTTGGGGCGTAGGGGACACGTTCAACAACTGCGCTAACACTAGCTTCCGTTTGGGGCAGCAAGCAAGAGATTAGAAGATTAGACGATGGGTGGATGGTCGGTGGCTGCCCGGGGGAGGTGTGGAGGTTAGTTTTGAGGTCTCGCGTGGTCTAAGCGTGCTCGATGGACAGCAAAAAATCGCGCAGCTTTTCACTACCCAGTGTGGCCTTGCGGTGTATGGTTGTCCGCACAACAAACCATATGAACGGGACACGATCA
>Ga0172367_10008978_pt1 | contig 11067 bp, 10 predicted proteins | sample Lak10m_FD_114542 | JGI IMG/M metagenome (GOLD analysis project Ga0172367, IMG submission 114542) | Freshwater microbial communities from Kabuno Bay, South-Kivu, Congo - kab_022012_10m | ecosystem: Environmental > Aquatic > Freshwater > Lake | place: Democratic Republic of the Congo: South-Kivu...
CATGAACTCGTCAATGCTCTCGTCGTCGCTTCTCACAAGTTCGATCCGGATATCCGGGAACTTGCCTCGGATGTCGCGGAAATAGGCGGTGTCGTGACCATACACGCGGAATGCCAACAGAGAAGAAAGTTCAGTGGCTCGTACGCCACTGAAGAACCGGTCGTAATTCTTCTTTGCAGAGTCTGTTCCCAATAATCCCACTGTAGTTATTCCATTCAGCGACGAGACAGGTGATACGCGAAGCGCCGGCTCAGGGAATAGGTTTGGTGCGAACACCATGCGCTGTGCAGCCACGCCAAGGTTCGCGACAAAGGGCTGAGCTTCACTCCGATTGATGTAGGCGACCCGGCACCGAGACATAGCCAACGACCACTTGAGCAACAAGCGCTTTAGCCTTGACCTCGGCCCTACTTCGAATGGATACGCGTCGTGCAGGACAATCCATTGACGATTGATAAAGGGCAGAGGATGCGACGTCGGCGTGTAAAGGAGATCCCCGCACAAACATGCACGCACCACCTCGATGAGGTAACGCCACCCCGAGCACGCAATGACCTCGACACTCGGCAATGCTTTTCGGACCCGATGTTCCAAATCAGGGCGAACCAGAACAATGCGCACTAGATCGATATTTTCTTTCAAATAGTCGAGCCCGTAGAAGAAAAGGCCGTTAGTTGCCTTGATATGGAATAAGTTACCTGTAATCATTAGCTATTCAGTAAGGGCTGCGCTTGACGCACCGTAGCTTGATTTCCGAATGGATTGATTGCGACAGCGACCAAGATTGCGAAAATCATTTGCGATAAAATCTTGACAAGAAAAACGTCGATGCCATGCCTTAAAAAATGCTGGAAGTTAATTGCAATTATTAGGTAAGCAACAAAACCGATCCATCTAGCGCTTGCACGAAATACCACTAGGCCTATTAGACACGCAAGTAAGGCAACAAAAGGTCCGCCAACTCCAAAATTTGCTTGAAAGAATGCACCGGGGCTAGTGGCAAGACCGTGACCTACATTTGTTATGTAAAACTCTTGCAGTATTGAGCCGAAATTCCACAAGGCAAATGGTTGACCGTGGTTAAAATAATCCATCCCCCAGCCTATCGAGGCTTGCACTCCGAGGAATTCAGAGCCAAAGAGATAGGCAATCCCTGCTGCATTGACATTTAAGTCATCCCCTGCGAGGGAAATTCGCGTTAGACCAGACAAAAAAAGCAGTATTAATCCGAAGCCGAACCAGAAGGTAAATGCTTGTATGATTGCACGCCTTGAAGGTCGGATGTAATCGATTCTCGCGAAAAACAATATCAACGCAAGAAATGAGAATATTTTTCCATTAAATGTCACATCGATAGCTAAAAATAATGCAAACAAACCATAAAACTGCGCACGATTTGCATTGCAAACTGCAAAAACTGATGCAAAAAGCAATAGCATACTCATGCCTGGCAGCAGAAAATCATCCATACCGCTTAGCAAGTCTTCGCGCGACGAGCCTAATAAACGCAATTTCATGCCATACAATAGCAAAACAATCGAGTAGATCACCATTGCATAATACGCAAATCTTGCACCACGCCACTTTTTCAGTCTAATTGTTACTTTTTTGTACGCAAGGGAAGGGCTTGCCTTGAATAATATTATAATAAACAAACCAAATAATAATCCGTAAATTAAAGAGTATGCATTCGCATGGGACTGAAAGCTTGAGTAAATGTAGAATGTGTTATCAAAAATGAATTCAGATATCGCAACTGGCAATACAAAATACAGGAAGATGAGGCCAACAAATAGAATGCGTGTTGCAGGCATGTATTGTCACGCCTCCATTCTGGAATTTAATATCACTAGATTGATTAAAATCATATATCTGACTCCGCTCTCAAACTTATCAAGTTTGCAATCTCTTTGACCTCAAAAGCCCGCTTAATATTGGCTTCATTGATGAGTGGAATGATGTTATGAAATTTATCAGAAGAAATGGAATCTATAAATTTTAAAATACAACTATGTAATTCGCTTTGCGATTTATAGCGCTCCGTTCGTGCTGTAACACCGCGCGTACCGACAATGTCCCGAGCGGCAATTTTCATGCCCCTTGCGCGAGCCTCTCTGATGACCAACGGCTCACCTTCCAGAAGGCTATTGAGAACTAGGATGTCATTGCTGCGAATCAGTCGATCCTGTTCTTCTGGACTTCTCCACCCAAGGAATGAGCACTTCAGGTAAGTCAACATCTGTGCATGATGTTCCAGCTGTGTACGCAACGGTCCATCACCGACAAGTAACAGTTCCTTGACAGGATTGGCGCCCGTGTCCAACCACTGCATCAACTCATCGACACGCTTTTGATGATCCAGACGACCGACAAACACCAACCGAGGAGGACCGTGCTCTACTGGTGGTTGAACTTCCCGGATTTTGTTAGTGACAACAGAGGTCGAGACTCCACAGAAAGCTCGAATAACGTATGCCTGAATACGATTTATCGTAATAATGCGATCGTACAGCCTGCAGGATCCTGCTAGGATGCAGTTGTATAAATGACCAGTCCAACCCCAAACTGGTACGCGATCATAAAAGAAGGGCAGGTACATTGACATCGGCTTGTAGCCACGTAGCGCTACCCCTGTAGCGATGGCTGCCTCCACAGCTCCCGCGCTCACAATGACATAATCATGTGACTCCACAAGGCTTCTAATTGCGTTCCGTCGACGCCACCCATCAAAATATTGAGCTACAAACGTGCCAAGTCGAAGTAGCTGACCTTCCTTTACGTATACCGTGAGTTCGGGGTTATTAAACAAACTTGCATGTTCAGGCTGATTTACATAAACACTCACTGAAACATGCGCTGCCAATGATTTTGCCAATGCAGCAACTTGGTACTCATGGCCACCAATGATCCGGCTGCATACAAGTATCGCCACACGAATACGTGGTGAATCCGATTGATGATTATGCATAGATATTATTCTTGTGAACATTATTGAAATAATCGGTTAATACGGCTAGAGCATTCAGCTAGAACTCAAGCTAATATTACAGGCGCATAATGTTAAACTGGGTGCAAGTCGTTATAAAAACCTGCGCCGCATCATCTCAGCAGCGTGATAAATGCCGGTATATCTTGTGAGCCTTGTCAAAAGATGCCCGTTATAAAACTTGCTCAAAGTCTTTTGATACAATTGGCAACATGGGGATTCGGAATTAAAATTAAAATTAAATTTATTTGCGTTATCCAGAATTGATTCATACTTCCCTGTGCTATTGCTGGTGCTTTGCCCACTACCATCCTGGCCAATATTGCGAACTTTTGCAGCAGTTGGAAGCACTGACCTCATTCCGCGGCTAAACATCTCTGTACACAATATAGAATCAGCTAAATTTTTTTGACGTTTGTAATCACGACGTAAACTATCACTCACATAAAGCCCCCCGGCTTTATTTTGTTGCCGCAACAAGCCACTGGATTTGTGTAGCGGATAACGATTAACCAATGGGTGAAATTTGTTGTACTGATGCTTATGCACTGCATACCCCCACGATATATTCCATGGGTAGAACCAAAAATCGGCCTGATCTTCATGATTCGGATTTATACAGGCGGGTATGTAGGCACCAATAGAATAAACTGATTCGTCACATTTAAAAGCCTCTAGCCCTTGGTTCATGAAAGCAAGAAAGTTTTTTGATGTGATATTGTCATCCTCCAAGCTGATTACATGACCGTGGTCGTTGACAATAGCCTGTTCTGCTTGGATTGGGCTATGTAATGGTCCTAGATTCTTATCTCTGTAAATGCGAACGACCTCCTGAAAACCATCAATGCCGTCAACATAATCGCGAAGTCTTCTGATGTCCCCAACATGGTCTTGAACCGCAGGTCCATCTGAAACGACGTACAAAACGGTATCTTGTGCATGAAGGTTGGCCTGCAAAGCCTCGATTGTGTTTTTTAAATGATCAAGCCTTGAGTACGTAAACACAACCACGGGCGCATATTTTTTCATGATATTTTGAAAAGAATTACAATATGAATCAACGATTTGTTCATGTTGTTTTCTGTTGGATGTATACGCGTGCTTTTGCGCGGAATAGAGATGAACTCATGGCACCGGCAGAGGCGATGATCAAACCACAGAGCATTAATATGATCAGTTCTTCAATTCTATTTTCAAGATTTTGCGACACCTGTCGAATAGCATAACCAGTTATGAGCATGGGTATAGCAATGTAAATAACATCTTGAAAATACCATTGACGATTCAGTCCAGGTTCGAATTTTCGATGTACCAGTGGCAGCCATGCAACAAATGAAAGTAGATTAATACATAGCCAAGTGTAGCCAGCGCCAACTGCGCCATACGTTGCCGTTGCCCATATAATGGTTGGCACCAGAAGAATGACAAAAAAAGCATTGCCAATTAAATGCAGGCGTAAATCACCTTTTGCATACTGCAGATAGTACGGAAAGGCGGCTGCAGCCAGTATGCCATTGCCAAGAGCATAGAGCGAAAGAATCGGGGCTGTTTCTGCAGCCAGGATTCGATCTCCTGTCCAAATCCATAACAATGGTTCTGCAAAGTAAGCCATTGTGATGGATACTGCACCGGCTGTTATCACGACTAATTGTGTTGAGTCGCGGTAAATCTTGATGACACCAGCATGATTTCCTTCAGCTTCCAGTTTGGTCATGCGCGGCAAAATCACGCTACTGATAGGACCACTAATGATCATAATGCCACTTGCTACTAAGACGGCCAGGGTAAAGTAACCGTAATCTGCCAGTGGCAGAATTTTGGATAGAATCAATTTATCGGTCTGTGTGACTAAGACCCAAACGCTGGACGTGAATGCCACTGTCATTGAAAATTTTAGTACCGGCTTAAGTGGTGCCCATTGCCATGTCAGGGAATTATCTTTAGTTAGTTTTGGTAGTTGCCGGTAACTATAAAAAAAGAGGCCAGCGAATTCTATGATCGAAACCGCTAGCTGGTATGCAAAAAAGGTGATGGGCTTCGCGTCTATTAGAATTAATATTGGTAAGACCAAGACAAATCTCAATGTTGCGATGAAAGAATTGAATGCGCCGAGCCAGACCAAGCGCTCTGAACCGCTAATAACACCACGGTATAAGCCACACATCCAACGCGATGCCACGGTAATGGCCATAAGTTCCAAACAAATCTGAATTTCATCGAGGGGTATCTGATTGGCCTTCAACCAGTCCTTTGCAATGTAATCAGCCGCCACATATAACCCTGCACCTCCCAGTAAGGCGATGCTTATAAATATTCCTTCAAGCACCCTAACCAACCGTCGATACGCGATTACGTCGGTTGCTCCCCCTTTGTAGCGTGCTGTTTCACGGGCAACAGTTGGCGATAACCCCATGTCCAGAATGGCGAACCACACTTGGAGCATGGAAAAAAAGCCAATCAACCCATACGCTTCAGCTCCCATATACTTAAGGTACAGTGGCACCATTACAATGCCAATAATTGCGACGTAGAATTGGCTTGAATAGCTGGCTAGTATGTTGCGTCTAAGGTTCAATTTATTGCGTTCAGATCGTGTTTAAAAAAATCATTAGCAGCCTTCTATTTCGTTGAAATAAATTTCATCTCCCCCGTTCGCACAACAGAAAAATACTTGAACATAGGTCAGGGTAATGCTGTCCTAGTTTAAAGCAGCCTTCTAAATATTCTTTGGATATGATGTCGGTCTGCAGCAGGCGATCCCATTGAAAATTGGCCAGTGCTTTGAAAAAAATCCCGGAACGATAGTTTACTTTCAGGCCCGCAGCAACTGCATCGCGCTCCAGAGTGTCCAAGGTGTAAGTGCAACGATGACCGTGCTCCGCTTCCGCCGGCGTTACCGCTGCATTGTGGGAGATCAGTCCCATCTTTACAGCGATCTGGCGGGATGGTGCATTCGCATTTGGACACACAAGGAAGAAACGCCCACCTTCAGCCAGCCATTCTTCGTTGACGCGCCTGAGTACACCCACCGGATCATCTAAATGTTCGAGTACATGCGTTAAGACGATGTTGTCGTAGCGCTGCGGCAGGATGGCTGTCTCAAAGGTTGAGTGAATATACTGCACTCGGTCGCCTAACTTGCGGCGAGCTTCTGCAATCGCCTCGCCCGAGGCTTCAACACAGGTTACATCGTCGAAACGTTCTCGAAAGCGGCGCGTGAAGTCACCCTTGAAGCTGCCAAGTTCCAATAGGTTGCCAGGGCGAAAGAACGGTTCGAAGGTTCGAATCATGTAAGGGTGCATGACGTCGAAGTCAAAGCCATAAGCGTATTGATGGTCTGCAGTGTCTTTGATTTCGACGTTGTAGTCGCGCTGCGTATTCATTTGGTTAACCTTTCTAAAGTCATGCTCATTGTCAGTGTGCCGTCAACGCTATTCTGTACGTTGAACCCGAGCTTTTGGTAGAGCGCAAGCGCCGCTTGGCTTTGTTGGTTTACCTCCAGCTCCATTTGAGTGAAACCCAGGTTTTGCACGTGCTCAATGCAGTGCTGCATGAGCCTGGCTGCGATCCCTTGTCCCTGGTACTCAGGCCAGACGCTGACGCTGCTAACGAACGTCTTTCCATTTTGCTGTTGATTGCAGTAGGCCGCCACCAGTCCAACCATTTCTTGATTTAGCCAAGCCTCAAATCGATCGGCTTTGTCATGCAACTTCTCTGCGTAGGCATGAATGTCAACCCGGCTGCTCAGAGCAGGCTCAAAGGCAACATCGGCTCGCAATAGGTGGAAGGTGATGTCGGCTGCGCCAGACTTATTCAGGCTGTAGCTGATTGTGTTGCTCATATTTCTAGTTCGGCCAAACCAAAGCCCTGGCGTCCGAACTCGTTGCCGTTGTAGAGCATGAACACCTTTTTATCACACTCAAACACGTGTGGGTAACACTGCATGTCACTATCCCAAGTGCCAGGCGTGCCCTCAAGATTTGGTGTGATGTCGTCTCTTGTCCAATGGGCGAGGTCGTCAGACCAAGCGTGACCGATACGGTATCCACGGCCCTTGGCCTTGCGGAAGTCGAAGGACTCGCGGTAGCAGAAAAACATGTGGTACCGGCTGCCGAACTTGACCACCGTGGGAAGTGCCTGGCTTTCATCTGGCCCCAGCCGGTCAGTGATGATTTGATGCGCTTCTTCTTTGGTCCATTTCACGCCGTCAGGCGAGGTGGCGTGGCCGATCTTGTAGGTACGGTCGGGTGCCACGTCGGTGGCGTATTTCTTCCAGCCCGTGCCGTAGATGTACCACATATGAAATACACCATCGATGATCATCACGAAGCCGTCTCCGACCAGACAGGGTTCGTGCAACGACGCAGACAGCACGGGGCCGGAACCGATACGCTGGAAGGTCAGGCCATTATCCCGACTGATAGCTAGGCCGATGGCTGTGTCAACCGATACCGATACCCTGCGGTTCCAACCACAGGTATAGCCATAAACCAGATCGTTATGGCGAACGACGTTCATCGGAAATATGCCGTGCTCGTCAAAGCAGCCCAGTTCGCCCAGCGGAATAACCGCTTGGTCGGACACGCGGATGATGTCACGCAGGTTCTTTTTCATGTCGACAAACGCGATATGACTTAGAAACTTGCCATTCTTGTCAACTGCACGGGTCGAAAAATAGATGCGCACAAAGTCGTCAAACAGCAGTGCCTGCGGCGATTGTGCAAATTGAATGCAGCCGTTGGGCAGGGCATGCAGGGTTGGATCAAAGATCTTGCCGTGTTTAAGCCACTTCATCTCTTACTCCAAATGTCCTTCGAGCACCGCTAGCCCGAAACCGTATCGACCGACTTGGTCACCCAGATAGGCCATGTATGTCTTACCGTCCAATTCGAATACGTGCGGGTAGCTGATCATCTCTGAATCCCACCCCTCTTCGGATACGTTGATGCCAGCTTTGCTGTCGTCTCTAACCCAGTCAATTAGGTCGCTGCTTGAAGCATAGCCAATGCGATAACCGTTCTCTTTACCCCGGTAGTGGCTGCTGTAGCGATAGCAGAAGAACATGTGGTATCTGCCATTTGCGTAGAAGACGTCAGGGCTGGCCTGGGCTTCGTCTTCCTCAACTCGGCTTTCAATCAGATCTTTGTTCAGCTTGGTCCAGTGCACTCCGTCGTAGGATGTGGCCATGCGTATCTTGTAGACGGGTTCAGCGCGACCATCGACCGTCTTCCACTTTCGACCTGCAATGTAGAAAAGTTGCCACTGCTTATTGAAGCGACGGATCTTGGGTCCACTAAGCACAAAGGGCTCTTCTGGGCTGTAACTTAGAATTGGGCCGTTACCCATCTTGGTAAAGGTCTTGCCTCCATCCTGACTTACCGCTGCACCGATTGCGACATTGAAGGGAACTGATTCGCACCGGGTCCACCCAGCGTAGTAGGCACGCACGACGTTGCTGTCACGAATTACGGAGACTGGATAGGTTCCGAACTCATCAAATTCACCCAGTCCACCTAGTGAAAGGATGGGCTGCTCTGCAACCTGGCGCACCTTTAAGATATCCTGTCGATCCAGGTCGACGTAGGCGGAGTAGCTGACGTACTGCCCATTGGCGTCGGCAGGCGGCCGGCAAGAAAAATAAACGCGGACGACATCGTCCATTATGAGTGTCGCAGGTGCCTGGGCAAATTCTTTAAGCCATGGTCGTCCTTGAACCTCTTGAGGGGTGAATGCCTTGCCTAACTTTTTCCATTTAAACATTTTTCAAATCAACTCGTAGTTTTCGTTGATACACGCACGAATCGTATTCAACGGATTGAACATAAGCACATCAACAATCGAAAGCCATGGCACGAATGGTGCCCCGAATTGCGGGTATTCGAACGGTTTGGGCTTAATGAATTGGAGGTTAACCCCCATTCTTCGAAAATTCTCCTTTGCATAAAGTTCGATTCCGCCAATAGAGTTGATATAGGCGTCAGCACCGGTTGCGGCACACAAGGCCAGAACCTTATCTTGGCCCTTTAGCCCCTGATCAATAGGGACTTCGGATGAAACCATGATTTTGGAATTTATTCCTAAATGCGCGCACAATTGAACGATGGAATGATGGGTGTAGCGAAACAGATTTTGATCTTCGTAGCGCACAATCCGCTCAAGCAAGGGATAAATCTGCTCGAACTGGGGTGCGCGTTTATAAGCACCTTTAAGCTGATTGAGCAACTTGCTTCTATCGAAATCCACTGCAATTTCACGTTGCACTACGTCGAGTGAATCGGAGTCCTTCTTTAGCGGCAGTGAGAATATTGCATCCGAGCCGTTTAGCAACATGCGGTTACGGTTGAACCAACCCTTCTTTGTGTATTTGATGTTGTCATAAACAATAAAGATGTCTACTGCCGAAATAAGTTGAAAGTATCCGATATACGGCAAAAAATAAGGCTGCATGATCCCCAGCTTCATGCGACTAACCGACTCGATCAAGGAAGTTATACATGGCTTTTATTGTTGCCCGATAAATTTACAAATTTCTTCAACGTTTTCTAATGCGAGATCAGGATAGATTGGCAAACATAAAACTTGCGCTGCTGCTAGGTTTGCTACTGGCAGATTGTCGCGATGTGACGACACCAGGCCTCGATACATTGGAAACTCAGAGATTAGCGGGTAAAAGTAGCGTCGAGGATGGACCCCATTTTCTTTCATCTTTTCATATAGTTGATCACGACTCACCGGGTAATCCTGGTCGATCAGTATCGGGAAGTACGCATAGTTTGCGACCTGCTCCCCTGTGTCGCCAAGACACGTTACTCCTTTAACTGTAGCGAGCCCTTTTCTGTAGGCGTTGTCAATTTCCTTGCGCTTAAGTATTGCTTGGTCGACATGCTTCAATTGCAGGAGCCCTAGTGCCGCATTGAATTCACTCATTTTCCCGTTAATACCTGGAGCAACAACATTGGTTTCGCCCACGTGACCAAAGTTTTTCAACTGATCGATACGAGTCTTTGTTTTCAAATCAGGGCATATAATCGCTCCACCCTCGAATGTGTTAAATACTTTTGTTGCATGAAGGCTTAAAACCGACAAATCACCATGATTTAGAACGCTTCCACAATGGCATTTGACACCAAATGCATGTGCGGCATCATAAATGACCTTGAGGTTGTAAGTGTCTGCAATCTTTTGAATCGCATCTACGTCACAGGGGTGTCCATAACAATGGACCGCCAAGATGGCTGTTGTTTGAGGCGTTATTGCCGCCTCTATCTTCTTGGGATCAATGTTAAGGGTATCAGGTTGAATATCAACAAATACAGGCTTGATTCCATTCCACAATAGGGAATGCGATGTTGCCACAAATGAATAAGGCGTTGTGATAACCTCGCCAGTGATTCTTAGCGACTGCAGTGCAGTTACGAGCGCTATCGTCCCATTTGTAAATAATGCTATATGCTCAACGCCGAGATAATTACATAGTTCTTTCTCGAGTTGCTGATGAAATGGTCCGCCATTTGTCAAAATTTTATTTTTCCATATCTGCTCTAAATATGGAAGAAACTCCTCCAATGGCGGCAGAAATGGTTGGGTTACATAAGTGGTTTTTTTGTCCATGATAAAAATCCATCTGTTTGTCTTAAAATTAATCGGTATTATTATTCTTGATTCGGCCGTATTCATCTTCATATCTTAAGATGTCATCCTCATTCAAGTAGCCTCCCGATTGAACCTCAATGATTTCTAGTGGAATCATGCCGGGATTGGCCAAGCGGTGTATTTCTCCCAGGGGGATATAGGTTGATTGATTTTCGGTCAAGGTCACAACCTTCTTGCCGCAGGTGATTTCTGCAGTTCCAGTCACCACGATCCAATGCTCGGCACGGTGGTGGTGTTTTTGCAGGCTCAAGCTTGCTTTGGGCTTGACCTGAATGCGTTTGACCTTAAAGCGTCCGCCTTCATCAATGCTGTCGTACCACCCCCATGGGCGATGTACTTTGCGGTGCAGCGTGTGCTCTTCGCGTTTTGTCTTCTGCAGCTGGGTGACAATGTGTTTGACGTCTTGGCTGCGGGTTTTGTCTGCTACC
>Ga0172367_10008979_pt1 | contig 11067 bp, 10 predicted proteins | sample Lak10m_FD_114542 | JGI IMG/M metagenome (GOLD analysis project Ga0172367, IMG submission 114542) | Freshwater microbial communities from Kabuno Bay, South-Kivu, Congo - kab_022012_10m | ecosystem: Environmental > Aquatic > Freshwater > Lake | place: Democratic Republic of the Congo: South-Kivu...
AACCCGCTAAAGTAGGAGTACGCCATGTTGAAGTAAAGAAAACGCTGCGCAATGGTCAACCCTTTGTAGAACAAGGGGTTTTCGCGCAATAAGATCTGCAGGGTCCCCTGTGCCCAGCGCAGCTGTTGGGCAAGAGCGGTTCCAAGGTCTTCGGGGGCAAGCCCATAGGCGAGTATTTCGCCATGGAAGACGCTCGTCCAACCCATGGCGTGGAACCGGGCATGGCAGATGTTTTCGCGCGCTACGCCCAGGATCACCTTTTCGATGAGATCGATGAAGTCGGCATCCGCGATGGCGCGAACATCACCATCGAAGGCTACGAGTTCGCTCCCAACTTCTCCATCTGGACGACCATCGAAGAATGCCTGAATCCGCCGGTTGTTTGGGAAAACGGAAAGTGGTTCACCACCGCACCGTTCTCCGAACCGGAAGTGTTCGACTTCCCCGAGATCGGACCCGTGGAAGTCGTCAACGTGGAGCATGAAGAAGTTCTGCTCGTTCCGCGCTGGGTGAAGACCAAGCGCGCCACCTTCAAATATGGTCTCGGCGATGAATTCATCGGCGTGCTGAAAACCCTGCACATGCTCGGCTTGGACAATAAGGAAAAGATCAACGTCAAGGGCGTTCAGGTTGCCCCGCGTGATGTGGTCGCGGCTTGCCTGCCCGACCCTGCTCACTTGGGCGACAAGATGAAGGGCAAGACCTGCGCCGGGACGTACGTCAAAGGTACAAAAGACGGCAAGAAGCGCGAAGTCTATCTTTACCAAGTTGCCGACAATGAAGAATGTATGAAGGCATGGGGCTGTCAGGCAGTCGTAGCCCAGACTGCTTTCTCTGCAGTGATCGCCATGGATTTACTCAAACACGGCATCTGGAAGGGCGAGGGAGTGCTCGGACCGGAAGCCTTCCCGCCGGACCCATTCATGGAAAAAATGGCAGATTACGGCTTTCCTTACGGCATGAAGGAAATGACCAAATAAGTCGACTTGTAACGTACTGACAGAGGACAATCGAAACCGATCGATTGTCCTCTTGCGTTTTGGCGGGATTTCTTCCACGATCCCATTACATTCGAAAATTCTGTTGGGGGTAAAATAAGCCCCATTATGCGGCGCTGCTTTGGATTCCGTCAGGACCTTGGTCTGCAATTACTCGCGTTATACGCGTTCCTAATTGTGCCGTTTCTGATCACTCTTGCGACTTTTGACCGTATTGTGGGGGAGCGCATTCGGCATGATGTGCAATCCAACGACCTGGCATTAGCCCGCGCGATCGCGCTCGAAACGGATATTAGCATCGGGAATGCGTTGAAGACGGTTGTCGAGCTATCAGCCTACCCGAGTGTGATGAACATGGATCAGGCGGGAATGGAAAATGTCTTCCAGGTTACGCTGAATACCAGACCCGACGTGAATTTAATCTACAGGCTCGATGCGAACGGCATCATGTACTATCACTATCCCGTCGGTCCTGTTTCTACTGTGGGTAACGATTTTTCTTTTCGAAAATATTTTCAAGATTCCCTGGAGGCAAATGATCCGTTAATTTCAGAAGGGCGAATTTCTCCAACGACCAACCAGGCGGTTGCTACTGCGGTTATGCCGGTTCGTTCACGGAACGGTGAATTTTTGGGGTTGGTCGGGACAAATATCAAGTTGGAGAGCTTGAGCGATACCCTGTCTGCGATCTTTGCCGAATACAACGAGGAAGAGGGGTTCGAGATACTAATCCTGGATGCAGCCGGACAGGTGATCGCACACCCGGATGAGTCGTTTTTGTTGAAACCCGCTGAGGAGATCCTGCCGGATGTGTATCATGAGGTTTTAGCTGGAGGGAATGGTTCCAACATCAATTCGAACCTGCAAAATGTGGAGCGCTTGTACACCTACGCTTCAATCCCATCTGTGGGTTGGGGCGTGATCATTAGCAGACCCACGTCTGCCGCATTTGCGACACAGATCATTTTACGGCGCATTGTATTGATCACAGCTGCGACTTTCGTCCTGATCGGATTGTTCTTCTGGCGGACCTTGACAGTGCGGGTCATCGCACCGATCGAGAGGCTCGTCCCGATAAGTGAAGCGATCGGATTGAATCAGCCGATCACAGCACGGGATCAGTTACACCTCCAATCTCAATCCTTGCGCAGCGACCAGATCGGGCAATTGATCCGCAGCATTCTCCGCATGAAGGCTTCCATCTCGGAACGGATCAAGGAACAAGCCACCCTTTTGGAGACGAGCACGGCAGTAGTCTCCTCGCTCGACCCTGAGACTGTGCTTCACCGCATTCTGGAACAGATGGGGCGCTTGTTGCAGATCCAGATGTATGCCGTGATTGCGCTCGACCCGGATATTGGCATATTCAAGATTCGAGCCAGCCGTGGATTATCCCGCCAGTTTACGGAACAATTATCCATCCAGCCCTCTGAGCCTGGTTCTGTCACGATGCGCGCCTTGCATTCAAAGGAACCCATTCAGGTCAGTGATACTGAGAAGGACCCATCGTATGTTATCCGGCGGCAGCGGGCACGCGTGGAAGGATTTCGCGCAATCCTGGCGGTGCCGTTGAACACGCAATATGCACCACCGACCGCCCTCTTGGTCTTTCATCCTTCCCCTCACGTTTTTTCACAGAACGAGATACAGCTTCTGACCAGTTTTGCCAACCATGCTGCCATGGCGATCGAGAACGCCCTGCTTTATGAACAAAGCGATGTTCTTTTGAGAGAACAGACCCAGCGTTTGGAGGCGCTGGTCCAATCGATGCACGACGGTTTGATCTTGAGCGATTTGAAGGGCAGGGTGGTTTATGCCAATAAACGCGTAGGGGAGTTATCCGGGTTATCGCTGCGAAGTTCCACCGGATTGCAAGTGGATCAAATTCTTTCCAAAATAATCGATAAAGCTGGCGGGAAGCAGCAGAACAAGAATCTTGCCGAAAAATTATTGAAGAAAAGAGGCGAGAAAAGCATAGTAATCAGCCAAAGCCATTTGGACCAGGTGGTCCACTTGCGGCTGGAGGTGTTCAACGTAAATGATGAGGAGGGAACTCCGATCGGGCGCGGCATCATCTTCCATGACATTACAGCCGACCGCGAACTTGACCGGATGCGCTCCAGCCTGGTTTCTACCGTATCGCACGAATTGCGGACCCCGCTTGCCGCCATCAAGGGATACGTTTCCACGATGCTGGCGGATGATGTCGAATGGGACCGCACTTCTCAACGCGAGTTTCTAACCGTCATCTCCGATGAGTCGGATCGGTTGACGAATCTGATCAACAATCTTTTGGACTTGTCACGTATTGAGGCGGGTTCGCTTAAACTTTCATATGAGAAATGTGACGTCAAGGAGGTTATCCGCAAGGCGTCAAAAGCGGCGCAACTTCCGTCGATGAATCAGCTCGAGGTCCGGGTTGAGGCGAAACTACCGAATTTGTATGCTGATCCGCTTCGGTTGGAATCCGTTTTGCGGAATCTGATCGAAAATTCCATCAAATATGCCGGGGACAAGGCAAAGATCAAAGTTGAAGTTGGCAGAAACGAAAAAGGCTTTCTCTTCTGTGTGAGAGATGATGGACCGGGGATTCCCAAAAAGGAAAGCGGGAGAATATTCGACCGGTTCTATCGGATGGATGACAGCCTTACCCGCCTCACCAGCGGGGCTGGACTGGGGCTTGCAATTTGCCAGGGGCTTGTGCGGGCGCATGGGGGAAATATCTGGTCAGAGGCAATTGACTCGGGAGCCTGTATCATGTTTACCATCCCGGCGAGAGCGAAACCGGTTTTGCGTCGTAAAGGGAAACCGAAAAGGAAGCCTTCAACATGAACGTTAATGTCTTAGTGGTCGATGATGAGAAAGCACTGCGCGATTTTGTCCGACGTAATTTGGAGGTACGCGGTTACAAGGTACGAACCGCATCCAATGGATTGGAAGCGCTCGCCATTTTCCAAAATGAAAACATTCATCTGGTCATTATGGATATTATGATGCCGCATATGGATGGATTGGAGACAACGCGGCGCATCCGGCAGGATTCGCATGTCCCGATCATCATACTGACCGCGATGGGGGAAGAATTGGATAAAGTTCGCGCCTTCGACCAGGGCGCCGACGATTACCTGACCAAGCCGTTCGGTGTGGGCGAGTTGTTGGGGCGAGTCAAGGCGGTATTGCGAAGGTCTCAATGGTCTGAAGCTGGCTCGGGCGGGGAACGGATCGCACGCGGCGAGATCGAGGTCAACCTTGACAGACATGAAGTTACCCTTCGGGGCGCGGTCATCGAGATGACACCCACGGAATTCAATCTCTTGGTGTATTTCATGAAGAACGCAGGCAAGACACTGAATCACCGCGTAATCTTGCAGCAAGTTTGGGGGAACGAATATGGCGATGAGGCGGAGTACCTAAGGGTCTATGTTGGAAAATTGCGCCAGAAAATCGAAGAGGACCCGATCAAACCCAAAATCCTGCACACCGCGCATGGGATCGGTTATCGATTCGAGCCGTAAAATTTTTATACGTTTTTTATAAATCCATCACCCATTTTTAGACAAATTTTCCCTATATTTCCTACAATGTGGGAGTGAGCAGAGTGTCTCCGCTCAACATCCAATCTATTCCCCTTTGGAGGAGGTATACATGAAACGCTCGTTGTTCAATTTGTTTGCGATCCTGGTTCTGATCGGCTTGCTCCTTTCAGCCTGTGGCTCCGGGGCAGCTACGGAAGCGCCTGTAGTGGAGGAACCTGCGGAAGCGCAGCCTGCTGCCACAGACGCGCCTGCTGAGCCGGTGATGGTCGAAAAGACCCTTGTGATTGGCTTTACATCGTCCTTGACGGGCTCCCAGGAGGTATCATCCAAACGCCAGGTGGCGGGATTTAACCTGTGGATGCAAGAGGTAAACGATGCCGGGGGAATTAAACTGAGCGATGGCACAGTGGTGAAGTTTACCGCCGTCACCTACGACGACGAATCCACCAAGGAACGCGTTCAGGAACTTTACACCCGTCTGATCACCGAAGACAATGCGGACTTTCTGATCAGCCCGTATTCCTCCGGCTTGACAGCCGCAGCGTCCATTATTGCGGAGCAGAACGGCAAGATCATGGTCACCGCAGGCGCAGCGGAAGATGATGCCTACAAGACCGGCAACACCAGCCTGTTCCAACTCTACACACCTGGCAGTCAGTACCTGCTTAGCACGGTGGACATGCTCAAGACCCTCGACCCCGAAGCTAAGGTTGCGATTGTCCATGAAAACGATAAGTTCTCCACGGCCGTGGTGGAGGGACTCAAGCCTTATCTCGAATCGCAGGGCTTTGAAGTGGTCTTTGAAGAAGGCTACGCCTCAGATACGACCGATTTTGGTCCCGTTATCAATAAGCTGGTCGAGTCTGGAGCCACGGTCCTGCTTGGCGGCGGACATTACCCCGACGGCAGCACCTTCGCCCGCCAACTCTACGAGCGCAAGGTCGGCTTGAAGTTCATCTCCCTGCTGGTCGCTCCGGCCGACTCGAAATTCCCCGAATTGGGCGATGCAGCGCTTGGAATTTCCACTTCCAGCCAGTGGGAACTCAAAGCGACCCATACGGAAGAAGAAGCCAGTGCGCTCGGCAAACCCTGGTACGGCCCGACTGGTACCGATTTCGCTGCTGCGTATGAAGCCGCGACCACTGAGAAACCCACGTACCATGTCGCAGGCGGCTACATGGCGGGACTGGTCCTTCAGAAGGCTATCGAAGATGCTGATTCGGTTGATCCGGAAGCGGTTCGCGCAGCGCTTGAAGCCATGGACATCTTCACTTTCTACGGCGGCATCCAATTCGATACTTCCCCCGAAGCCCATGGGCTCCAGATCGGTCATCAAATGGTCGTTGCTCAATGGCAGAAGAACGATGCCGGTGAACTCGTCCGCCAGGTGATCTGGCCCGCAGACGTGGCAACTTCTGATCCGCTCTATCCCATTCCTGCACCGTAAATGTATCCCATTGCAGGGGCAGGTGACTGCCCCTGCAAAATTTATGAATCGGGAGCTGAGTATGCAGCAAATTAACTTGTTATTGGCATCCATTCCAGACGGCATTCTGCTCGGTTTTGTTTATGGACTTGCGGCAATGGGGTTGACCTTGATCTGGGGGGTGATGAACGTCATCAATCTCTCGCATGGACCGATCATTGCATTGGGGATGTTCGGAACATTTTTTATGTTCACAAGATTCGGATTCAATCCGTATGTAAGTTTGATCCCGGTTGCAGTCTTCGGGTTGTTGCTTGGTATAGTGATCTATGCAGTGGCGGTGCATCGGGTTATCAATGCGCCGCATCTTTCCTCGTTACTCGCAACCTTCTCCGTGAATATGATCATCATCGGGTTGGGAACAGCGGCGTTGACCACCTCCCCTTACAATGTGGACTTCTCGGCGGGCAGTCTCCAATTGGGTTCTGTGACCCTGCTGGGCACACGTCTGATCGCAGCGCTGGTCACGATGCTCTTCACAGGCGGACTGTATCTTTTTCTCTATCGAACCCGGCCCGGCAAATTCATCCGTGCAGTAGCCAATAATCGCGCGGCTGCCGAGTTGATGGGCGTTCCATCGACGCGGATCCTTGCCTTAAGCTTTGGGCTGGGGACCATGCTGGCGGCTGTTTCTGGCGCGTTGATCGCAACCTTCTTCCCGTTTAGTATTCTGTCGGGCGGCGGTTACGAGCTGAAGAGTTTCGTGATCGGCGTATTAGGCGGGCTTGGAAATCCAATCGGCGCTTTGTTTGGCGGCTTGATCCTCGGTTTGCTCGAAGGGATCATTCCGGCATTTCTTGAAACCTCCTGGGTGCCTGTGATCGAGTTCGCTCTTTTCGTTGTCATCTTGTTGGTGCGCCCGAGCGGCTTGTTTGGAGCGAAAAAATGAAATTCTGGCATAGATACAACGGTCTCATCATTCCTGTGCTGGTTGTCGCCGCTCTGACAGCCTGGCCCCTCATTACAGGGAATCCCTCGAACCGCGAGAGCGTGTTCACCATCATGAAAGCGATTGCCCTGGCGTCCAGCTTGAATATATTGCTGGGCTACACCGGTTATGTAAGTTTTGGTCATATCGTTTTCTATGGTTTTGGCGGTTATGTGGGCATCTATTTGTTGACTGGAAAAGGCTGGTCGCTGATTCCATCCGTCCTTGCCGGTGGGGTTGCCTCTGGTATTCTGGCGTTCCTGCTTGGCTCGGCTATTTTACGGCTGCGCGGCGCTTATTTCGCGCTGGCTACCATCGGCGTCAATGAAGCCATGCGGGCGTTCATCAACAATATCGAGTTGTTTGGCGGACCGACCGGGATCACGCTCAACTTCAGTGTGTATAAGGAATATGGCGGTGCGGCTCAGGCATTGCAAATTTCGTTTTACATTGGCGCGGCGCTTGCTCTGCTTGCGCTGGTCATGAGTTATCTCGTGCGTATGTCCAAATTTGGCTTGGGGCTTCTTTCCATCCGTGAGAATGAAGACGCCGCCGAGGTGATGGGTGTGGTCGCGCCGCGCGCAAAGACAATGGCATACATTCTCTCCGCCATTGTTCCCGGTATGATCGGCGTGTTGTTCTTTTTCAAGAATGGAAATGTCGAACCGCACGATGCTTTCCCGCTTCATGCCTCCATTGAACTGCTCGTGATGGTCATGCTGGGCGGCCAAGGGACAGTTCTCGGGCCGATCCTTGGCGCTTTTGCCTATCAAGGCATGCGGGGCTATCTGGTCACCAGCCCGATCTTCAAGGATATTCAACTGTCGGTCTCTGGTGCGTTGCTGCTCATCATCGTGCTCTTTATCCCCGCAGGCGCAATCGGGTGGATTCGTCAGCGCGTCCCAACCTTGAGGAAGGTGCTCCCATGACTATTCTGCTTTCGTTACAGGGTGTGTCAAAACGCTTTGGCGGTTTGCAGGCGCTTACCCAGGTGACCTTCGACCTTCCACAGGGGCAGATTCTTGGGTTGATCGGTCCGAACGGTGCAGGTAAAACGACCCTGTTCAATGCGATCAATGGGGTCTACCCGCCTGAAGAAGGGCGCATCATTTTTCGGGAAAAGGATATAACCCGAGCGAAGCCATCCGAGCACGCCAAATTGGGAATGGCCCGCACCCATCAAATCGTCCAGCCGTTGAATGAACTTATCGTCCGGGAAAATGTGATGGTTGGCGCATGCTTCGGCCATGAAAATCAGGGACTGGCCAATGCAGAAAAAATTGCCGACGAAGTTTTGGAGTTTGTCGGTTTGGCGTCAAAGACTGAGCAACTGGCGGGGACGTTGAATGTGGCTCAAAAGAAGCGCCTCGAACTGGCTCGGGCATTGGCAGCCCGACCCCGCCTTTTGCTTCTGGACGAAGTGTTGGCAGGGCTTAATTCATCCGAGATCGATAATATGATCCAGACCGTTTTGAAGATCCGGGAGCAGGGCGTTACGATCATCATGATCGAGCACCTGATGAAGGCTGTCATGAACGTCTCTGACCGGGTGCTCGTATTGGATTATGGCGAACAGATCGCAGAAGGCGCGCCAGAAGAGATCGTCAAGAATGAAAAAGTGATCGAGGCGTATCTCGGCGACCCCAAACTTGCTGAACAGTTATTGGAGGAGGATTGACCATGGCGATGCTTGAGATCAGGGATGTATCCTCCGGATATGGGGATGTTCAAATATTGTGGGGGGCGAGCCTGTCCCTCGAAAAAGGCAAACTGACCTGCCTGGTGGGCGGGAACGGCGTTGGCAAGACCACACTGCTGCGAACCGTAATGGGTCTGCTGCGTCCCTCGCGCGGAACGATTACGTTCGAAGGCAAAGATGTCAGCAAACTGCCTGCTTACGCCAAGGCTGAAATGGGATTGGTGCTTGTGCCCGAAGGGCGTCAATTATTCACAGATATGACCGTGTATGAAAACCTTGAAATGGGCGCCACCAACCAGCGCGCGCGCCCCAATTTTCGGAAGAATCTGGATCGGGTCTTCGAGATGTTCCCGCGCCTCAGCGAGAGACAGGCACAAAAAGCCGGAACACTCAGCGGCGGCGAACAGCAAATGTTGGCGGTGGCACGCGGCATTATGGCAGAGCCAAGCCTGTTGATTATCGATGAATTGTCACTGGGTCTGGCACCGGTGCTGGTACTCCAACTCTTCGAGAGCCTCAAGCTCCTTCGCGAAGAGGGGATCACCCTGCTGTTGGTGGAACAAAATGTGCAGCTTGCCCTCGCTATCAGTGATTATGGATATGTACTTTCAGAAGGCAGGGTCGAGTTGGAAGGTCCCGCCAGAAAACTTATCAAAGACAAACACGTGCGTTCTGCGTATTTGGGTCTATAGGTTGAGAGGAGAATATCATGTTTGTACGTGAACGGATGTCCCGCCCGGTGATTTCCATCACCAAAGATATGCCCATCCATGAAGTGCTCGCATTGTTCAAGAAGGAGCGCATCCGACGCGCGCCGGTACTTGATTCGGGGAAGTTGGTTGGTATCGTCTCTGACAAGGATCTGCTCAACGCATCGCCTTCCCCGGTTTCCAGTTTGAGCGTGTGGGAAATGAACTATCTGCTCGCAAAGATCACGGTTAAAAGCGTCATGACCCGCAAGGTATTGACCGTTGATATTGACACGCCCATCGAGGAAGCCGCGCGCATTATGGCTGATAACAAGATCGGTGGTCTGCCGGTAATGAAGGAAAAACAGGTGGCGGGGATGATCACCGAAACCGATCTGTTCAAGATATTTCTTGAATTGATGGGCGCGCGTGAACGCGCAGTAAGGGTGACGGCTGTGATCAACGATTCCCCGGGTCAATTGGCGGCGGTCACAAAAACCATCGCCAATGCGCATGGTAATTTTGTGTCGTTCGGTCAATTCATGGGGAATGAGCCTGGCACGCGCATCCTGACCTTCAAGGTGAATGGCATCAAAAAGGATGAGGTTAAAAAGCTTCTGTCCAAGGTCGTAAAAAAAATCGTGAATGTTCGATAGTTGTTTGGTGTTCTTCTCTTGAAATGCAAGACGCGCCCTGCATATTGAAGGGCGCGTCTTGTCATGTTCATTTTTGATTTTCCCAAAACACCATCAATTGCTTTGTGTAGAACTCCGGCGTGGCGATGTAGGGGAAATGACCGTTATCCACCGTAACAACCTTTGCCTGCGGGTACGTGGACTTGAGCTCTTCGAGTAGCGATTCTTCGACCAGCGGGTCGTTGCTGGCTTCGATGATGAGCAGCGGTATGGTTGTGTTTGCAGGCGCTTCGAATTTTTCCACCACGCATTTGTAACGTCCTGCCACCTGCGCTTTGCGCATTCGCCCATAACTGATCTCATTGAGGAAGGCGAGAGTCATTTCGTCGTCGCCGGAAGCAGAGTAGACGCTGGTTTCAAAACTGCCGCGCAGCACATCCATCACCAGCCATTCGGGCAGGTAGGGAATCGCGGCGCCAAGGGTTCCGTTCTTTTCCTTGATGATGTCGTTGGGTGGGAAGGTATTGGCGAACACCGCCGTCGTGATCCGATCCGGATGTTTGCTGACGAGGTATTGGGTGAAGTATCCGCCCAGTGATGTACCGACGACGTTGAATTTTGTCACGCCTTCTTTTTCGAGGATGGCAAGCACGCCCGCCTCCATCTCGGCGAGGGAGTTGACAGCCGGATAGGTAACCGAGACGACCCGATAGTTTTCCTTGAGCGCCTCGATTTGCTGCCACCAAATATCATATGAGCCGGTCATGCCGTGCAGGAACAATACCGTCTTATCGCTTTCGCCGATGGCGAGATATTCCCAATCTTTTCCATTTACAATACCTTCGCCAAAAATGATCTAAAAAAGTAGGGCTTTTCGGGTAAAGTAGGTTTGTGACAACAAACTTACACCGAGAAGCCCATGAGAGAAATTGTAGCACTTTTACAAAGTATTGCGCCAGTGATTTCCACGACGAGGGTGGGCGTCAGGATTTTGGGGAAAGGAGTAAGATAGGCAAGAGGAGCAAAAAGATGGACAAAGGCAAAGCAGTAAAAAAATGGCAGAAACTGAGCGATGAAACGATGGAAGGGATGGGAG
>Ga0172367_10008980_pt1 | contig 11067 bp, 11 predicted proteins | sample Lak10m_FD_114542 | JGI IMG/M metagenome (GOLD analysis project Ga0172367, IMG submission 114542) | Freshwater microbial communities from Kabuno Bay, South-Kivu, Congo - kab_022012_10m | ecosystem: Environmental > Aquatic > Freshwater > Lake | place: Democratic Republic of the Congo: South-Kivu...
CATCGTTTTGCAAGCTTTGTTCCCAGCTTTTTACCGGTTTTAATCCGAGCAGGTGTTTAATGTATTTCAACTGGTCATCAAAGGATTTTATGCCGTGGAAATCCCATCCGACTTCAACAACGCGAATCCATACTTTATCCACGTTTGTCGATTCGATGATGAGGTGTGAACTTTTCTCGGAAGCAATAACATCTTCCACTTTCAGTGCAATGGTTTTGCGTTGAATTTCATGGAGCAATGCTTTGCACATGTCTGCACCGTAAGTTCCAGGGAAATTTTCGATGGTGGCATTGCACAGTTCTTCTGCGCGTTTGAGTTCCCATTTTCCTGTGGGATTTTTGAGTGCCTTATATTTTAATCCTTGTTCCTGAAGTGCTCTGGCCATTTGGTAACGTACTTCTGCAACCGCAGGATCTTTGCTGTATTTGTCGCTCAATCGTGTTAATGCGCCATAGTACAGCGTGTCTTTATTTCCTAAAACTGAATTTTGGTGCGCAAAAGCCAATCGTTCCAGCTCGATGTGAATTAAAGCATCGGGTTTGGCATCGCCGATGTGAAAAGAGGCGAGTTCCTGAAACAAGCGGAGCGCATAGAACTTGGTCGAAAAAGAATCGCGTGAGTTGATATCCTCGCGGATGAAATCGTTGGCCGCTCCGAAATAATGGGCTTGGTCGAGTTTGAAGGTATAAGCGGGACGTACCACGTCAAATTCGTGATGCGCAAAAAATCCGATGGCATTGTGGGCAAGAAAATCATACACGGTCGGACGCAATTGACGCGCTTTGAGGTCACCCGGATTGAGAATGTCTTCGAAGGATTCGATGGCGGTTTTTTTGGTAACGGCAGCATCCGATAAGGACATGAGGAAGTGGTAGGTAATGACTTTTGCAAACTGTTGTAAGTCCCATGTACGCACGTCTTCGTTTTTAAAACCTACAGTATGTGTGCGACCCAAAAACTTGTAGCGGTTGCTTTGGTAATAGCCCCAATAGACTTGTCCGATTATGCTGTGCAACATTTGTTTTTGCGGTGCTTTTGCTTCGGCGACCATGCTGTTGAGTTGATGGATGCCCAGCACAAAATCATCTTCCTTGAGGTACGAGTTGTACTTCATGGTGTAGATGGTGGCTTTAATTACCTGCGGACCATTGTTTTCTTTTTGTGCCCGCTCAAAAATGTTCTTCACTTCCTCCAGGGCCGATTGTGGCAATCCTTTGGCGTCGAGTGAATCCACCTTTTGCCATAAGGCTGCGTAATCCTGACCTTTTTCCAACACGACGGGTGTTTTTTCCTGCATGGTGTTTTTAGGCGCAGCCGAGGAAAATGCACTAATGGCATTGATGGTCATGCACGAGGCAATGAAGAGGAACAATAATTTGAAGGGCTTCATGAAAGGGGAAATTGGTGACACAAGTTAGGGGTTTTGTGGCTCTGTACACGTGATTGAAATCAGCGTTCAGGAGCTTTTTACCCAAAACGATTCAGGTGGCGGAGTTTTAAGTTTTTTTAAGGATTTGGCCGGTAGGGAGCGTTCGAAAAACCATTTTTGGTCAATCGTTAACAAGGTTTTGTATTGCTTTACTGTCAGGTAATGTTCCACCTGTGTTTACTTTTTGTTCTGTTTGCATTTTAAGGGAACTTTCGTTGCTTTTTTCGAAATACCGAAGCGCATTGTTTCTCCTGGAAAGAATTCCTTAGGATATAGTTTAACACCGCAAATTTTAACCAAACGGGAATGGTCTGAACGCGATGTGGAATTGGATACAGCGATGTATTTGATTCGTCAACTAAAACCTTAGTTGATGTAGCGTGTGATATTGATATCGTTGGGAAGGGGAGTGTTTTCTTCCAAAAAATTCAACAAAGCATCTGCACACCATGGAGCCTGAACCACGCCGCGCGTTCCGAGTCCGTTGAAAATAATTAGCGTTTTGTGTTCGGGATGTTGACCCAAAAATGGTCGGTAATCTTGCGTAGCGGGACGAACACCGGCCAGATGTTCTTCTACTTCAATTTCGCAATTGAGTAACTCTTTGACTTTTTGGAGTAATTCGGTTTTGGCTTTTTCGGTCGGCTCGTCGTTGAGGTCTTTCCACGCAAAGGTGGAGCCCAATCGGTATTTGCCTTCTGCAACGGGGAGCACGAAACATCCGCCATTGACCAAAACACGTGGTCCGTCTTTTTTTTCGAAAGTCAATACTTCACCTTTTGCAGGTACCAAGGGTAGTTTTCCGAACCATGGATTTTGTTGCATTTTCCATCCTTCGCAAAACACTATACGTGAATACGAGGTGTTTTCATAGGTCCAGGTATTATCGGCGTTTTGGGTGATGTCGGAATATGCGAATGTTTTTTTACGGTAGCTTTTTTGTGCGGTGAAGAAATCATGAGAAGCCTCCAAAAAACAATTGGTGTCAAGATATCCGCAATGTTTCACCCAACCGGTTCCGAATCCTTTATCGTATGTTTTTTCTTCACCCGTGTGGCGTTCGGTATCCATGTAACCTGCAAAGGCCGGATCGTGTTTGAGTCGGTGCCAATCATTGTATTCAATTTCACTCGAGAACACCCTTAACAAGGGCATTTCGTGCAAGAGTTGTTTTCCGAGAGCAGTTCCGGTTTGTTTCCAAAAAGCAATGGCTGAAGGAAAGAGTTCATCGGCGCGCCAGACTTTATTGAGTTTTTTAAACACCAAAGGATTGAACAATCCCGCTGCCGTTCTTGTGCTTCTGGAGAGTTGCGGATCATCTACCATCAGAAAGGGAATTTTTCTTTCGTAGAGTTTCCAGGCCAATGTTGTTCCGGCCAATCCGCCACCGATGATGAGGTATGGTTTCATCAGAAGTTTTTGAATCGTCCGAATACGCCCAATGGCAGTTTCACACCCGAAGTGGCTTGCAGAAAAAGTTCTCCTGTTTCGAGATTTTTTCCGGCTTTATCGCGCAGCATGTTTTCGATGATGATGCTGGAGAACCCAAGTGAGTAGGCGTTGAGAATTAAGAAATGTTCTTTGTCGTCGAGCAACGATAACACGGTCTGCATCATTTCATTGATGAGTTCTTCGAGTTTCCATTTTTCGCCGTTGGGACCATGTCCGTATGCCGGTGGATCGAGGATGATGCCGTTGTATTTGTTTCCTCGTTTTTGTTCGCGTTTCACGAATTTCAGTGCGTCTTCTACTACCCAGCGGATGTCGGAGAGTTGACTTTTTTCCATGTTCTCACGCGACCATGTGACCACTTGTTTGATGGAATCGACATGGTAAGTTTCTGCACCTGCGGCACATGCAGCAAGTGAAGCAGCACCGGTGTATGCAAACAAATTGAGAAAACGCGGTTGTTTGGTTTTCATGGAAGAAATCGCACCGGCGATGAATTCCCAATTGACCGCTTGTTCCGGAAAAACTCCAACATGTTTGAAAGCGGTTAATCCTAAACGCAAACGAATTTTTTTCTCTTCCAAGGCACGAATGGCATATTCAATCACCCATTGATCGGGCATGGCTTTTAGTTTTTTCCAATCGCCCGAAGAACTGCTGCGTTGCACGAAAGCAACATGTGCACGTTTGTTCCATTCGGCGTCCGACCATTTTCTGTCCCACACGGCTTGTGGTTCCGGACGAATGGTGATGTAGGAACCAAATCGTTCCAGTTTTTCGAAATTACCGCAATCCAGTAATTCGTAATCTTTCCAAAAGGTTGGGTGAAGCAATAACATGCTGCGAAGTTAGGACTTTTCCTCCCTTTTTGCAGAGTCGGCGAATGCAGTGTTTCGACGGCATAAGAAAATGCGTCCTATTGCGTTTCTTTGTGTATGGAAGAATTTGTTCTGCGGGTGAGGTACAGTCGCATGTGGGGTGCCGCATTGCTCATTAGCGGTTTGCTGTTGCTTGCCATGTATGTTACGCTCTGGATCATGAAAGGAAACACGTCCTGGTGGCCTTATCCCTTGTGTTTTTTTATTGCAGGTTCCGGACTGGCATACATGTATACGCCGTATTTTTTGCTGCGGAGAAAGAGCATCGTCGTGTATTCGCTTTTCGGTTTGGTGAAAACGTATTACCATTTCGAACACTTGCGTGATTTGGTGTTTGAGGGCGATAATATTTTTCTCACCGGTGGAAAAAAACGCAAGCGTGTTTGGGTGGGACGCCTGATGAGCAATAAGGAAGATTGGTGGATTTTCGAACAGGAAATTCGCAAATCGCAACCCGATATGGGCGCCTTCGGGAAGCGGTAATTATTTTAAAGAAGGACGCTCTTCTACCGTGTATTGTGGATTTTCCACGTAATCGGATGTTACGTATTCATCGGCCGATAATTCCATTTTTTTTCCTGTTTTTTTATCGGTGACGATGTAACGGTATTCTGCGTCTACTTCCATAGGAGCAGATTCGGTGGTTTCGGGAGCAGTAGTTACGACGCTATCTGTTTTTGGTGTTTCCGCCGGTTTTTCCGATCCGCAAGCCGCCAAAAGTAAAAGTCCGAGTACAGCAGTTTTTTTCATGTTCGTCGTATTAGATGTAGGTTGTTGCATTATGCTTTTAAAAGTTCTTTTCTGGTTTTTGCCGGTAAGGATTGAACCACCAAAGTATACGAATCATCGATCCAGGCTTTGATTTGTTTATCGCTCAGGCTTCCGTTCACATCCACGGTGTTCCAGTGTTTTTTGTTCATGTGGTATCCGGGTCTGACTTCCGGAAATTGTTCCCTTAATTCCACGGCTTTTTCGGGATCGCATTTGAGGTTGATGGAAGAAAATGAATTGACATCGGTGAGGGCAAACATTTTTCCGAAAACCTTAAACACCAGCGTATCCGAATCGAATGGAAATTCTTCGGTGACTCCGTTTTTCAGCAAACAATAATCGCGGAATTCCTCAATGTTCATAACGAATGGGAATGGTTCGTGCGTTTTTAACTTCCGATAAAACAACCATCGTGGTCATTTGTCCGATTTCCTCAATGCGCGATAATTTATCGGCCACGAGTTTTTCGAATGCGGGAATGTCTTTTACCACCACGCGCAATTGGTAATCGAAATTTCCGGTGACCTGAAAACATTCTACGATCTCCGGAATTTTATTGATGGCCGATACAAATCCGCGCATGGCATTGTCTTTTTGTCGGGTGAGGGTGACGTTGATAATCGCTGTAAATCCCATTCCAACTTTCAGGCGGTCGACCAAAGCATGGTAGCTTTTAATGACCCCCGCTTGTTCCAGTTTCTTTACACGTTCGAGCGTAGGAGCCGCACTTAATCCAATTTCTTGCGAAAGCTGGATGTTGGTGATTTTCCCCTTTTCCTGCAGGATGTGCAGAATTTTGAGGTCGATGCTATCGAGTTGAAGCGCCATGGCAGGAATTTGTTTGGTTGCTTGTAGCGAAAATAGGTATTTGTTCTGCTGATTGTCCTGATTGCCTTTAGAATTCAGAATAATCTTTGGTTTTCAAACGTGCCTTGGTGATAATGGTTGCAAAGTCCGCGTAGAATTCTTCGGAACTTTGCGGAAATTTACAAGGATGAAAACGCGCATTATTGTACCGCTTGGCCTTATGTTTTTCCTGTGGGCCTGTCATGCAGAGCAGTCTGCAGATGTAAAATCGCAAGAACAAGCCAAAGCGCTTGATGTGCAAGCCGAAAAGATTGATACGGCTTATTACTTGAATTTGGGTGATAGTCTGGCTCGTGAAACCTTCGATACCTTGAGTGCTGCTTTAAAAGCAAAGGTAGAAGCCAATGGCGCTGCGGGAGCTTTGTCGTATTGTAATGCTGAGGCTTATCCCATTACAGCACTTCTGGCCAAAGACGGCATCAAGATTCGACGTACGTCCCTTCAATTTCGCAATCCTGCAAATGCACCTTCTTCCCTCGAAGAAGAAGTGTTGGAATGGTATGCCAATGAAAAGAATTACAGCCGAGCATTAACCAACACCCTTCGTTCCGACAAAGGTGAAATTCACTTTTTCAAACCAATTCTGGTGCAGCACATGTGTTTGAAATGCCACGGCACTCCTGAAAAAGACATTGAAATCAAAACCATGGATGCGCTTCAAAAACTTTATCCTGAAGATCTCGCCAGAAATTATGCTGCAGGTGATTTACGCGGTGCATGGCATATTTCCTTTCCGGAACAACCTTAATTAGAGGTAAGGATACAAGACCGGCTTGCTGGGAGAAGCATCGTTCTCCATAGCCGTAATCATGAGGTTTAAAAAATAAAAGCCATCATTTATTTCATCAGGCACAAAAACAAATTCGGTGATGGTGCGGTGAAAAGCTGTGTTTTCGGGATATTCCCAGAAGCTGTGATGCGATAGTAATTTTCCTTCATCTTCCTCGCGATCGATAGAAGGTAAATCCACCAACAAATGATCGATGCCTTGTTGAATGATATAACGAATGGCATCGGGATGGAAATAACAAGGATTGGTATTGGAATAATTGCGGTGTAATTTTTCTTGTGTGTTGGGCAAAGTTCTTACAACTAAGGCTTTAGTTGATGAACCCTGAAAGGCTTGTCGTACTTGTGCTTCGGTGATGATGTAGTCTCCTTTTTTGGAAAGCTCATTGTCTTGTGTTACCACTTCAGGCTTCAGGCTGATGAGTTGTGCGGGGAAATGAAAGGTTTTCAGATGCTGATTGAGGGAATACACTTGCTGCGCGATGTGTCCGACACATTCGGTATGTGTTCCGTTGCCATGTGGATTGAAGGTGATGTTTCTGAAATTGGTACTGCCACCTTCTTGTACACTCCCCACAAATCGTCCGGCGCGTACAATCTCTATTTTCATGGGATCTACATACCAGGCGCTGGGTGAGCTGCCGTCGGATGACAAGGGGATGGAAATGTCGAGTGGTCGTGAGAAATCAGGATTCATGAGCAGGATTAAAATTCATCGGAATATAATCTTCTTTTTTTATACATCTTTTTCGAAGGCCAGATGTATTCGTAGGTGTCTACACGGGTAGATTGGTATTGCACCGATTTACCCATTTTGAAATACTCCACCATAAAATTTAAGTTTGCCATTTCTTTTTCGAGGAAGGCTTTTAATTCAGGATTGTTTTCATCCAGACAATAATTGGATAAAGAGTTAATTCCCGTTAAATCTCCGCTAATCCAGAATCCATTTTTTTTGCCGTTCACATAGTGTCCAATTGCGCTAAGCTTGCCGTTTTTGTCGTAGATTTTCCACTGACCGTTTCGTTGGTGGTTGAGCATTTCACCTTCTGCACGTAGAATGCCTTTGTAATCATGGAACGTGCAAAAACCATTTCCATTTAAGAGCATTGCTTTGCCATTTTGATCATAGAGTTCGGTATACTGCACCATTTTAGGAACAAGAACCTCTACGCCGATTTCGCAATCGAATTCGAAACTGTACGCACCAAACACAGCAACTGACCAAACCTTACCATTTTTTAAATAGGATGTTATTTTACCAACGATTCGGGTAGAGTCGGCCGAAAACATTCTCGTTGTTCTGGGAAAAAACGCGATGGATTGACTTAGTTCTCCTGTAGGATAATAAATCTTGGCGGAGAGGTATTGGGTTTTATTCGCCTTTATTTCGCTTGTGAGTTTGCCGTCGGTGCTGAATACTTTGACTTCTCCATTTTGTTTAAGTCGTCGCGATAACGCTCTTATTTCTGTGGGAAGAGGTATTTCAGTATCGTTTAAGAGGGTTTCGAAAACGGCATCTTTTACATCAAGCGAATCTTCTTCGTTTAGTGTTGTGGTAAAGTGCAATAGCCCGGAAAACTTATCATTAAAGTGGGCTACCTTCCACTGACCAACTGCTAAATTTTTATTGACTTCACCTTCGATGATGGGTTGGTTTTTTTTCAGGTAACGGAAAGTTCCATTTAATGTATCCTGCTCAAAAATGCAATTCACCACTCCTTGAGTATTCATTTCATGGTTTTTCGACTCATAGATGTTTTCCGGATTATACCGGATAAGTTCTGCGTGGAACGCGCCATCTAATTTACCATTACGGTAATTGGCTTTAAGGAGGTTTTTTCCAAGAATGTTAACGGTTTCCAGTTTTCCGTGTAAGTTACCGTTTTGGAATGTAGCGTTGATCAATACGGTGCCTGTAAAATCCAATACTACTGCATCTCCATGCGTGAAGCCGTTTTTTAATACGACATGCAATCGAGGGTATTTCAATTTTTTGTTTTCAATGCCACAGCTTCACGCCAAATCCAATTCTTCTTCCTTCCATCTTGATTTTGTGTACAACTCTAAATAAGAACCATAGAGTTTTCCCTGCTGGTAGGAGCAATGAAGCTCATCGCCATTGAGGTATTGATATACCCATTGCCCTGTTTTTATTCCATTTTCAAAATGACCCTTCGCTTCTGTTAAGGTGTACACATTCCAAACATAGTCCGTGGTTTCGATGGTGATAATTGCCTTGTCTTGTTTCACTCGGTTTTTTTTCCCTTTTACAAAATGCACCTCACCGTTCAAAGGTTTACCATCGAGTGTATAATAGGCCGAATCAGTTTTCGTTTGGCTATCCATTCCATTCACATCGGGGTCGGAATAATATGAGCGGATGGAAGTTGGGGAAGTAAGAACAGCGGGAATTTTAGAGAACCAAAGACTACGTTGGAGGCGACCCTGCAGCATTTCCTGTTTCTCGTTTAATTTCCAGACACCATTTTCAAAAAAGATTTTATTCGTTGAAAGATCGTTATGGTACCAATTGGTTGTTAAATGGCGATAATTATTTTTTGTGTTTTTTATGGTTTTGTTCTGGGTGATCACTTGATTAAACGAATATCCATCCGCTAATGGAATTTTTTCGGTTGTGCTTGAAAAACTTATGGTATCTCCATTAGGAGATAGGGATAGTTCGAATGAATAGTTTGGGTTGGATAAACGTTTTCTTTGGATATATACATAGCCTTTTGGATCTATCAGTTCCAATTCAAATCTTGCGTTTCGTGGGAGTGAGTCAGGATCGAGTTTGGTTAATTTTCCGTATGGATTCCCTATTTCATCACATCCAAACCGTACGTTGATGATTTTATTATTGACCAAGTATAAGGTGTAATACTCAAGGCCATTCTCTTTGAATTTGGTGTATTGGTATGTTTTATACGTTTTTTCTAGAGGAGGATCAAAAGGATTAAACCTTGGAATTGCCAGTAAGCCTAGGATAGAGTCGTTTTTGATGATGGTGTCTTTATAAATTGACGTTGAACGCAGGTTCCCGTTGGTGTAATATTTTTTGCAGAGAACCAGACGACCGTGCAAATATTCACCTTCTTCTTTCAACTTTCCGTTAGGGAGGTATTCGAAGAATTTACCACTTTGTTCATTCTCCTCATAATGTTTTTCCGACTTTAATTTTCCGTTTTCGAAAAAGGTTTTTTGAGCCCCATGTCTTTTTCCGTTTCGGTATTGGAATATGTTTTCCAATTTGTTTTCACGGTATATTTTCCACTCTCCGTCTTTTAGCCCTTTGTTGAATTGTCCGGTAGCATAAACCTTTTTGTTGGTTTGGTAAAAGGTCGCTTTACCATCGGGCAACTGGTTATTGAGGACAAAAGAAACGGACAAGGTGGAATCAATGGTTTTCACCACTTTCTTCATTTTCCAGATTGAAAAACCATAATACCGAACGGTTTTGGAATAGCCTAAATAGTTGCCGTCGGGCAATTTTTCGGGATAGGGCGGTATAGCTAAACTGCTATGGTCAATGGGATAGGGAAAGACAAAATAGGATTCTCCTTTTACCTGAATACTCCGCGGTGTGAGGGCAATAGAGGAAAAGCAAGAAAAAAGAATGAATAAGATTGCAAAGCAGGAACGCATCCTCAATTATACAAAAAAGAGTTCAGAGCTGATGCGGTCGGCGAGTAATCGGCCTTCGGGATTTAAGGTATATACCCATTTTTGCTTAGTCACCAAACCTTGGTTTTCCCAAGGCTTCATGTGTTTGAGAAAATGCGCATAATAAGGCTCGCCGAAATGCAAACGAATGTGTTCTGCATCAACACCCCACATGGTGCGCAGACCCGTCATGATGTACTCGTTGTATTGCGTGGCGCGATCGAGTTCTTCTACTTCCAAAGGCAATTCGCCCTTGTTTAGCGCATCGATGTAACGTTTGTTATTGGCAATGTTGTAGGCTCGTGTGTTGCCCGAAAAGGAATGTGCCGAAGGACCAATACCCAGGTAGGGTTGGCCTTTCCAGTAGGCAGAATTGTGACGCGAAAAATGACCTTCTTTTCCGAAGTTCGAAATTTCGTATTGCAGGTATCCATTGGCGGAGAGCAGGTCAATCATGCGCAAGAAATGTCGACTGGCAGCTTCTTCATCTACAGGAGGAACTTCTTTGCGTTTCACCATGTGGGCTAAAGCAGTTTGAGGTTCAACTGTTAGACAATATGCAGAAATGTGCGGAACGTTTAAGTCGATCGCGGTTTGCAGATTTTGTTCCCATTCTTCATCACTCAGTCCGGGAATGCCGTAAATCAAATCAATAGTGAGGTTGTCGAAACCGTATTCCTGTGCTTTGGTGATGCATGCCTTGGCGTGAACAGCGTTGTGTGCGCGATTGAGTTTTTGTAAATCGCTTTCCCGAAAAGATTGCACACCCATGCTGAAACGATTGACTCCAATTGATTTCCACCAACTAAGGTTTTCGTTGGTGACATCATCCGGATTTACTTCCAGTGTAATTTCGGAATTGGGTGCAATGGAAAAATTGCGTGTGATGGCTTCGAACAAAGCTGCAAGTTCTTCCTGATTCAAAATACTTGGAGTTCCTCCGCCAAAATAAATGGTGTGCAAGGTGTTGTCCTGCAGTTCCGATGAACGCAAATCCAATTCGCGACACATGGCCTGCACCATTTCCTTTCTGAACCTTTGTGAGGTGGAGAAATGGAAATCGCAATAATGACAAGCTTTTGCGCAAAAGGGAATGTGGAGGTAAAGCAAGATGAGAATGAATAAAGGATGTGGTTAGAATTCCTGCAAAATACGCGAGAAATTAGGAATTCGAAATCTTTTTTAGCGAAGTGAAAAATGGAGGATTATGATTTTTTC
>Ga0172367_10008982_pt1 | contig 11064 bp, 8 predicted proteins | sample Lak10m_FD_114542 | JGI IMG/M metagenome (GOLD analysis project Ga0172367, IMG submission 114542) | Freshwater microbial communities from Kabuno Bay, South-Kivu, Congo - kab_022012_10m | ecosystem: Environmental > Aquatic > Freshwater > Lake | place: Democratic Republic of the Congo: South-Kivu...
GGGTGAGATCGAGACGGCGCCGCTGATGCTCCAGCAGGCCGCGCTGGTGCTCGGCATCTCGGCCCTGCTGCCGTGGCTCGTGCCCCAAGGCTTCGACCTGTGGCGCCTGATCGCGAAGGTCGTGATCCTGATCGGCGGCTGGGTGGCCTACTGCGGCGCCGAGCACGCCCACGGCAAGAAGTCGCCACTCGACGGCATCGGCAACGCGAACAGGCTGGCGCTCCCGATCCTCGCTTACGTGCTGCTGCTCGCGGGCATCGGCCTGACGCAGCTCTCCGACGCTTGGCAGGGCATGATCGAGGCCTCTGCGCTGGCCGTGGCCGCGCTCGCTTGGACGCAGGTCCACGGCTACTCGCTCGGCGGCAAGTTCAACCCCACGTGGGCGCTGATCATCCCGATGTTCGGCCTCGCGGCGCTCGTCAACATCGTCGTGGTGATCGGGCTCGACAAGCCCGTCCTCGACAAGGTGTTCGCGATCCTCGGCTCGCTCGGCGTCGCGGGCGCCGGCGGCTTCGCGGGCAAGACGATGTTCGTGTCGATCAAGGAAGCCAAGGCCCACGGCGAGGCCAAGAAGCGCGCGGCCTCCGAGGCGCGCATGGCCGAGCGGCGCGCCAAGCGCGGCCAGTAGGCGCGACGGCCGTGACCCAAGAGGCTCCGCGCACCGCGGGCGAGATGCTCGCGCGCGCGCGGGAGTTCCTCCTGCGCAAGGGCACGGCCGAGCCCCGACTCGAGGCCGAGCTGCTCGTCGCGCACTCGCTGCAGCTGTCGCGGCTGCAGCTGTTTCTGCGCCTCGACCAGCCGGTCGTCGAGGCCGAGGTCGCTCGCGCGCGGGACCTGCTCGTGCGCCGCGGCAAGCACGAGCCCGTCGCCTACATCACTGGAACGCGCGAGTTCTACGGCCGTTCCTTCCGCGTCGCGTCCGGCGTGCTCGTGCCGCGGCCGGAGACGGAGCTCCTCGTCGACCTTGCGCGCGAGAGCGCCAAGGCGCTCGCCACTCCCGCGCGCGTCGTCGATATCGGCACAGGCTCGGGCTGCATCGCGACCACGCTGGCGCTCGAGCTCGCCGGTTCCAGCGTCCTAGCTGTCGACATCTCCGCGCAGGCGCTCGAGATCGCGCGGACCAATGCCGCGGCGCTCTCCGCGAACGTCGAGTTCGTCGAGGGAGATGGCCCCGAGTCGATCGCGACTCGCGCGCCATTCGAGCTCCTCGTTTCGAACCCGCCCTACATCGCTCCGGAAGAGCGCGCTTCGCTCGCTCCGGACGTGCGCGAGCACGAGCCCGCGCAGGCGCTCTTCACTCCGGCCGGCGATCCGGATCACTGGCTGCGGCGACTGTGCGCCGCTGCGCGCACCCTGCTCGCTCCGGGCGGCACGCTGCTCGTCGAGCTCGGGCATCGACAGTCGGAGCGCGCGCTCGCCGTCGCGCGCGAGCACGGGCTCGAGGCGCGCACGCACAAGGACTTCGGCGGCATCGAGCGCGTGCTCGATGCGCGCGTGAGCTGAAACGCGGCGCTCAGGCCGACGCGCGCGAGGCGACGTAGGCGTCGATCACTTCGCGATCCGTCTCGCTCGCGTCGTGCAGGAACACGGCGCACTCGTAGTGCTGCAGCGTCGGGCTGATCTTTTCGCAGCGCACCACGGCGCCGTTGCCGCGCACGCGGTGCGACTTGGCGCCGATCTTGAGCGGGAAGTCGAGCGCGAGCACCGTCATCAGCGGGATCGAGCGCTCGAGATAGAAGCACACGCCGGCGCGGCTCACGTCGCGCACCCGGGCCTCGTAGTGCTTGCCGTCGAGGAGGATCGTGATCGGCAGGTCCGAGTCCGCGCGCGGGTAGCGGCGGCGCTCGGCGCCACGCTTGCCGCCCGCCTGAATGTCGCTGTTGGCCATGGAACTATCCTAAGTGAGCTTCCGCGAGGCTGTCCACGCATGCCCCGTGGCTATACTCCGCTGCCCCGGGAAAATCCCTTCCACCCACGTCCCGGGCAGCGGAGAACGATCGAGCCATGGCGAGCTACAACAAGGTCATCCTGATGGGCAACCTCACGCGCAAGCCTGAGGTGCGCTACCTGCCCAACGGCAACGCGGTCTGCAAGTTCGGTCTAGCGGTCAACCGCCGCTTCAAGGACGCGCAGGGCGAGTGGAAGGAGGAGGCGACCTTCGTGGACGTGACCTTCTTCGGCAAGCGCGGGGAGGCCTTCGCCAAGTTCCACGACAAGGGCAAGACGGCCTTCATCGAAGGCTCGCTGCGCCTCGACCAGTGGGATGACAAGCAGTCGGGCGAGAAGCGCTCCAAGCTGTATGTCGTCGGAGACGACTGGCAGTTCGTCGGCGCCGGCGAGCGCGGTGCGATGGGCGGCGGCGGTGGCGGGCGCGACATGGGCGGCTCGGACGAGGGTTCGGGCGGCTACGGCGGCTACAGCGGCGCCTCGAGCGGTGGGGGCGGCGGCGGTGGTGGCGGCGGCAACGACGCCGGCCCGATCGACGTCGACGACACGCCGTTCTAGTTCGACACAGTCGCGTTGAAGCTGGAAGTCCAGCTGTTTGCATCGCTGCGCGAGCGCGCGGGCCGCTCGGTCCTCGCGCTCGACGCGCTTCCCGAGCCGCTCGACGTGGCGGGGCTCAAGCGCGAGCTCGCGCGGCGGCATCCGGAGCTCGGCGAGCTCGGCTTCGTGCGCGGAGTCGTCGGCACGAGCTACGTCAGCGACGCGACGCCCTTGAGCGAGGGCGTGAGCATTGCGCTGCTCCCGCCTGTATCCGGCGGCGCTCCGGACTCCGCGCAGGCACTCGCGCAGGGCGTGTTCGAGCTGTGCGCGGCGTCGCTCGACCCTGCTCTCGCCCAGCGCCGCGTCGAGGACGCAGGCTGCGGCGCCGTGTGCATGTTCACCGGCACCACCCGCGGCCACAATCGCGGCAAGCAGGTCGTGAAGCTCGAGTACGAGGCCTTCGACGCGATGACGGGGCCTGAGATGGCGCGCATCTTCGAGCGCTGTCGCCGCGAGCTCGAAGCCGACGACGGTGCGCGCGCGCTGCGCATGCTCGTGCAGCACCGGGTCGGCACGGTCGGAGTGGGCGAGCCCAGCGTGGTGATCGCCGTGGCGAGCCCGCACCGCGACCTCGCCTTCCGCGCGGCGCGCTTCCTGATCGACGAGCTGAAGGGCTCGCTGCCGATCTGGAAGAAGGAGCACTACCCCGACGGCGAGCACTGGGTCGGGGAGCGCTCCTGAGGCGCCGCGCGCGGCTTTTCCCCGCGCCCAGCGCCCTTCCGCCGTGGAAGGGCCCCCGTCCGCGGGAGTAATCTGCGCGGCCCATGAGCCCCCAAGACAAGCCCCTCCGTCAGGTGTCCTGGCAGGCCGACGTTCCCGAGCGCGACTCGATGGACGTCGACGTGCTCGTCCTCGGCGCCGGCCCGGCCGGTCTCGCCTGCGCCATCGCGCTGAAGCGCGCCCTCAAGGCCGCGGGGCTCGGCGACAAGAGCGTGCTCGTGCTCGAGAAGGCCGAAGACATCGGCTACCACACGCTGTCGGGCGCCGTGATGGACCCGCGCGGCATGGCGGAGCTGTTCCCCGACTGGAAGGAGCGCGGCTGCCCGTTCGAGAGCGAGGTCAAGTTCGACTGCCTCGACTTCCTGCGCGCGAACGGCAAGAAGACGCGCCTCACGGGCAAGCTCGTGCCGCCGACCCTGCACAACCACGGGAACTACATCGTCAGCCTGTACCAAGTGGTGCGCTGGATGAAGGAGCAGGCCGAGGCCGAGGGCTGCGAGGTGTTCCCGCAGTTCGCGGGCGCGGAGATCCTGTTCGAGGGCGAGCGCGTGGTCGGCGTGCAGACGCGCGACGCTGGCATCGACAAGAAGCGCGAGCCCAAGGGCACGTTCACGCCGGGCGCGAACATTCGCGCGGCGGTGACGGTCTTCGCGGAGGGCACGCGCGGCTCGCTCGCCAAGCACCTGATCGAGCGCCTCAAGCTCGGGCGGCCGGAAAATCCGCAGACGTGGGGCACGGGCATCAAGGAGATCTGGGAAATCCCCGCCGAGCGCGGCGAGAAGCTCCTCGGCCACGTGATTCACACCGCGGGCGCGCCGATCGGCTTCGACGGCTACGGCGGCGGCTGGATCTACGGCCAAAAGGACAACAAGCTCTCGATCGGCTACGTGATCGGCCTGTCGCACCACGACGCGAAGCTCGACCCGCACGCGCTGTTCGTGCAGTGGAAGCAGCACCCTGCCGTGGCCGAGCTGCTCGCGGGCGGCAAGGTCGTGCGCTACGGCGCGAAGACCATTCCCTACGGCGGCTATTTCGCGATGCCGAAGCTGCAGGGCGATGGCTTCTGCATCGTCGGCGACAGCGCGGGCTTCCTGAACTCCGCGCGCTTGAAGGGCATTCACCTCGCGATCAAGTCGGGCCTGCTCGCGGCCGAGGGCATCGCGGGCGCGCTGGCGAAGGGCGACACCAGCGCGGCGTCGCTCGCGCGCTACACCGAGCTGTTCGAGGCCTCGTGGGCCAAGGACGAGCTGTGGGCCGTGCGCAACTTCCACCAAGCGTTCGACGGCGGGATGTTCGCCGGCATGCTCGACGCGGGCGTGCAGATGATCACGGGCGGACGCGGGCTCGTCGCGCACCGCTCCAGTCACCGCGACTGCGACACGATGCGCCCGGTGAGCGAGTCGAAGCTGCAAAAGCCCGCGTACAACGACTCCAATTCGACGGACAAGCTGACCGACGTGTATTGGTCGGGCGCGATCCACGAGGAGGACCAGCCTTCGCACCTCGTCGTCACGGATCCTTCGATCTGCGTCGATCGCTGCACGAAGGAGTACGGCAATCCCTGCCAGCACTTCTGCCCGGCCGCGGTCTACGAGTGGCCTGCGGGCCACGGGTCGGATCGCACGGCGGGGCCGCTGATCAACGCCTCGAACTGCGTGCACTGCAAGACGTGCGACATCGCCGATCCCTACCAGGTGATCGAGTGGATCGTGCCCGAAGCAGGCGGCGGACCGAAGTACATCGACATGTGATGCGCGGCGCCGCGCGCGCCGCCCACGAATCGCAAGGAAGGACTCGTCACCATGAAGCTCTCGTTCCACTCGACCTCCGCCGCGCCCGCTCGCGCCGATCTGCTCGTCTGCTTCGCCTTCGCCGGCGAAGCGCCGCTCGCTCCGAAGGCCGTCAAGCTGCCCCAGCACCTGCGCGCGAGCGTGCAGGGCGAGTTCCGCGAGCAGAAGCTCACGGATGCGGCGGAAGGCCCGTTCCAGCGCGTGGCTGTGATCGGTCTCGGCAAGCGTGCCGAGCTCGACAGCGAGCGCGTGCGGCGCGTCGCGGCGCTCGCCGTGCAGCGCGCGGATGCCTCGGGCTGCGAGAGCGTCCACGTGTGGTTCGCGCCGGAAGTGTGCTCCGCCGCGGGCGGTCCGCGCGCCGTGGGGCAAGCGGCGGCGGAAGGCGCGGGGCTCGGGCTCTACCGCTTCCTGCAGCACAAGACGAAGGCCAAGGCGCCCAAGACGAAGAGCGCGGTGCTCTCCGGCGACGGCCGTGACTTCGCGGACGGTGCCGAGCGCGGCCGCGCAATCGCCGAGGCCAACGCCTTCACGCGCGACCTGCAGAACCAGCCGGGCAACTGCATGCGCCCGCGCGATCTCGCGGCCGCGGCGACGAAGCTCGCCAAGCGCAGCCCGCGCATCCGCTGCAAGGTGCTCGACGAGAAGGCCATGGCCAAGCTCGGCATGGGCGCGCTGCTCGGCGTGAGCGCGGGCTCGGAGGAGCAAGCGCAGCTGATCCACCTCGTCTACAAGCCCGCCAAGCGCTCGCGCGGTCGCGTCGCCATCGTCGGCAAGGGCCTGACGTTCGACGCCGGCGGCATCTCGATCAAGCCGGCCGGGAAGATGTGGGACATGAAGTACGACATGTCGGGCGGCGCGGCCGTGCTCGGCGTGTTCCACGCGCTGGCGGAGCTCGACTGCCCGTTCGAAGTGCACGGCGTCGTGCCCGCGAGCGAGAACCTGCCCGACGGTCGCGCGGTGAAGCCCGGCGATCTCGTCACGGCGATGAACGGCACGACGATCGAGGTGCTCAACACCGACGCGGAAGGGCGCCTGATCCTGTGCGACGCGATCAGCTATGTGCTCGCCAAGGAGCAGCCCGACTGCGTGATCGACCTCGCGACGCTCACGGGCGCCGTGATCATCGCGATCGGCCACGAATACACGGGCCTGTTCACGAACAACGACGCGCTCAAGGACGAGCTCGTGGCCGCGGGCAACGAGACCGGCGAGAAGTGCTGGCACCTGCCGGTCGACCAGAACCACCGCGATGCGCTCAAGGGTGAGGTCGCCGACCTGCGCAACATCGCGCTCGGAGATCCGGGCGCGGGCGCGTCGATCGGCGCGGCGTTCCTGCAGCACTTCGTCGGCAGCACGCCGTGGGTGCACCTCGACATCGCCGGCGCGGCGTGGGGCAGCGCGAACCGCGACTACGTCGGCGGCTCGATGGGCTCCGGCGTGGGCGTGCGCCTGCTTCTGCGCTGGCTCGAGACCCACGGGGGCAAGTGAGCTTCGCTCGCGTCGCCCGAACGGTCGCGCTGCTCTCGGCTCTCGGTGCCTGCGCACCGAGCGCGGACAGCAGCGCGACCGCGGCGACGCAGGCTCCTGCGCGCGAGCCGCTCGAGCTCGAGTTTGCGAGCCCCGCGCGCGCGAGCGTGAAGCGCTCCGTGCGCACGACGGGCACGCTGTTCGCCGAGGAACAGGCGACGGTCTCCGCCAAGGTCGCTGGGCGTGTTGCGGCGGTCTTTCACGACGTCGGAGCGACGCTCGCGCCCGACGAAGGGCTCGTGCAGCTCGAGACGATCGACTTCGAGCTCGCGCTGAACGAGCGCAAGCGCGCGTTCGAACAGAGCCTCGCGCGCATCGGCATCACGGAGCTGCCGGAGGGCGAGATCGACGTGGAGAAACTGCCCGCCGTCGAGCGCGCGCGCCTGCAGGCGGACAACGGCTTCGCACGCTACGAGCGCGGCCGATTGCTGCGCGAGCGAACGCCGCCGGCGATGAGCGAGCAGGACTATCTCGACCTTCAGACGACGTGGTCCGTGGCCAAGGCGGACCATCGCATCGCGCAGTTGAACGCGAAGGCGCAGCTCGCCGAGGCGCGCGCGCAGAAGGCGCAGACGGAGACCGCGGCCCAGCGGCTCGTCGATACGCGTCATGTGGTGCCCGGTGCGGGCCGCGAGGGAGCGCGCTACTCCGTGACGACGCGGCGCGTTTCGATCGGCGACTACGTGACGATCGGTGCGCCGCTGTTCGAGCTCGTCGACACGGACCCGCTCGAGCTGCGCGTGCGGATTCCCGAGCGCCATGTGGCGCACGTCGTGACCGGGCTGCCCGTCGCGATCGCGGTCGAGGCTTTCGAGCAGCCGTTTGCTGGCACGGTCGTGCGCATCAATCCGGCGATCGACATCCGCACGCGCACGTTCGAGGTCGAGATTCGCGTGCCCAATGCGGATGGACGCCTGCGCGCGGGCGCTTTCGCGACGGCGGACCTCGAATCGACGCTCGAGGAGAGCGTGCTCGAAGTCGAGCGCGCGTCGATCGCGACCTTCGCGGGCGTCCACAAGGTTTTCCTCGCGAAGGACGGCAAGGCTGCGGAGCACGTCGTCGAGCTTGGAGCTGCGCGCGGCGAGCGCGTCGAGATCCGCCGCGGGCTCGATGGCTCCGAGCGCATCGTGCGTCGGCCGCCGGCGGGACTCGCGACGGGCGTGCCGCTGCGCGAGGCCGTCGGAGGTTCGGGAAAGTGAATCGCGCGGCGCTCGCGGCGCTGCTCGTGGCTTGCGCGTGCCGTTCGGTCGACGAGGACCACGATGCGCAGGTGGCGCGCTATCGCTTTGCGCTCGATGCGGGGTTGTCGGAGGATGCTGGCGAGAGTGTGCCGGCGACGCTCGACGCGCGTGCGGCGATGCTGCTCGCCAACGAGCGCAACGAGCGGCTCGACATCGAGGGGGAAGCGTACCTGCGCGCGCTGAACGCTCGCCGCCGTGCCGCCGCGGGCTGGCTGCCGCGCTTCGATCTCACGCCGAGTTACTTCCTGCGCGACGCGGGGCCGGGCGCCGACAACGGCATCGATCTTCCGTTGGTTGCGACGTACGACCTGAATCCTCAAAGCGTCGAGAACGAGCAGCTGCGCGCGCGCTTCGAGTCGCGGCGTCGCCTCGCGCTGCTGTACGCCGCGCAGGATGCGCTCCTGATCGACGTCGCACGCACGCACTTCGCGGTCCTGCAGGCGGAGCGCTCGCGGGCCGTGCTCGAAGGCTCGCTGCGTCTGCAAGAGGCGCGCGTGCAGGATGTGCGCGCTCGCAACGAGGTCGGCGTCGCGCGTCCGCTCGACGTGGCGCTGAGCGAGTCGAGCTTGGTCGACGCGCGCGTCGCGCTGATCAACACGGAGCGCAATACGCTAAACGGTCGCTCGCTGCTCGCGTTTCTCACGGGAGCTCGCCTGGAAGAGGTGGCGCTCTCGCGCGAGCTCGCGCTGGGGGAGGAGGTGCGCACGGTTGAGGAGCTCGAAGCGCTGGCGCTCGCGCGACGTCCCGACTACGTCGCGATCGCCGATGAGATCGAGGCCGCGGGGCGCGCGATCGAGGTCGCCAAGGCCCAGTGGTGGCCGAGCCTGCGCGTCGATCTCGCGGGGTTTCTCGCGCGCGACTCCCAGCCCAGCGATGTGGACTGGACGGGGCTGTTCCGCGTGTCGCTGCCGCTCTTCGAGGGCGGCCGGATTCGCGCGGACATTCTCGATGCTTTTTCGTTTCTGCGCGAAGCCAAGCTGCGTCAATCGCTGCTCGCGCGCTCGATCCGGCGCGACGTCGAGGTCGCTCACACGAACCTGCGCACCGGTGTCGACCGCGTCGCGGCGCTGCGGCAGCAGCTGGCGGCCGCCGACGAGGCCTTCGCGCAAGCGGAAGCGCTGTACGACGCCGGCCTCGCCACGAACCTCGAGCGCGTGACCGCGCAGGATCAGCGCCTGCGAACCGCGCTCTCGCTGGAGAACGCCGAGCTCGATCTCGGCATCTTCCGGCTGGATCTCTTGCGCGTGGCGGGCACGCTGCACGCATGGCTCGGGCTCGCGCGGCCGTCCGCTCCGGAGGCAGACGATGCAGAAGCTCGCTGAGATCTGCATTCGCCGTCCGGTGTTCGCGTCGATGCTGATCGTCGCGCTGTGCGTCGTCGGCGGGGTGAGCTGGTTCAAGCTCGCCGTCGATCGCTATCCGTCCGTCGACGTGCCGTCCGTGCGCGTGCAGACGCGCCTGCCGGGCGCCGCTCCGGAAGAGGTCGAGACCGAAGTCTCCGAGCGCATCGAAGAGGCCGTCAACACCGTCGCCGGCGTCGAGCAGCTGCGTTCGATCTCTGGTTCCGGCAACGGGATCATCCTCGCGACCTTCGAGCTCGAGCGCGACATCGACGTCGCGGCGCAGGACGTGCGCGATCGCGTCTCGAGCGTGGTGCGCGACTTGCCGGACGAGACCGACCCGCCGCTCGTCGCCAAGGTCGACAACGACTCCGAGCCGGTCTTGCAGGTGGCGCTGATCGGAGAGCGCTCGGTGCGCGAGCTCACGGAGCTCGCCGACAAGCTCGTTCGCGTGCAGGTCGAGCGCGCGGCTGGCGTCGGCGAGGTGCGGATCACGGGCGGCACCGAGCGCACGATGAACGTGTGGCTCGACGCAGACAAGCTCGCTTCTTACGGCATCGCCGTGACGGCCGTGCGCGACGCGATCGCGGCCCAGAACGCCGACGTTCCCGGCGGAAATCTCACGGGTCGCGAGCGCGAACAGACGCTGCGCACGCTCGGGCGGCTCGAGACGCGCGAGCAGTTCGAGGCACTCGTCGTCACGACGATCGATGGCGTTCCGATCCACCTCTCGGACTTGGGGCGCGTCGAGGATGGCACCGCGGAGCGGCGCGGCAGCGCGCGCTGGAACGGTACGCCGACGGTGGTGCTCGAGATCATCCGCCAGTCGGGCGCCAACACGGTCGAGGTGATCTCCAAGGTCAAGGCGATCCTCGGCACGGTGGGGGAGCAGCTGCCTTCCGACGTGCGACTCGAAGTCACGCGCGACCAGTCGCAGTACATCGAGGCCGCGCTGCACGAGATCAACCTGCACCTCGTGCTCGGCTCGATCCTCGCGAGCCTCGTGGTGCTGGTCTTCATGCGCAGCTGGCGCTCGACGCTGATCGCCGCCGTCGCGATCCCGGCTTCGGTCGTGGCCACCTTCGGGGCGATGTGGGCGCTCGGGTTCACGCTCAACAGCGTCACGATGCTCGCGCTCGTGCTGATGGTCGGCATCGTCATCGACGACGCGATCGTCGTGCTCGAAAACATCTTCCGCTTCGTCGAGGAAAAAGGCGTCCCGCCGATGGAGGCCGCGCGCGAGGCGACGCGCGAGATCGGCCTCGCCGTGCTCGCAACGACGCTCAGCCTCGTCGTGATCTTCGTGCCCGTCTCGTTCATGTCGAGCATCGCGGGCCGTTTTCTCTATCAGTTCGGCATCACCGCGGCGGTCGCGGTGCTCGTCAGCCTGTTCGTGTCCTTCACGCTGACGCCGATGATGGCAGCGCGACTGCTCAAGCCCGGAAAGCACGTGGGTGCCGCGCCCGAGTCGCGCGCAGGCTTCTATGCGTGGATCGAGCGCGCGTACGACGCGATGCTGCGCTGGTCGATGCGTCATCGCATCGTGCTGTCGGTGTTGGCGCTGGCCGTGGTGGGGGCGTCGTTCCCGCTGCTCGCCAGCGTCCCGCGCGAGTTCGTTCCGGCCGACGTCGACGAGGCCGAGTTTTCCGTCAACGTGAACGCGCCCGAGGGCACGAGCGTCGCCGCGATGGATGAGGCGCTCGCCGCCGTCGAAGCGGAGATTCGCGCGACGCCCGGCGTGCGCGACGTGCTGGTCACGAACGGCGGCGGCTTCCTCGGCCAGACGAACACGGGCTCCGTGTACGTGCGCATCGCTCCGCACGCGGAGCGGCTCTTCAGCTTGGGGCGGCTGTGGCGCGCGACGCTGGCCGGCGATCCCGACGCGGCCTTCGAAGGCAACTA
>Ga0172367_10008984_pt1 | contig 11059 bp, 8 predicted proteins | sample Lak10m_FD_114542 | JGI IMG/M metagenome (GOLD analysis project Ga0172367, IMG submission 114542) | Freshwater microbial communities from Kabuno Bay, South-Kivu, Congo - kab_022012_10m | ecosystem: Environmental > Aquatic > Freshwater > Lake | place: Democratic Republic of the Congo: South-Kivu...
CAGACCAATACGCCTACGCAGACTAACACCCCAACACAGACCAATACGCCTACGCAGACTAACACCCCAACACAGACCATTACTCAAACACCAACACAAACCATCACACAAACACCCACGCAGACTACAACTCCAACACAAACTATTACTCAAACACCTACACAAACAATAACACCATCTCAAACTGAAACACCTCCCGCAACTTCTGATTTAACACCCACACCAACAGATACTCCTTCAGTAACACCAACTCCAACTACGCCTGAAGAATATACTCTTATATCTGCAGCGTTTTCTGCAATGCCATATTATATAGATGTATCGGGTGCATCATCGGGATGGGGAAATGGACGGTATACATATGCACCGATAGATACAACAAGCTATGGGTTTATATCAGGCACTTCAGTTTATATAAACACATCTGCAAGCGGAATCTATAACTTCATACTAACATTTTCTCTAGCTTTTTTAGGTATGTGGGAACTTTGGGTGGCATCAAAAGGTGCACCCAACGGTACAACCAGTTCTTTAATAGCGCTTATGTATTATAATTTTGCGCCGCCGGGTGAATATTTGTTTCCTAAAAGTAATGGTTGGGTAGCTTTTCAGCCTGGAATAGCACCTGTACCGCCTTCGAATATTGCTCCTGTTTTTGATCAATTATCACCGTTTACAATGTTTTTAAATCCTATAACACCGTTAGTTTATCCTGCCGGCATGGATACTGTGGGTGTACCAAATGATATTAATTTTAAATATCAACCCAGTCTCAACAATTATAAAACTTTAATTTCTTATGCTAGTTCAATTAATTTACCGCAAGTAAAGCAATGGGTTTCAAAAATGAAACCTATTGCAGAATTAAATTTAACACAAATGGACAGTTTGAGTCTTTTAGTCCTTAACTATTGTGAATTTTTATCTTCTATAAAATTTCCAGACAATTTAAAAGAAGTATATATAGCGGTAACAGGTTTAACAGCAATGGATGTACCAAACACTGCTTTAATTGATATAAATGCAAATAGAAAATTAAGAGAGCTTAATTTTAATAGTTCTTATGATCAATTAGGAGATTTTGCATATGCAAACAATACTGGTTTGTATACTACTATAGATAGTGTATTGACTTCACTGGCTACAAAAGCAAATAATTTGAAAAGTTTTCTTGCTTATACTAATACTGGTGGTGTTTCATCACAAAGAACTTCAGCTGTAGATACAGAATTTTTTAAATTATTTAAAAATGAAACTGTTTATGCTAGTTTTAATATTCTTAGACCGGGTAGTACTACTAATAATACGCTATATCCAATAACAGAAGCAAGAGTTGCATTTAATGGAATACCTTTTCCAAGAAAACCCACAGGTTATATAGCTTCTACTTTACCAGGTAATTCAATGACGGTATTTGCTCCTGTAAGTACTACTCGACAATTGCCAAATTTATTTTGCTATAGCCCCCTTTATTATGCACCTAATACTGTTGCATTTAGTTCTATTACAGGAAATTTTACAAAAGTAACTCAAACTCTTAATAATAGAGATGTATTTAAGAAAACAGGGGAAGTGGGGAGAGAGGAGTCAAATGCATTTTTTATTACATATACAGATGATTATGTTAATCCTTACACATCATTATCTGGAATATGGACATTAAGAGGGCCACTATCAACAAGTAATACGGTTTGGCTGTCATCAATAGACGGTATGAATGATTGGGGCAATCCTCCTTCCATGGGATGGATGGGTAGATCTTTCCAAAATATGGGATTCCAGGGTGGAGGATTAAATCCATGTGCTAGCCCCTCCACTGGATTTCCTTATTCTCAACAAACAACAGTTTTTCCAACAAGCTTATTGTTATTTAATAACATGAGAACGCCACCTGCACTTGAATCAGGTTGGGGTGATCAAATTAGATTACAAGCAGATGTAACATCGGGATACAATCAAAATTTCGTATTTAATTTTAGCGCATTTGATGGTTTAGTTTATGCAAATAATGGTTCTTCTGCTATGGCCACCGGTCGGGGAGCTATGATTTCACCTTATCATTATGTATATGCAAATCATTATGCACCAGCAAGTGAAGGTGGTACAGTTATTATCTATCATGCAGATAGTAGAACTTCAGTACGAACAGTTTTATCTACTTTAAATGTTTTTGCAGATATAAGCGTAGCTATTTTAAACGATTCAATTTCAGGAACAATTTACGGTATGATTGCGGGTTATAAAGATTATTTAAATGTAAGTAGTAATATATGGGAGTTATCCAGTCATTTGTTTGGTCCAAATCAATGTGGAAAGATGGGGCATGCCTTACCGGCAAATTGGTATAGTATATCATCTTCAAATATATTAATACAAACATCTTTTCCCGTATTCTCAAATTATCTATATAGTATTCCTCAATCAAGATATTTCGGTGAAGCAAATACCGGTGGTGATTCAAGTAGTTTTTACTGGGTATTAACAAATAATAAACCTTACTTAGCAGGGCATGTCCAGGGTGTAAATTCTGGTTTATCTGCGCAAAGTTATTATTATTCTATAGGGCCTTACTACGGTGCAAGTACAGATTTAATCAACGATACAATGATGCGTTTAAGTCAAAAATATAATACTCCTGTATACCCTCTTACTACTATAACATTTGGTCCTCAGCAATCTTATGAATTTATTAACCAGGAGTTTTATTCTTAAATAATATAACATGAGAGTTACTATTACATGTGAAAATGGAGCTGTAGCTGACAAAGTTTATGATCTGCTAGTTGAGCATAATCAAGGTCAGAGATGTTTACATGGTAGTAAAATTTGTACTGATGAATGTATTATGGTACCTGATATTATGGTTTTTGATTTGACAGGGGAAGAAATAAAAGAGGTCAGTAAAATACCAGGAGTTTTATCAGTAAAAAGAGATATAGATGATATTACTCTACATTATGAGAAAATTGGTCAGCAAGGTTTTCCCAGACTTGCTTCTTTTAAAAGAGCTACTTGGAGTTCAACAGATACAACTTTAAGTGGAAAACAAATACCACATTCTCTTTTGTTTGGTCAAACCTACGAGTCGTTCTATACAAACAGCCCACAAACCAGTGGTAGCATACTTGCTAGTCTTTCATCAATAAATTGTAGCAATGTAGATGTAATAGTATTTGATTCAGGTGTAGATGCCTCACACCCAGACTTTTTAGATTCAAATGGTATTAGTAATGTTGTTGGTTTTAATTGGACATTATTAAAGGAAGGCGACCCATTAGAAGGTACACAAATTGTTTCTAACCAATCTGTTGATTATTATAAAGACTACGGAGGCCATGGTACCGCTGTGGCAAGTTTAGTTGCAGGAAATCGTTGTGGTTTTGCTAAAAATGCAAAAATTTATTCGTTAAGAATACAAGGCTTGGATAGTACAGCCTTTAGTTCTCAGGCATTTACCGTTACACAGGGATTAAAGCTTGCATTAGCATTTCAAAAAGCTAAAAAGAAGAATTTATTCAACTTAGATAGTACAAGACCTACAATTATGGTTAATAGTTGGGGATACGCTGGTCCTTATACAAGTTATGATTTAATGTTAGAGAGTATATCGGAAAATGATGTAAATTTAATTTATTGCATTGATAAAGGTAAGATTTTACCTTTTTATAATAATAGCGGTTTTCCTACTAGCAGAATGTTAGGTAACGATAGTTATTCGGATGGTTATTTTAGACAATTTTTAAAAGAAGGTATACACGTGGTAAAATCGGCAGGTAACGAGAATACGTTTATGGTTAACGATCCTTCATTAAAAATAAATGTACACATTTTTGAATTGTTACAAGCAGGATTACCGACAGGTACATTTTATAGTAAAGTTGTTACACAAGAAAATTTAAATTCATATACTATAGGAAGTAACTATGTTAATTTTGCTTTTCAAGTATTTAAATATATTGGTACAGATGCAAGAGAATTTACAAGCTCGCCTAATATAGGTACAGATAGGAATAAATCTGATTATCCAGTTATTGTGGTAGGAGATGTTATACCAATTGGGTACGGAGATGTAAGAAGTGATATATATTTCTCAGCAGGAAATGCAGATTCCGCATTACAGTTATTAAGTTCGACGACAGATAGTAATATTTTGGTAAATCAAAATACATTATATAATAGTAAGTCTGGTTCATTTTTTGTTAAATCAAGTTATAGTAATTTTGGTCCTGATGTAGATATATATGCACCGGGTAATGGGACTTGGGCCGCCCACAGCAATCAAGTAAAATTTACTACAAGCTATCCAATAATCTCTACTACTCCAAATAATGCATTTAAATTTTTTAATGGTACATCAGCGTCATGCCCGATTGTTGCAGGTATGTTAGCTACATTCTTATCTGAATTTCCATCTACACCACCATTATCAGCGCGTGCATGGTTATTAAATGCAGCGGTTTCTGGTAATATAATGGAAACTCAATCTAATTTTTTAACGGTTAGTACTTGTTATGATACAGGTATTACAAAAACCTACAATTTAGCTTTTGGTTCAAATAAAAATAACTTTAATTTATTACCTCCTATACGTATGGATCGTTATGGAGGAACATTAGAACAAAACTATAAAACCGGTAATATATATGATTTGTTATTCTGTAATAGATTTTTTAAGAGTAATAATTTACTTGCACAGGCCTATCCAATAAGAAAAATGCTTTTAAAGAGTAATGATGCTTCAGTAAAAATTGGAGATACCGTATTAAAGAAAAAATGGGATTATAATAGCAAGTCAAAAACTGTACAAAAATTTTCTAATCCTAAACAACAACAACCGATAACAAAAAATATTGGTATTCCAAATTTTGGGAGGTTGCATGTTTCGGGTAATAATAATGTCGCATCAAAACAATTGGGTATTGGTTCAAATACAAATCCAGTAACTTTTTTACAACCGACATCTACATTTGCGGTAGAAGCTTTGAATGCAGGCCCAAGAAATAGTTTAATATTATCGGGGGATTTATTATTTAGTTGTGGTGAAAAGTCGTTCTCAATAAATTTTGAACCGTTTGGGAGTTCAACTGTTTTTTCAACTAATTTTATTGATCCAATTATAACAATTTTTAGTCCAACTCAACGTTTGAATAATTTTTTCCAGCTTAGTGCTAATCAAAGATTTCAAGATTTATTCATGGGTTATGGTACCGCTTATTTTTTAAGCGGTACAAAAGTAGTAGCTATGGGTATCAACAATGCAGGGCAATTGGGTAATGGTACTACATCTACAGATATCCTTAACCCGAGACATTATTTATCAGGTAATTACACCGGCGTTTTTCCAGGGGTAGGGTTTGTTTATTTGCTTTCAGGTTCAGAAGCTTACAGTTTTGGAACTAATAGATATGGTCAATTAGGTTTAAATATGCCTACAAACAATGCATCTTTAGTAAGAGAACCACAAAGAGTGCCGGGTAATTGGAAAAAATTTGCGTGTGGGTGGTCGCATACTCTAGCATTAAGTACACCCGGTATAAGCGGGTCAACTCTTTTTGTTGCGGGTTCCGGGCCCATAGGTATAACACCGTTAGGAACAGTAATCAATACATTAACCGCATTAACTGGATTGTGGTCAGATATAGAAGCAGGTACAGAAACAAGTTTTGTAAGAGATTTTAAAACAGGTCAGTGGTATGTATGTGGAAATAATGATGCAGGTCAATTGGGTATGGGTAATAAAACTACATATTTAACGGAGAACATATTAAATTTTGTACCTCTTACAGGTACATTAAATAAATTTGACAAAATTATACCTAATCCAAGCTGGACTGTTGCAATACAAAATAATAAAATATATACAGCGGGAGGATTAAACAATTTTGCAGATAGACCTTATGCTATACCATTAAACATTAACCAAACACCCTCTTCAAATTTTCAACAAATTACAGGAACGTGGTATAATTATTATTCGACAAGATTAAATCGTCCGGGAAACTTAGGCGATGGTTATGATGATTATGCATCTCTAGTAATAGAAGCCCCCAATTTTCCGGAATGTATAGAAATTATTCCAACTGCAGCAGGTATAACACAAGGTATACCTAACATAAGATTAACAGTAACAAATACGTATATAATATTTGCTTCTAATAATACACAATTGTTACCAATTTATGAAGGGAAAGATATTAACAATAATATTTGGAGTATAAAATATAGAGGTGGTGGGTACGGTTATTCAATTTACAAAAATAACGGGTGTTCTCTTACGCTTCCGGGATGCAACGCGGTGAGCCCATCTGTTAGTACAGATTACACAAGCATAACAGAAACGTATAAAGATGATGATATGTTTACTACTGTACTCGCGCGTGTTTCATCAGTTGAATGTTATTATTAATTATTGTTTTGTGCAAATTCAATAAACTTATAGAACTCACTTCGTGAATTATCGTTATTATCTAAAAATGCACCGGACATTCTTGCAGTACGCATAGTTGAATCGTGCTTAATTCCGCGATTAGAACAACAAGTATGCTTTGCTTCTATCATAACGGCTACCCCATTATTCTTAATACAAACCTGATCAATATATTGATGTATTTGCATGGTAAGGTTCTCTTGTACTTGCGGTCTGCGTGAAAACCAATCTACAATTCTATTTAATTTACTTAGGCCAATTACTTTACCATTTTTAGAGGGTATGTATGCAACGTGGGCAACACCTGTAAAAGCAGCATGATGGTGTGAGCATAATGAAGTTACTTTAATATTATTTTGACAAACAATACCATCATACTTATCGACATTATCAAAAGCTGTAACTTTAGGTGGATTACTATAACAACCAGATGCTAAATCTTCAACAAATGCTTTAGCAACTCTGTGTGGGGTATTTGCACTATTAGGGTCATTTCTCCAATCTATACACAAAGCGTCGAGATAGGCTTCATAGGCTTTAGATGCGTGATCAATAATTTCATTCTTTTCTTCATCAGTTCTAGGATGATTATGATTGGCATACGGTATTAAAATTTTCTTAGACATATTATTAATATAATAACCTAAGGTTTATAATTTTCAATAATAAATAATATAAGATAAATGAAATTTAATAAAGTTATTGAGAATATAGCTTATAATCAAAAGCTTAAAAGAATAAGAATAAAGTGTGATCCTTTAAATAGAGAACACGAAGCTTATAAGGCGTATTCAGGTTACGAGGGCTATGTACTGCAGGAATGTGAAGGGGCAGTATCTATTGTTATAATGCAACCGGGTAAAGATATGAATCCAGTTGTAGATGTACCTTCCTCAATGGTAGCTCCAGCACAAAATTTAATGGGTACAAAATTAGATTTATTAAAGGCATTTTTAGTTCAAAAATTAGGCGAACAAATTGGTTCATTAATAGCACAATTACAAGATATTGTAGCGATTGAAACTATGCTTAGAGATAACGGGGTAGATGATATGAAGCAAAAAGATTTATATAAGGAGTATATTCTAAGCAATGAGCAAGTTTAATAATTTTTTTAATAGTATAATAGAAAAGCGGGAAGGTGAGACGGATGAAGATGCTTACAAGAGGCAGATGGCAGGTATAGAGAAATTAAAACAAATGAGTCAGATAAAAAAAGATATGAATGCTGCAGGTAATACACAAGATGCAAGATTACAAGGGTTACAGAACTTAGTTAATGTGAGGTATGGTAAAGGTAGCAATGTACCTCAACAACAAGCTGCAGCTGCACCAACAACAACACCGGTACCGGTTGCAACAGCTGCTGCACCTGTACAGGCACCAGTACAGCAAAAATTCGATCCTAAGAAATTTGATGATATCGATAATGAAGTGGGTGGTGTAGCACCTCAGCCTGCTGCAGCTCCTGTAATTAATCCAAAGCAAGCGGCTCCTAAGCCCAATACTGCTGTTACAAACCAATTTAATAATGCATATACTAGTTATGTGCCACCGCAAACGAAAACAACAACGTCACAAGCTCTACCTCAATCACCTTCTCCGCAATCACTTCCGGCGCCACAACCAGCGTTACCACCTCCTGCAGCTGCATCAAGTATACCAGCATCTCCGAAAAAGCCCATAGATGCATCTAAGATAACTAAACAATATGATACCATGAGTAAAATTGTTAATGATCCAAATGCACCTAAAGGTGAAAAAGATGCAGCACAGAAAAAGATGTCTGAATTTGAAAAAAAATATCAAGAAATTATTAATAAATACAAAACAACACCTACCGGGCCTACTGTAGCAGCTAAATCAACACCAGTCACTAAACCAACAGCAGCACCTACTACTGCAACCCCGGCTGCGGCACCTATAGTACCCACCACAACGACTCCAACAGCATCGCCTGTTATAGCGCCTGTAACTCCTACAGCAGCGCCTGCACCTGCTGCAGCAGCTACTCCTGGTGGTGGAAAGATACCACCCCCGCCACCCGGTTCAAAACCACCACCACCATCTAGTGGAGGCCGAGGTAGAAGAGGTGAGCGTGGGGGTGGAGTAGGTATACAACCACAGCAATCACCTACTAGTTTATCAGGTTTGCAGCAACAATTTAGAGGTATGGGATTAGCACCAGGTAAGCAGGGACAGCAACCACAGCAAAAAGGACCTGATATTATAAGTAGAATTGCAGCTGCACCTTTTAATGCTTTAAATAAAGGAATTGGAGCGTATTCAAAAATAGTAAATGCGCCTAGAAAATTAGGTCAAGCGTTAAAAGCAGCAGCAGGTGGCGAACCTTATCCTTTACAGCAGCAGATTGCAGGTACCGCACAAAAGGCAGGGTTAACAGCTGTAAAGCAGCCGGAACCTGCATCACAAGCAGCTGCTCAGCAATATTCAAATCAACAGAAAATTAATGATTTAATTCAAAGAATTAGAAAAAATCCTAACGATCAACAAGCATTAACACAATTAAAAGGTATGGGTTACTAAATAAATTTATGCCATATAAAATAACTAAATCGGGTTCAAAATTTAAAGTAATGAAAAAAGATGGTTCAAAAACATTCGGAACACATTCATCAAGGAAAAAGGCAAAAAAACAAATAGCAGCATTACATATTAATGTTAAGGAAGGTTTTGACAAAATAGTAGAACTTTTAATTAAAAAACACAGTTGATTTTTTAAAAAATTTGGTTATAATAATACGGTATAAAGTAATATTATGTTTATGAAATACGAAAGTACAAAGGTTATTGAACTAGGTAGTTGTGCATTCAGACAATGGAAAGCTAATCACAGTCATTGCAAGTTTATTCATGGTTATAGATTAGTAGCTAAATTTTGGTTTGGTTGCAACAAGCTTGATGATAAAAATTGGGTTGTAGATTTTGGTGGTTTGAAAGGATTAAAAACTATTTTAGAAAATCAATTTGATCATACATTTTGTGTTGCAAGTGATGATCCTCAATTAGAAGAATTTAAGAAATTACATACACTCGGAGTACTTGATTTACGCGTAATGGAAAACGGTGTAGGTATTGAAAGAACAGCAGAATGGTGTTTAAAAGCAGCAGATTCTTATATAAGAAACCAATCATTAAATCGCTGTTGGGTGGAAAAAGTAGAAGTATGGGAGCATGAAAAAAATTCTGCTTTAGCTATTTCAACTAAAGATGTAATTCCAACTAATATCGAAAAGCATGTAGCTGAGCAATATGAATTAAATTTTAATAAAGATAACAATACTATTTCAACGACTATACAATCTCAACCTACAATTGTCAACAACCCACCACCATCTAATACAACCGCGGCAAGAGTTGGTAATGTTGTAACTCAAGGGTTAAATAATCCTTTTGCCGGTACATCTTGGGGTCTATGAACTTTATAAGCAGGGAGAGAGACCCCAACTTAGTTAATTTACAGAATAATGTTTTGAATCAAATGCAAAACATTGTTGATCCACAAAAATTTAATACAAGTAATTTACAACTTTCAGCAAAATCTATAAACTCTATAGAAGCAGAATCGTTAGAAGCGCAAAATGCGGTAAGAGCTGCTTTACAGGAAATATTAGATTACGCAAAGAATGTTAAGCCTGCAGCCGGTTCCTAATTACTTACCCTTTATACCTGCAATTACTTTAACAATATATTTTAATAATTTACTTCTAGTTATATCCTCGTCCGTAAAATGAAATGAAACAATGCCATTTTCATGGCTTTCATCTGTATCAAATGCTTTCATAATCTTCTCAAAACCCGATTTTTGAATATCTGATTGCCATGAATCACCTATTACGAAAAGCTTACAATTTTTTCCAAATCTAGTTAAAATTGTTACTAATTCGCTATGTTCAAGGTTTTGTGCTTCATCAACAATAACAACACTATTTGTAAAAGTAGATCCTCTTAAGAAATTAACCGGTACACATTTTAAATATTCGCTATCAAAAAGCATATTTGTTACCTGCTTACCTACCAATTCATCACATTTTTCTACTAAAGGTATACTCCAAGGTTTAAATTTTTCATCAACCTCGCCCGGTAAACTACCTAGCTTGCGTGAAGCGGATTCAACAATACTACGAATATAAATTATCTCATCTATCTTCTTTTCTTTAAGCATTGAGAGCGCTACGTACACCGCACAATATGTTTTTGCAGTACCTGCAGGTCCGTCGCAAAAGATGATATGTGTACCATCTTCTAATGATTTTCCTACAAAAGCTTTATGACGATCGTTAAAATGATATTTTTGGTCTATTTTAAAGTTAAGAAAAATATCGGGTTTAATTAATTCGTCTTTTTTGGCAGCTTTTCTTAGCTGTCGGTCTTTTTTAGACATCTATAATTATTTAGTCTGGAGATAGCTTATTTGTAACATATAATATTAAAAATGAATGTAAATATAACTGCAGTGTTAACATCAGAGGAATTTAATACTCTACATAGCTTACTTGGAGATTATAAGAGAATCACAAGAGATCAGTATTATAGATTTGTAAAGACTGAATATGTATATTCAAACGATGAACACAATAAGGAAAAATACGAAGAAGCGCAAAGTATTTA
>Ga0172367_10008987_pt1 | contig 11055 bp, 16 predicted proteins | sample Lak10m_FD_114542 | JGI IMG/M metagenome (GOLD analysis project Ga0172367, IMG submission 114542) | Freshwater microbial communities from Kabuno Bay, South-Kivu, Congo - kab_022012_10m | ecosystem: Environmental > Aquatic > Freshwater > Lake | place: Democratic Republic of the Congo: South-Kivu...
GAACCGCCCCGGTCGAAAAAAGGTCTTAAGGGGACTTTTGCCATGGTTGTCAGACCACTACTCGCACGGCAAGAACAAGTGTCTTGTCGTCATCGCTGCGTGCACTGATGGACTCGCGGGAGAGGAAGGCTGCAAGCTGGTCAGGGAAACCGGCAAGCAGCCCCTCGGGACTTTCCTTCAGGGCTGAGAAGAGCGGGAAGAAGAAGCCCGGGTGGGCGCTCTTCTGCGCTAAGGAGAGGGCAAGGTTCTGGAGTCCATCGGTGAAAAGCGCGATCGAATCCGGTGATGCGGCATGGGAGATATGCAGGTGGCTTAAGTATTCTGCATCGGTGAGGAAGTACGTGGTGTTGGCGTACTCCCCCTGCTCGGGCCAGAAAGCCGTCCGGCATTCTGTTCCTTCGGCAGTTACTATCGCACCGTCCCCGATCTGGAAGAAGATCGCCAGGCCATTCCCGGCAACGGTTCCAAGGACCGTTGAAGCATAGTCCCGGGGTTTCTTCCCATAATCCTCTGCCACCCCGTTCACGGCTTCCCGGGCAGCGGTGACCCAGCCCCGCGCCCGCCGTCCGTGGTGCTCCCGGCACCATCGGCTGCAATCCCGATAAAATAGTCCTCGTCGCCGAGCCGGACCGTGCCGGCGCTACAGGCGTCCTGGCCTTTCTCACCGCGGCTGGTGTGTGATGGTCCCGTAACAGAAGCGCAGGCGGTCTTCCACCTCATATTTCGCTCCAGCCGAGAGGTGGAGCAAGCATAATCTTGTCACCGGGGTTAGAGCGGGAGGCAGATTTCATCGAGTTGGAGAGCCACTGGAAGAACTCCCGGAACTTGAGCCCCTGGAGTTTGACCGGCTCCCGCACCGAGATCTGCTTTAAGATCTTCATGTCAGCTTTCTGGACACCGATCGCGAAAAAGGCGAAGGATTTGGCGTTCTCGCCTTCCCGGACGAGGGGGGCCGCGCTCTGCCACTCATCAGTGGGGGCGCCGTCTGTGATGAGGAAGATCCAGGGACGGTAGAACGAGATACCGTTGGCACGATACTGCTCTTTCCGGGCCTTGATGAGCTCGATGCCTTTCCGTATCGCCTCGCCCATGGGGGTGTCACCAACCGCTTCGAGCTGGGGGTCGAAGAAACACTCGGCAGTGTTGAACTCGCTGAGGACCCGGACGGGCCCCCGAAGGAGAGGAGCGCCACCTCGACCCGCTTGATGGCGAGCGAATCATTCTGGAGCTCGTTATAGAACTCCCGAATCCCGTCATTGAGTTCACTGAGGGGCTGGCCCGCCATGGACCCGGAGGTATCGAGCAGGAGCAGGCAGGGACACCGCGGCTCGGGGTTCTCGGCAAAGGTCACAGATGAGAGGGGTTGCTGGTCGGGAAGGTTATCGTAATTCTGATTGCTCATGACAGTATCACCGTAAAATTCCGGTAGCGGACTATCGGCTTTTGTACTTCGTACCTAAAGCGTTCGGGTGTCTTCAATTTAAATTCTTCTTGCACTTTTGCGTGATATTATTCCTTTGCCGGTAATATGCCAGCATTCATGCGAACACGGGCGCTGATCCCAAATAGCCGGTAAATTTCAATCCACAACCCTTATCATTTGCCTTTTTCCATATCCGCATATGAACAGGAATCACATGCCCCGCCTCATCCTTCTTATCCTTGCCCTGGCCAGCCTTACAGCCATCGTTTCAGGGACGAGTTTTATCCAGGTTTTCACCCACCCGGGCGGCGGTACGGTCTGCCTTGACGACACCTGCAATATGCATGTCGGGACGGCAGGCGGCTACAGCAGCACCCAGTTTGCAGACCCCACCTGCGGCCGGGACCATACCATCCGCATCTATGATACAGCAGGGTACGAGGACTATACCGAGACCGTGTACATGGCCCAGAACTGCAATGCCTTCACCCGCAGCATCTTCCTGGAACCAATTCCCGCCACTCCTGCTCCTTCGGGATCCGGGGATATCCAGCTCTTCATCTCTCCCGGGGTAGGCATGGTCTGCCGCGATGACGTAGAATGCGAATCCAGTTTCGGGGAGGGAGCAGACACGTGGAGCGTGCGATTCTCCGATGTAACCCCGAATGAGGCCCACACCATCACGGTATCAGCCGATGGTTTCCAGCATTACACCACCCAGGTGACGGTCCCGCCCGGCGGGATCACCAACGTGGATATCACCCTCCAGCCCCTCACTTCAGCCGGGTCACCGCCCGGGCAGCCCCTGGCAACAAAGGCGGCGATTCCGGCCCCGCTTTCAGCAGTTGCAGTCCTGGTCGCCGGTATCGCTATTCTTCACCGGAGAACCGGGCAATAAATTATCTGCACATTTTTTTGCAGGAAGGAACAGGTAAAAAAGGATAGGCCGCAAAACCCAAAACGCGGCAACGAGGGATCCCTGATTAAGATTTCTTCTCGACAATATATCCTTTGATAGCCGTCAGGGTCGTTGTGTCCATTATAACCGAGAAGTCAAGGTCTACAACAAGGACCGGGAATGCTCCGGAGAGGGTATTTCTCTTGACTATGAAGATCTTGGACTCCAGCAGGGACTGCGTCATTTCAAGGGGCGTCTCATCGGGACGGGCGGTATCCGGCACGACGGCAGCTGCCTGGTCGAGAAGTTCGGTAAGGGAGTTTTCCTTGAAATCAAAGAGGCGCTCGGCCATAGCCCGGCTGGTGACGCCGTGGATGGCCCTAATGATGAAATACTGGCTGATGGCAAGTACCGCCAGCAGGGAAAAAAGGTGCCCGAGCTCGGTAAGGTGCGAGCGGTCAAGGAAGGCATTGACGGTGACACCCGGCAGGTAGATGATGGTGATGAGGAAGAGGAAGATGGCAATGAAAAAGCCGAAGACAAACATGGCTGCAACCAGCGATTCCGGCAGTTTCTGCCGGTGAAGGATACTCTTTACCCCTTCCACTTTTTTAACATACGTGGTCGAGAAGGGCTCAACTTTCCAGACCAGCAGGTAGAAGATGACGATGATGGCGCACTGAAGGATTACCAGTGCCGCAGTCCGAAGGGGCAGCTCGCTCCGGAAGTAATGGATGAAAGTGAAGACTATGTCGATGGTGAAGATGAGACCAATCCCGAGCGAGAGAGCCCGGCTGTTCATAAAGAGGGTATTAATGAAGAGACGGGTGAACTGGGAGACTCCCGATTTGACACCAATATCCCGGAGCCAGGCCTGGAACCTGATGAGGTCTGATGAGGGGACCGCCGACTTCTCAAAACTGGTCGGGATAATGAGAGTGATGAAATAGTACATGTTGAGGTAAAAACTTGCAGCGATGAAGAGGCCGAAATAGTCTGGCCGGTACAGGAAATAGAGGACGTTGATGGCCACGCAGAGGATGACCGTGACAATAAGAAGTCTGAAAAGATATCCTTTGTGCCGGAAATGAGGGTGAAAGTCTTCCGGTTATCCCTGCGAGTGCCACCCGATGGCCATCAGGGCAAAACCGGCGGAGACAAATGTACCGATGACAGGAAGGACCGGGTTGCCAGCATAGAACATCTCCCGGACAGGATAGATCATGAATGTAACTGCAAAGAGGAGGGAACCTGCGAGGGGTTTCCGATTCTCTGCAAGCGAGTGCTGCAGGCCGACCGTCAGGAAGGTCCCGGTGGCAAGAAAATACGCGAGGGTAATTACCGTGGATGCACTCAGCCCTGCCGCGACAATGATCGCGGCCGGGACGATGAGGCAGAACGCAAGAAGGCCGCTGAGGAGTTGCCGGGGTACCATGGTCTTTGGAAACCCTTTCCTGAATGCGACTGCCAGGAGCAGGAACGAGGCGATCATGCCAAGATCGATGAGGCTCGGGAAGACGAGTGCCCGCTGGCCGGTCAGGACAATGAGATACCAGGCAATATTGGAAACACCCCAAAGACCGAACCCCACAGCGGCGTACGGATACGCAGGCGTACCGCCGCAGCGTAACCAGGCACAGGCAAATGCAGCCATGACCACGAAAGCCGTGAGGATTTGGAGGTAGTTGCTGAACGCGAGGAAGACCGATCCGGGAAGGAGAAGTATGAGCAGAGCAAGAACCGCGGAGGCCCCGAGTATCCCCCAGAAAAAACCAAAGAAGATCTGCCGGGGCGGTCGCCGGACACAGGATACGGGGTGATCAGGAGTAGTCATCATGCTGGGTGTGTTCCTCCGCGATCCCTTAAAAAGGTTGTGAATGGCCGGGTGCCGGGGCCGGAATTTTTCGTTAAGGAAAAAGATGAGGGATTATTGCCCCCGGGAAGTTCCCGACACCGGTTGTGAAGTCATCTCCGGACGCTTTCGCATACCAGAACATTGAGAAAAACACTGTGACCCCGGGCGGGGTCATAAACCTTCGGAGAAGAAATGCGAGGGAGTGTTGATCAGACCGGTAAATTCCGAAGAACGCATGTTTTCCGGCCGGATTTAATGGAGAGACTGGGAATGTACGGAGTCTCCATTCCTGTCAGTCGGGATGTGCACCAGATCATGAATCCTGACACTGTTTTCCGGTTCTATGGTGCAGGTAACAGCTTCCAGCGCCAGGGTCATACGATCCTGGTTTCAGAATTCTGATCGTGATCCCAAGACCCGATTAAAAATTTTCATAGCGATCCCGAGGGGTCAGTTTTTATTTTTCAGATCGCGAAAATGATCGCGATAATTACGTGCCTGACAAACGGGTTCACGGCGGGCAGACCTCGGGTTCCCATGGAACATTTTTACATTTCAAATCGCGATGATGACCGCGATGAAAAATTTTAAATGCGATCGCAGGGGTCGTTCAAAAAAATTTGACATTTTTTCCTCAACCTCCAGGTTCCAGGACCTGTCAGATTTGAAAAATTTTTATCGCGATCGGTCCGCCCGGTTGATCGACGATATCAACGGGTACACGAGCGGGGAATTCACCGGCAATGATGAGATCCAGCTCACCCATATTGATGATGCCCAGCCTTACAGCGCTGCACTCGACACGCTGAAAAAAGTATAGGATTTCCACTTTTTTATCAAAAGACCAGTTCCGGCAAATAAGATGCCGACGTGGGAAATAAGAAGGCGAAGGGCCTCTGTGAACAGGGAGAAACGTGCAACCCCGGGATTCTCAATATCATCGGACCGGGGCGAGCTTGCCTAAGAGACAAAAACAACAGAGCGATTGAAAAGTAAAAAGAATGAATGGGTTGTTCAGGGCTTTGTCGCCCAGGCGCCGTGCACATTGCAATAGATCCGGACCTTGACAACCCTGCCACCCGGCGGAATGGCAAACTCCTTCTCCGGCTTCTCCCCCGGCTGGAGGGACTTTGTGCAGAGGAACGTATCCCCCATAACCACGATCCACTTGATGTAATGTTCCTTTTCCATGGGGTGTGGGATGGAGCCGACTTTCACCCTGATCCCACCCGGCACTTTCTCGATCACCGGCAGGTGCTTCTCTTTACCAGCATCCGTAGATTTTTCAACGAGCGGGGTCATGGGCTTGTTACAGCAGACCAGTTCGCCATTCCCGTCCTGTACTACCAGGACTATCTTCTTGCATGTATCGCAGGAGAATAATTCGAGCATCTTTTTCCTCGTGTAGATGATCACAAAAGAAGAGATATATATGTATGGGTGGAGGACCGGGGAACCGATCAGGTTTTTTATCGGTGTTCCCTCCATATCCCGAATATCTGCCAGCCGGCATAGGCAGCGATAGCCAGAAATGCAAGTTCGAAAATGATCCAGCCGGCATGAAGGCCACAGGCACCCGGGATACCGGTCTCCTCGTACACCCACTCGCAGTGGGATGAGATGAAGAAAACGGTAGCAAAAAGCATCGACAGCGAGATGAGGAAGACAAGTCCGTAGGCTATGGTATCCCAGGGACACGGCAGGAGATCGTTCATGATACAAAGGGATCCGGCCGGGGAAAACATATACTCTTCCTTCTCCGCGGGCAAAGCGTGAATCCGGTGGAAAAGTCAGGAGAAAATGCGAAAAACCGTCTCACAAAGATATCGTATATTCTGGCATCCAACCAGGTCATCCCGGCCGCATTTTCTCCATCAACGCGGGGTGCTTCCGGACCGAAGCCTCTTACCGGGGCAGGTGCTTCGCCGGGCTGCAGACACATATTCCGGTTCCATCGTGAAGTATATGGAGAGACGTGAGTGTAAAATTCGCCGTAAGTATTTCAACTGACCACAAAGACTGAAAAAGAACAGGAAAAATGTTGCTTATAGCATGTCCGACACATTCCGAATAACCGGATTCTGGTACCGGCATGACCCGGCCAATGTACGGCGGAAGATGAACAAGGAATTCCGTGCAACCGAGAAACAGTATTTCAAAAGGTTCGGGGAATTCCTGCGAAAATGCAAGTCACGGGGCTGGCAGCTCTGGTGAAAATCTCCCCTTTTATTTCCCTCTCCTGACCTCATAACCAGCACCGGACGCTTACTGTTCATCATCACGTCATGCACAAGGCTGCCGGAGAGAAATGATGCAAAACATCCCTGGCCGGAAGGGGTCATCGCGATCAGCGAGACATCTTCTTCTTCTGCAATCCGGGAAATCTCCCGTGCCGGTACCCCGCGGGCAATAGTCAGGTGTACCCGCATACCTTCTGCAGCTAATGAATCACGGAGAACGGCAAGCCGGCCCCGAATTCCCATCTCATCCCCGGCCGGGTCCCGGATTACATGGAGGAGGAGGATCTCCCTGGCTCCCGGGATTCCGCCAGTCCGGGTAAAGTTTTTTACGGAAAGATCCGAACCATCAGTGGGACAGAGGATGCGGGAAAAAATATTTGTACAGAATTTATCATAGGAATCGTCCCGCAGGGTATCGAGAAGCGCGTTGGGCATCACGAGTACGTCCGTATTGCTGACCCGGCAGAGGACAGTAGACGGTACCCGGTGAAGGAAAATATCCGCCTTGAAACTCCTGACGTAGCCACTGACGACAATAAGATCGGTTCCGGACTTTTCAGAAGAATCAAGGATCGCCCCGGCAACATCGGAGGACGTGACCATTGCGATGGATACGACAATCCCCGGCCGGAATGCCTGGAGATAGGTCCGGGCCTCATTGAGGTAACCCTGCGTGGTCTTTGCAACAATTTCCTCAACCATCGGGATGGGAAATTTCTTTACGATATGCAGAAGCACAATCTCCCGGATATGGGGAAATCCGGCCAGACATTTGAGCTCAGCCTCGGTGTGGGTAGAGAAGTCCGTTGGAAAAAGAATCTTTTCAAACATTCTGCTGCACCAAACCTGGTACGAATCCCCTGCAGGTATGTGAAATGATCCGTCCCCGGATATTTAAGGATATGCTGCAAGACCGCGGGGACGTCCGGACCCGTGTACCAGTAGGGAGGGTCTGTTGCATCTAAAAAAATATTTTTTAAACAAACATAAAATTTATATTTTCATTAGTAAATATACAATCATTGATATCAAATAGTGAGAACTCATCCTCAGAAACCAATGGCATTGTCCTGATTATCGCTATTACTATTATCCTAGCAGCGCTCATACTCCTCCTGCTTATCCAGTTCCCGGTGATGTTGCAGAACCAGGAGATCCCGAATGAGTTCGAGATAAGTAGCCTCCGGCACACGAATGAGCACGGGGCCCTCAATTACGAGAGTTATATCCTCATCACCAACATCGGCACAACTGCCTGGGACAACCGGAAACTTGCGGCAAAGACCTACCGGAACGGCCAGCTTCTGCCCTGTTTCATCCCGTTCATCAACTTCAACAAATACATCAATGCCAAACCGTTCGGGATCCAGACGATCGGGGGATCCGGCACCAACAACTACCACTGGTACCCGGGCGGGACAATCTTTGTACTCGGACGGGACCTTCCACCCCGGCGATGTTGTGCAGTTCGAGGTCATTGACCGGGACACGGGCCGGGTCATCTCGCGTGACACCTGGCCGCACACCGGCGGAAATACGAAAAAATGGATGAATATGCTGTTTTAGTCTTCGAGGCGCTTGAAGACGCCTTTCTTTGCCTTGAGAATCTTGCACTCCGGGCAGCGCCAGGTCTCCGGGACCTGGGACCAGGGGGTGCCTGCCGGGATTCCGTTCTTCGGATCGCCCTTGGCGGGATCATAGATCCAGTGGCATTCAAGACAGACCCAGCGTGCATTCTTGTCATCGGTTGGCATCTTTTGTATCACTCCGTTATTGCTCTAACGTATCAGTCAGGTTATCGCCCGGGGGATATAATTTCTCTCCTTACGGCAGTACCGCCGGTCAGGTCAGCGGGCGGACGGCCGGCACCTGCCGGGCACAGAGCCGGGCAACCCGGAGCGGCTCGGGGACCTTCCCGTCTTGCGTGAAGTCATCACAGAACCGGGCTGCATCGGCATCGGAGATGCCCGAAGACCGGAGGTACACCGTCCGGCCGGTATGGAGCAGCGCCGGCACCCGCATGCCCAGCCGCCGGTACGCAGAAAGCCGGGCCTCGTCGCCCGGGAAGTGACGGAGGATATCCGCCTCGAGCCCCTCCGACTCCTCGTACGTGATGCAGATGACGGGGATGCCGCACTCCGCAAAAAGCCGGTCCGGGTCGATCATGTTGAACCACGCGATGACGCAGCCCGAGAGGAGGATGACATTGATGTCCCGCCGGTCAAGCTCCTCAACCATGCCGGCGATGACGTCCGTTGCGTCCGTACCCCCGACCGTCACCTGGCCGAAGACAAACCCGTCGATCCGGAGGTCCTTTCGCATCACCACGCCTGCAAGGGTCGAGGCCGTCCTGCCGGAATAGCTCTCAGCAATGCCCAGAGCACGCATCCCCTTTTTCTGCAAGTGCATAGAAGCACTTATGACACCGGATTAAAAATACTATACCAATGAAGTTCAACAAAGATGAGGTCTGCATCTTAATCCCGACCCTGAACGAAGGCCCGACCGTGGGCCCCTTAATCAAGGAGTTCAAGGCGCTCGGGTACAACCATATCCTTGTTATCGACGGGAAGAGTTCCGATAACACGGTCAAGATCGCACGGGAGGCCGGCGCCACTGTACGCACCCAGTCCGGCAAGGGAAAGGGGAACGCGATCATCGAGGCTTTCGAGGTGATCGAACAGCCGTACATCCTGATGCTGGACGGGGACGGCACCTACTCCCCGAGGGACGCGGAGAAGATGCTCACCCCGCTCTTCCTCGGCTTTGACCAGGTCATCGGCGACCGGCTCATGAACGCCGAAGAGGGCTCCTTTTCCCGGCTCAACCTCTTTGGCAACCACATGCTCAACCTCCTCTTCAAGCTCGCCCACAGCAGGGACCTCCACGATATCCTCTCGGGGTACCGGGCCTTCACCCGGCTTGCCGTGACCCAGATGAACCTAAAAGAGCAGGGCTTTGAGATCGAGACCGAGATCTCCGTCGAGGCGGTCAGGAACGGTCAGCGGACCATGATCGTGCCGATCAAGTACCTCAGGAGGCCCGGCACGGCCACCAAGCTCTCCCCCTTCCATGACGGCTTCAAGATCGTCAGCACCATCTACCGCCTTGCCCGGGTCAACAACCCGATGTTCTACTTCGGGATGATGGGTATCTTCACGACCCTGCTCGGGGTGCTCACCGGGGTATACGTGCTCCTCGAATGGTTCCGGCACATCGAGCATATCCCGCTCACCATCCTCACCGTGCTCCTCATCGTCGTGGGTATCGAGATCTTCATGTTCGGGATGATCAGCGACATGCTGCTCGTCTTCCACCGTGAGATCATCCGCGAGATCCAGCTTCTGCAGCCAAAGCAGAAGTGAGAAATTGAGTGGATCCAACATCCCCTTTTTTGGGAATGAAAATATTCCCTGATTTTTTAATAATTGAATAAGGAAGAGAAAATCATTTTGTGACGCTCCTGGGGACATGCGGGCATGCCCCCGCCGTTGTAGCATCCCCGGATTGCGATAGTCGGTATGAAACAAACGTCAAAAGGGTAGGAAAGGGGGTCAAGGGGTGCTCCCCTTGGGCTGCCTCCCCCACTGGGGGAGAGAGGGGGTCATCCTCGCATCCAAATTCATGAGAACTAAAAACCGGAGATCCTGTCCTAGTTCATTTCTCTGTAAAAAACCACTCTTTTAGATCCTACAAAAAACTCCGCTTCATCGCAAGCACCCGGCACGAGTGCTCGGCAAGCGAGGTGAAGAGGTAGGCCTCGTCCAGATTCTTGCCGGCCGAGAAGGTCCCGTGGCCCCGGGCGATCACGAGCTTTGAGCCCGCAAGTGCCTTTGCCACATTGTCGGCAACCTCCTGCGACCCCGGTGCTCCGTCAACCACCGGGATCTTCGGGCAGAACATCAGCCCCTCGCTGTCCTCGGGGATGATCTCGTCAAGGACAAGCGATGCCGCAATGGCGGCAGGCGGGTGGGCATGGACGATTGCCTGGTGCGGGGTCAGGCTGTACACTTCGCGGTGGACACGGTACTCGCTCGACGCATCCGCCGGGGCATCGCCCCGGAGCGGGACAAAGACCGGGGGCACTGCAACGTCAAGGTAGGCGCCGGTCCGCTTGATGAAGAAGCCCTCGCCATGCCGCACGCTGATGTTGCCGAAGTTGCCCCCGACTAAGTGCTCTGCAAAGAGCCTCTTTCCTATCCGTTCGAATTCAGCAGCGTACATGGTTCACGACACGAAGTAATCCTGCAGCAGCCGGTCCCTGTTCACCGTCGCAATAAAATTACCGGAACTGGATCCCGACATCGCGCATCTTGTTGTAGCGGGCGATATTGAGGAGGAGGGGGGTTAAGGCCTCGACCATGCTCGACGCGGCGAGCGGTCCGGCATCGAATGCCTGGAGCTTCGAGACCGAGTTGACGATGCCCATGACCTGCTTCTTTGCTTCCTCGTCGTCCCCGCAGACCGGCACCGAATAGGTGAGTTCCTCGTCGAGCGCCTTCCACTTGTTGGCCGCAATGGTATTGAACGCCGAACAGATCCGTGCGCTCTTCGGGAGCAGGCGGCGGATCATCAGCGCGGCCGAGCCCTCCTCGGGCGGAACGAAGGTGAAGTGGTCCTTCTTCTCCATCGGGTTGAC
>Ga0172367_10008988_pt1 | contig 11054 bp, 3 predicted proteins | sample Lak10m_FD_114542 | JGI IMG/M metagenome (GOLD analysis project Ga0172367, IMG submission 114542) | Freshwater microbial communities from Kabuno Bay, South-Kivu, Congo - kab_022012_10m | ecosystem: Environmental > Aquatic > Freshwater > Lake | place: Democratic Republic of the Congo: South-Kivu...
AACAGCAATAAATTTTGCTGACCCGTAAGTTTGGTCAAATCATCTGTGTGTTCTACGTAATGTAACGCCTGTTTCGGCCCATTGTCAGAATATGTCCCAGACTTATCAAACTTGTACAATGCATATGTGAGGAATCGAAACAAGCTTGCAACAATAAACATGGAATATTCGGGGCTTGGCAGTAAGACAATTTCAATAGGATTGTCCAACAGTTTCACATATATGGCAGGTTTCGTATTGTCATGCATGAAAAAATTGATTCCTCCAGGAACATTTTTGGCATCAGGTCTTATGTCTGTGATGGTAATTTTACTTCCTGTTATTGAAATACGAGACGATGCCAAGGGTCTCAATTGAGTTTGGAAATTGAACATCTCAACAAGTGGTGTAAGGACAGATGCAAGTAATAATTCTTTAGACCATGACACAACTGTGTCTGATGGTGGAATTCTGGTAGCTTCCACAAATAAAGTCATAATTTTCCGTTGCAATTGTTCGACCGTTTGTACGTCAGAGCTTGTCACAACATGATCTTGATTTGAAAAATTCACGTCTTCACCAATGACATATATGTGACCATTTGGTGTAAACCACGCGAGTCTATTAATTTTTGTATTGTATGGACTCATCAAAATCAGCATGGGTATGGATTCGCCTTTGTTACCCCATTTCTGAGTAACTAAATTAAATGCGTAGTATTCACCTCCGTGCTTCCTCTGTAGCTCTGTCAATGTTGGTGTTATGATATTGGTTTCAAAACTTTGGTAATTAGTAATTAAAGTTTCAAATCTACGTCGCTGAAACATAGATCTAAACAGATCGCTATCTTGTTTCCTCTTTAGAGACTTTGGTGTCAGTGGCGCTTCATCACTTCTGCCTCTAGGAGTACCGGGTCGAGAAGCAGATGGCAGTTCTGATTCTTCTGCGACTGGGACTATGGCTGTTGCTTCGACCTCGCCTGGCTCAACCTCGAACTCTTGTACTGCTTGTTCAGCCTGTGCTGAACGGTCGGGATCCGATGGCCACCTGAGCTCTTCCATGCCTTGTGACCCATCATTTGCAGGTGTTTTTGCTATGTTATCATCCTCTCCATATACTGCGTCGTCTTCAAAATATGGCTTGTCTGGCTTTTGTAGATTAGAGGCGAATTTTGTGATTTTGTCAAACATCTCTCTGTAAAACTCATGTATAGAGGCTTCGTTTGCAGCTGGTTGTGTAATTGGTTCTTTTTCTCTCGGATTGCTAACACGAAGCTGTGAACCTACTACAAAGTCAACTTTTGCCAATTCCCATTTACTGCCAAGTTGAATTCTCAAGGCTAATGCAGTTTCACCTTCCCTTTTATCCTTACGATATACAAATAGAGTTTGATCGTTTGGTGTTTTTCGTGTGCTGTACGATGATCCTTCAAACCACGTCGCAATCTCATTGATGATCACTGATGCCGAGTTTGGCGCGCCAATAGGCACTCTTCTAGGTGCGCTTGCTGTGCTAGGTGCACTTGCTGTGCTAGGTGCGCTTGCTATGCTAGGTGCGCTAGCTGTGCTAGGTGGTCGACTGGCTTCAGATACATTTGCAGATTCTGTGTTTGCTGCAGCTGGTTCATCACTTTCTTCCATATCAACCTCCTCCAGGTCGTCTGCACGTCCAGCGTCCTCATCTCGTCTTTCAGCTCGTTCAGACAAGCCTGCTGCATCATCATCCGCCATACCATGCTCCTCTTCCACGATGCTAGTGGGAGCCCCAGTCCCTGTAATGGGGTGGTTTGCGTCTGCCTGAATTGCATAATGGCTCGTGACGTATTGGATGATATCGTTCATGGTCTTGTCAAATGTTTGCTGCGTGGGAAAGTCAAGCTCGTGGGGTTGGCTAGTCTGGTCGCCATTTTGAACGACTATGGATATTTTGTTTCTTGCGGTGTTGCCGTGGATGGTACAGGTCATTTGGCGGTTCCAGTTGGTCAGGACGATTTGTTCGCCTGTGTTTGTGCTGTTTGGAAAGTTTTCTTTGAAATGATTATACAGCGAGTCCATAAATGTTGTTAAATTGAAGTCCTCCTCGTCCTGCAGCATGGTAATTTCATCATCCACGTGTTCTACTGGTGCGGTAGCAAATTGCAACGCAGCATGAAACCGCCTGAAAACGTAGTACAGGCATGCCTCTATATAGGTCTTCTGCCAGTTGGGAGAGACGCGAGTCGGCAGGACCCACGTGACTGGCTGCTCGCGGATGGCAGTGGAGCGCGCTCTGATGTAGTGCTGTGTGCCTGTTGAACCAAAGGTGATGGTCGCAGTATGGTTGTCTGTGCTCTTGGTAACTATGGAATTGTCTTCGTCATCAATGCTAGTTATCAACTGGTGGCTATGTAGAGCTTCTCGTAGACGTGCCAAAATGGCCTCTTTCAACGCAGTTCTGAGTTCATCTGTGACGGGTGTTACTGTAAACGTCGCTCGCAGAGCTGACCGTGAGGATGGGTTTAAGGCAAACATGGTTTGAATGTGAGCACTAAAAGTATCAATATTTGACATGTCTGTATGTTGAATTATCGGAACATGCATGCCTTCTGTAAGAGTAAACATCAGCCTTTCTTCATCCAACTGCACGTTCAGCGTTTTGGTTCCCATTTCCAGTGTTATTGCTGGGTTGGTGAACGAATTGGCTCTGGTGGGTTGGGACTTCAGAGTAATCTCTTGATGAGCATTTCCTGTAGCGTCGATCATGCCTGTGTCAGTAGCAGTGCTGAGCGCCACTATGTATTGGCTAAACAGGTGCATTGCTTGTTGTTTTACTGACGACTGTACCATTAATAGTCCCAAATTTTCAAAGTAAGTGGAGATTTTGTTAATCAAATCTTGCTTTTTGTCTTCCAACGCAGCCATGATGGCTGCTGGTGTATTGAGACCACTCAATGATTGTAGTGTTTCTGGGACTCCGTTATCGATTTTCCATGCGAGTCCAGCGGAACTGTAGGTTACATACGCATGATGCATCATTCGACCTTGCGAATAGCCAAATTCAAGTCGCAGTTGTGGCGTAGTGTAGATGCGCATAGTCACTGCCTTGTCAAACGCAACGTCATGGGAATGTTTGAGTAAATGGATAATTTCTCTGAAATATTCCACGACTTGCTGGTGCACAGAGACGTAAGCCATGTCGCGTTGATCCCCGAAGGTCCTGGGCGTGTATTGGAGCGTATTGTTGGCAATGGACAAGTCCAATAGCATTTCCATGATCAGGCGTATCAGTTCGTTCTTGTACTTCCTGACAGACGCGTCTTTTTGTGCTCCTACTATCTCATTGTCTGCCAAGAACAAAGTATGGACGTTCTGTACTGGTCCAGACCCTAGCCCCGTGTCTGTCTGAGCAACCAACGTCAGATTCATCCCCCGTGACGCGGGGTGGCGATGGTAAGTGACCTTGACGTTGTAAATAATATTGTTGGGAAGTTTCCATGAAACGACAAGTTCCGTTGTTTTGTTTTGCCATGAGTAGCTGGTTTTGTCGTTGGACGATTGTCCGCGGTTGTATTGTGTATATTTATCTTGCGTGTTCCTGTACTGCAAGTTGAACTTGTCTTTGGCTCCCTCAAAGAACTCTCTCTGAATGAATTCTGGAGTAACTACCGGCTGAGGCTGGCGTCCCCCGCGGGCCGAAACAGCCATGGAAGCGTTGTGATTCATGGCGTCTTGCACGATAGACTGAAGTGCGAACCTGTTGGTTTGTCCATAAATGATCTGCTTTTTGCACACCCGCTCTGTCTTGGCGAGGTGGAACAGCAAGTCGTCGTCGGGCTTGAAGTGATGGCGCATGAATGTGATGCGGAGCCTGCGAATGTCCAGATCAATGGTGAGGAGAGAAAACAGGGTGGTAGCTGGTGTCACTGCGGACACTTCAGAATTTCGAGACGTGTGCTGTAGCACGTACTTGCGCTCCTGAATGCGGAACGCTTCGTCTCGAAATGGCACGGAGATGCGTTCCTTGAGTTCGTTACGAGAAGGAAAGTTGTCCTCTGTGTAGGGGTGGTAGTGCTTGTAGACGTTGAAGATGGTTTGCTCGATTTCCCGCAGGTCCGACAAGTCGATGTGGCAGCGCATGGTATTCATGGAGATGGGGAGCCTGACGTCCCACAGCATGGCGGGATCCAAGAATTCTTCTTTGCAGATTTCTTGCAGGCGGGCGTTGGGGTGCGCCGGGACCCTGTGCTTCAGATTGCGCACAAAAGATTCGATGGTGAGCATGGATTCGCTGAACTTCATGCCTTCGAATTTGGGTTTGCCCATGCCCTCGTCCACCGCGTCCTCGACACACAAAAAGATGGACTTGAGTTTGCTGCGACAGTTGGCGCGACCCGCCTCGTTGTTAGAGAAGGAAGCCGTTCTCCTGAGATCGCTGTGGTACGTCCAGTACACTTTGGAAAACATGACCATCAGTTCATGCAGAGTCTGGCGGTCTTGCTTGTATGTGGAGCACTTGGCGACACTGAATCCAAATGGAAACAGGCTGCAGCTCATGTGGAAAAGTGCTGATATGTACTTTTGACCTTCTTTGTACTGTTGGTATGGTGATGTAACGTCGCTGAGATCCATAAAACCCCCCAAATCAACGACGCTCTTGTAGTCTCCTTTTTTTGTGCCACGGGTCATGGACTGGCGGCCATCATCATCCAAAGATCGAAAGATGATGAGCTCTGCAGTGAGACTGAACAGCAAGTTTTTATAGATCTGCTGCAAAAACAACGTTTTCAGTGCATTTTTGGTGAACGCTCCGACGCACGAGCTGTAAATGTGGCAGAAATCTGTTTGCATGTCGATTTCCCGGACAGGGATAAATTGGCGAAGAAATGGCTTAGGCATGTGAGCTTCTACGATCTGTTCTATTTGGAGGTTTTGGTGGGTCATGCGTATGGTGTTGATCAAAGCACTGAGGCTGTCTCCAGCTGCCCAGTTCATGGATCGGTCCAGTCTGCTATAGTAATCCAGCGTTTCCTTCCACACGTAGCGTCCTGCGCTGACAGCCATGTTCTGCCTGATTTTGGTCATGTTTTCCTCGAAGGGCTTGCCCCAGTCGCAATGCACAGCTGCCAAATGGCGCGGTATATACATGAGCTCGAGCACATTCTTGTAGGTTCCGTCTTCTGGGCCAGTAACAGCATCATGTTTGTTGTGAATATTGGTTTGAATGACTATGCCAAACATCAGATCCATCTTGGTGTCGTTTTCTTTAATGAGACTGGTAGGAAGCATGGGCCCCACAAAAATGAGCGAGCTCCTGCCCTCGATGGTGTTGCCAGCTCGCGAAGAGAACATGCACTGGTACACCCACGTTCTGTTTTTATCGAATGTGTACTGGGTGGGAGGGCCGTTGACTACCGTGTTGACGTATGGCAGCGCAACAGTGTGGGCTTGGTGCACGAAAGTGCGGGCTTTGGTGACAGGGTCTTCCTGGACGCCCAAGCGCGAGAAATTGACATTACGGGGCTCCCCGTCCACGAAGTCTGGGGCACCGAAGTACCTGTCAAACATGTCGAGGAATGAATTTTCGGAGTTGTACTCTTCCTTGATGTCTTTGAGCAGGCACTTTACGTGTGCCCAAGAATCCCACTGCGTGACAGAGTGATTGTAGACTAGGTTGTGGTACGTGTAGGGCTCCTGTGCCTCGTGCAGTATCATGTGGGCCCTCACCTTCATCTTGCGAACGTGCTTTGTGTCGTACTGGAACGCGCAGTAAGGCTGGTGGTCGAGGGTGATCGAGTTTCGAAGCGCGGTCGATTTGGGAAGCTTACTGCACGTCTCGAGCATCGACGTGATGAGACACGGCGTGACGTTGCTCAAAACCTTGGAAACGGCGCACACGGAGCCGCGATCAGGGCCCAGTTCGCTCTCCTTCGGGATCTTGTACAGTTCGGGGTTGAGGTTAATCATGGGATCAATGTCAACTTCCTCAAAATTCAAGTTGTGGAGGGCGTGCGCCATGGAGAACTAGTTTCATTACATATATACTTCCTCGTCAAAGACGGATGGCAAGGCCGCGGCGCGCAGAACTTGCTCAATGTCGAGCTCGTCGTCCACGAAGTGGGTCGAGGCAGTCGCTTCCAGGTCGTCGTAGAACTGGTAGGGGCTCGTGTAGAGGAGTGGTTCTCTAGACATGGTATCACTTTGACCACTGCCACTACGCCCACCGCTGCGCCCACCGCCACGACCGCGGCCACCGCCACCAGCGCCACAACCGCCAGCCGCGGGGCGGCCACCGCCACCAGCGCCACGCTCACCGCCAGCCGCGGGGCGGCCACCGCCACCCGCGCCGCCTGCCCCATCGCTGCCACCACGCGAAGCTGGCACTGCGAATTCGCTTGACGGTATGCGACCTCCACTCCGCGGACTGCTGGGTGCGCTTCCCGCTCCATGGGACACCATGTCATTTGACATTATGTCTTCTGTCCCCACTCGGTCCCACCCCGGCGCATAGGCCGTGACTTTCATGTTGCCCACTGGTATGCCGAACAGGACGCGGGCTGCCCGGATGGGCTGGAACAGTCGCGGAGAGGCAGATCCCATGACCAGCATCTGGAAGTAGGGCTTGCAGTACGACATGTAGTGGTAAATGGGTCTTCCGTTGTAGGGGTCTGTCTTGAGGTCGCGGCGATTAAAGCTCTTCTTCATGCTGTCGCACAAGATCTCATGAAATTTGTATGGTTCACGGTCTGTGCCAGCTGTGACGTCGGGGAAGTCTTGGATCAGATGAGACACTTGGCGGGTATCCGCGTCTCGAATAACCGTGTGCCCTTCTGTATTCATCTCTTTGCTGGTGAGCCTGTTCAGCACCTCATAGAGCGCCGTGTCCATGGCGTAAAGAGGAAGCTCTGCGGGCAGGGTGCTGTGGTTGTAACCGTAGAAGTTGTATGGGGTACTGTGAATTTGGGTTTGAATGGGCAGCCCGTAGCCGAAATGGTGCATGATCATTCTGACGTCTGGCAGAGTTTCTCCAATCGTATAAAGCCCTCTGTTCACTGTGACGAATTTGAGGGTGGCGTTGGGTTGGAACGTGGAGTTGTTCAACGGGAAGTAGCTGCCGCTGACCTCCACAACCTGAGCCAATATGTTTTTGTCGGGGCAGGCCGCTTGCACTTCTTGGATGAACTCGTCAGGGAGGTGCGAGTCATTTTGGTCGAGGTCCTTTTCGACCACGTTTTCTCGAATTGCGTACGTGACCACGTGAATTCTGAGGTTGAGGTGGGTGATCTTGTGAGAGCCGTAGCACGTATCGGGCGGCTGGCGCGCTATGACGTGGATCAGGTCAGGACTGAGGGTCGTCCAAGGCAGGCCCGGCTCGCCCTGCGCACAAAAGGGCTGCTGAACCTGGTATTGCTCGTCGTAAATCATGATCTCCTTGTGTCCCGTGTGGAGCGTGACTGGGTTGGTATTGACGGGTCGCCCCACGAATGGGGCCTCGAGCTTGATGACAGAATCCTGTCGCACCTGCATGGTACTTCTCTTCCTGTGGAAAACCCTTGCATTGTGTGACATTCTGCACAGAGCCCAGAGCACGTGTCGCACGTACATGCTGTAGAAGGGGTGGCCATCGTACATGTTGATGATGGACTCCATGCTGAATCTATCCAGCAGGTAGCCTACCACGGGGCACGTGATGTTGCCGTAAATTTTCAGAGGTATCTGGTCGTCTTGACATATGTCTGGCTGATTGATGGACGAAAAGTCAGAGGGAAGCCCGTGAGCCTTGTCTTTGGGGATAAGGCTGAAGGAAGTAGTGTAGTGGGGCACTTTGTCGCCCGGGTCATTGCATGCATCACAAATTGCCTCAGTGTGGTAAAATTGTCCCCTCAAATTTCGATAATAGTTCGCCACTTGCGATGAGTCCCTCAGCATGTAAGTAATCTTAATGTTGCGCTCATTGTAGTAGAAGAGCCCTGTGCTGGGGTGTATGAAAGTATCTGGCACTTGCGTACCGTCGGTAATTTGGCGCTTCGTGTGGATGTAAGTCTTGTTGAGCACCTCCGAGAACCCTGACCTCACGTAGCAGTAATGTCCGAAAGCCTCCTTGAAGGCGTCCGTTGCCTCCCCTTCCTTGGCCGCGATGCTGGTCAGCCTGTGGACGTTCCTGATCTCGTCGTGCGTGCGGGCCCTCAGCATGCTCGTGAGCACGGGGGAGTACCTCACGTGTTGCGCGCCACCGTGGCGATCAGCTGCATGCGGACGGTGGCCTCCTCGAAACTTGCGTCTGACCATAAGCCACGTCCTATACGCTTTATATACAGGCCTAGCAATTTTGTCATTGAAGGGCCTCCAACAGGACCTGAAGGTACTGGGTCATGCGGTTCCACTTGTCTGCTATAGTCTGCAAGTCTCTGCGAGTCTGCAAGTCTCGGCTGGGGGGCATCGTGTTTAGAGTTGTAATTTTGTAGGCAACGCGCATGCGATGGAAGGCGAGGCACACGAAGTTGTGGTACAGCAGGAATTTGTAGTGGTGGGGAAATTTTACATGGAACATAGCTTCAACCATGTGCAGGCTCTGGTGCTCTGCAAGCAATTCCGTGACGAACGTGTCGCGATCAAGTGTGACCGCTTGAAGATGGAATGTTTTGAGTGTTCTATACAGTGTAACGCTGCAGGAGTCCTCAAAGCGATCTTTTAAGCTAATCAACGGGTGTGCTAAGCGTCTAGGCATTGGATACTCACTTAAGTCGAAGTTTGGTATGTCATCATATCTTCTATGTCTCGCGTCAATCGTTTTGCCTATGGGTTCGAGCCAGCGCTTTGCAAAATCGTGAATACGTTGGCCGATGTGGTTGCCAAGTTGAGCAACAGATGTTTGATTGTTAATCCAGTAGGGCTCGTGGCTGATGTTGCTGTACGTAGAGTTTTCCGTCGACATACCCATATCTTCCATGACAGGCAACCAAGGGCTAGGGTCGCTTGAATGTCCCAACACCATGCGCCACAGGCACCTGTAGGAGTTGACTGGTGTGATAAACAATTGCTCCTCCTGCGCCCAGATAGGGAGCGTGCACAGAAATTTCTGGTGCAGCCAAATAAAGTCCACATCAATGTCGTTGTTGCCGTACAGCATGATGGCCAATATCTGGCTCATGTAGAAATCGCACAGCCCCATGTCGCGGTGGGCGTGGTGAAAGGTGTACTTCCATAAATTCATGTTGTTGTACTTGGTGTTGGTTCGCTGCTTGACGTGCTGTGCTATAAACATGATGGTGCATATGGTGAGCCACAGCTCGATCTGCCAGTACTTGCAGCGCTCTTGATCTACCAAAATGTGGGGAAACGTCGTGTCAGTGTAGTTTGCCATGCAGTCGAAAACCAATGTGTACATGGCATAGATGCTTCTGGGCTCCACTTTTTCGCCGCTGTCCTGCCTCAGGTTGTAGAGCTTCGTCACCATATCTTTCAGTTGATTGTCGCTGGTGTGGGATCCATTGCAGTCCTTGCACGCCAAAAACCAGCGGGTTCCCATCGTAGACAGAAAGTTGTTGAGACGCATGAGCCTGTAAGTGGGTATGCCGCGCGGAAACAGGGACTTCATGTCAATGTGAAAAAGCCTGTGCATGGATTCCTGACGCCTCATCTTGGGCTGCAAGTACATGCCGTCCTCGGGTTCGAAGATGCCAGTGACGGCTGGTGTTTCGAACAGTGCTGGGCGCGTGATTTCTGGCACCATGCACGCGGCTATGTAGTGGCAGCGTTCTATGTTGCACGAGGTCGCGTACGTCCCAAACAAATACGAGTTAAAGCTGATATTCGATTTCATTTCCGTCTGCATCCAGTACCACCAGTAGTCCGAATTTTCTTCGAATCCTCCGTGGCCGTCCGATACGGGAAAATTATACATGAGCGGCAAGTGGCACACGGGACACGAATTGCACTGGCGCACCAACGTGGCCATAAAATCTATGTATTCTGTGTATTTATCGCGAAACAGAGGCAGGGACATGTTTAATGTATTCAACTTATATCCGGCACGGCGGCTATGCGCACTTTCTTGCGCTTGCGCTCCGGGACAGGATCTTCCGCTGGGGGCTCAGATCCGCCTGGCCCCGGGACGCCTGGCGGCTTGGTGCGCAAAATAGGTACGGGGGGCAGGCTGATGAGAGCTCGGGGAAGGATCTTGTTGGACTTGAGCTTCTTGTATCGAATAAAGACCGGCTCGAACGTGACCTCCAGCAGGCCTCCCCTCATGAAGCGCCCGTCGTCGTGGTAGCAGCTCTGTATCTTGGTGTGCTGCTCGAGCTTGTGGGTGATCTCGGCGGCTCGCATGACCTGGGTCCTGCAGATGTGCCAGTAGCCGTGCTCCCTGTAGTCGTAGCCCTCGTGCATCTGCGCGGGAGGGTAGGCCGAGAGCACGGCGGGCACGAGCTGCCAGCCCCAGTTGCGGCCGCCCATGTCCCAGTCGAAGCGCTGCCTGATGATGTTCTTGCGCCAGTGGTTGAGGACGTATTCCATGGAGCCGTCGGAGCTGCAGATGGGCAGCCACTCCAGCTTGAATATGAGGTCGTCTCCCGCCGATATGTTGTGCTCCCTCCACATGTGGACCACGTTCTCCACGCGGCCGCAGACGGCCAACGTAGTGATGAAGTTGACAGCGAAGGTTATAGGCGCCGTGCCGCCTTCGTGGGTGCCGCCTTGCTTCTCGGAGCCAATAACAACGCCGAATGGGCGCGCGACATCTGTGATGAAGCGAATGGCATCCCTGACAGTAAAGTCTGCCTTGGCGCTGGTCGACGGACCCACAAAGTCGCAGTCGACGAGGAGCTGCTGCCACTTGGTGCGCTCCGGCTGGTTCCAGTACCTCTGGATGCCTGCCAGCAGATAGTTCACTGTGGCCAGGTTGATCTGCGGGTCTACGGTGTGGCTAAGCTCCATGCGGTCGAACGTGTGCATGCGGTCTATGGTGGACGCGGCCCTGTTCACCCTGATAGTAAACGCCACGTCCCCGTCGTCCACCCCGTGGCTCAGCAGGAACGTGTTGTCTGTGGCTCGCGCCTCGGGCAGCCGGAGCTCGGGAACGATCTTCGGTACCTTGTGGGG
>Ga0172367_10008989_pt1 | contig 11054 bp, 14 predicted proteins | sample Lak10m_FD_114542 | JGI IMG/M metagenome (GOLD analysis project Ga0172367, IMG submission 114542) | Freshwater microbial communities from Kabuno Bay, South-Kivu, Congo - kab_022012_10m | ecosystem: Environmental > Aquatic > Freshwater > Lake | place: Democratic Republic of the Congo: South-Kivu...
AAGAACAATTTTGTATGGCAATTTTCCTGGTCGCAGTGTTGGGTACTGTTGAGCAACACGCTCTCTGACATCTACTGTGGTGTACCCAATTTTCAGCAAACCTTGATACTGAGGATGAGTGTCCTCATAGGCATAAATTTTGGGCGTGGCGGTACTGCGCTCAGGAAAGAATTCTTGTGGCATAGCGTCAGTCCATTGGGCGAACCATTGACTCGATGAAGTCAATCTCCGCACTCGTCAGTTGGTATTTTTTGTAGAGTCGATCATCTGACCAAGTCTGACTGAAGTCTTGATCGGGAACAAACGTATAGACCTTCTGAGTGGCGTGCTGTGTGTTTTTCTTTAAAAGAACGAGGAATCGAAAAAAACGAGTCCGTATGTAACTCATAATGTTCTCAGACTCAACTTTTGAAGAGCAAGGACCGATCACGAGGTATGTCTCAGCGCAACATGTTTTAGGTTCACCGAGAAATGGTTTGCCGAGCACCCAATAAGACTTGGCGATCCTTTCTCCATATGCCATTGATATGTAAACTTTGTATTTGTCGATCCATTCCTTGTTGTTAGGAACATCATCTCTAGTAATGTATGTAGTTCCCGTACTTCCCAAGAGTGTGATGGAGTTCTTGAATTCACTTGAACGCCCCTTCGCTGTTGTGGGCAAGCCAAATGGCTTCCTAGCACTCACACGCTTCGCAAAAGGTTGCTCTTTCAAATCACTAACCTTTTGAACAATGGAAATTGCCTCGTTGTAGCGAATGAAGGTGTCGTACCCTTTCAACAACAATGGGCGCACCATCGTGGATGGCTTACCTTCAACAATTGTTGTGACTTCACAGTCAGATTCCTTGTCACGCTCCCACAAGAAGTAGCAAACACCACCACTAAGATCAACTCCAGGAAAACACTCCGTCGAGTCAGGATAGTCAACCAACTTGGTGATTTTTCTGTCGTTCAACATTTCAGCACGAAAGTCATCTAGACCCTTGCCTCCACCAAACCATCTAGATGGAATGATCATGCTGAGATAGCGAGGGTTTAACTTTTTCGCTTGATGTACAAATTTTTGATAGATGGGCGTTGCGCTTGCTTTCGCTCCACCGTCACTAAGTTGATAAGGTGGATTACCAACAATGACATCAAACTTCATGTTGAAAATTTCCTTAGGATAGTTTGTGTGAATGAATTCGTAGGCGTGTGACTCAAGGATGTCTGATCTGTCATATTCAGTTTTACTAGCGCCACAGAATGAACATCTTCCGTCACTCCACGAATGCTGAATAGGTTTGAATCGAACGTTGCCATCTTCGGAGTTCAGACACTCTGTGATTGAGTAACGACCATTAGCCTTTTTCGAACAGTAAAGGCTTCTACGAGCAAGAAGAGCAGTCAACTCAGTAATTGCGATGCCGAAAACTTGCTTTGTCAGAATGTGGTCAATTCGCTGTTGTCTGTCAGGAATTACTTTTTCTAAGCCCACATCTAACCGTTTGACAATTTCACGAAGAAAGACACCTGACTTGCTGACAGGATCAAGGAACGTGATGTTTGGATCTCGCCAAATGGAAGAGGGTAATTCATCAAGAATTCTGTTCGCCATCTTCGGTGGCGTGAAAACCTCATCGTTGCTTAGATTGGCTAAGCAAGTAAGAACATCAGGGTTGTAGTTATTATTCATCTACTTCGTTCAACTTCAGGAATTTAGTCGAAGAAAACTCTTTGATGGGCGTGGGAATGTAGACCTCTTCGCCAACATCTGAAAAGAGGGGCAATGACTTGATCTCTGCCTCTGACATCAGTTCACTGAACGTGAAATCTCTACGCTTCATGAGTTCATGATTCATGGGAGACCATTCACTGAAGATGATGGGTTGAGGTGTAACGCCCACAGTCTTCAGTGACAGCGCATCACCCCAAATGATGTTCTTGCTGAGGATGAACTTTGCTACTGTCAAGACTTGTTGATCTATCTTCTTTTTGTAGAGAGTTTCGTAACGCTCTAAGAAGATAGAAAGCAGTCTCTCCTGACAAGCGTGTACGTTGTCTTCAAGAATGTCAATGCCATACACAGACGAAATTGCCACGATGCTGTATCGCTCGAATTCAAACTGACTCTTCGCATACCGTCTTGCAGTGACATCGAGTTTTCTTCTCAGGACTTCAGCAAGGAAGTTTCCGTTTCCACACGCAGGTTCAAGAACCCTTGAGTCGATCCGTTCCATTTCGTTGTGAACGAGTTCGAGCATGGCATCAACTTCACGCTTTGCTGTGAAGACTTCACCATGATCAACGACCCTCTTTCTAGACTTTACTTGCTCTGTCATCACGCCTGATCCTCGAGCCTAAGCCTAAGGGCGGTGAGTGTCTCGCCCTCAAACTGCCAGTAGTCGCTACCACTGACTGCCGCCCATTGGTATCCTAGACGTCTTACCGCCAATAGAGCCGACGCACTCGGAGACAAGGTTTGACCATCAAATTCAACTTTGCCATCGGCTACCACGGTACAGGTAACGGTAGCGTCTTTAGTAAAAGTGAGCACAGAACCAACCGGGATACCTAACTCAGAGAACCTCAGCCTCGCCCGCCGCTCCTCCGTTGCAACTGCCTTCTGGAGGGCTTGTACGTCAGACGCATCAACCACTACATCAACCTTAGGCGTAACCTCCTTGAGTTCAGCAAGTTGGATTGCTTCTTTGACTTGGTTGGCATCTGCACGGAAGAACTCGCGATTCGCTCTGATGCGCTTATCAGAGAAGATGCGGTGCAGTTTGCCTTCCACCAGAGCCGAATTGCCCACTTCCGCGGCATAGAAGCACTGGAACGGCAAGGGCATACTAGTGTTGTCCAACTCCTTGATCCGCTGCTCTACGCTTGTAGTCGTTCGTCCGATCTTGACCATGCCTTCCATGGCTTCATTGGTTAGGACATAAACGATTTCGGACATCAGGATTCCTTTTTCTCAGGTGTGGAGACTGGAAAGACTCCATTCTCTACATTTTTGATAATCATCTGCGCTTGACTCACATATCTTTTGACATGGGCGCCAAGCATGTTTCTGCCAAGCAGGCGTTCAGCACTTGACTTGGAAAGGGCTTGGCGGCTGGCATCTTTGTTGAATCTCATCTCGACGCCAAGTTCCCAAAGTGTTTTCTGCTCCGCTCTTGGAAGGGCTTGATTGGCAGTCCACAAGTCATACGCCTCAAGAGTCCGCTCTAGACTCTGAACAGTGTAGTTCCTCGCGAGTGGATAAGAAGCGGTTTGAGAAACCTTTGCCAAGGCTGGACGCCCTCTACTTCGCTTCATTCGACTATCCAACAACTTTGCAAACTCGCCTTTGAGCCTCCGATTACTCACCCGCAGTGGCACGGCGACAACCATCACATCTTCGCGAGACCAGTCTGTGCTCCATTCCTCAGGAGTCAGTAGTTCACCAAACTTTGCCTCCAATCGGTGCTCTGCAAAGAGCCGTGCACCCCTTTGCTCTGTTGTCCACCATGCATGGAAATCATCACTCCTCACGTCGCCGAAATCCTTGTACAGCCCTGCGAGTTCCCCATAGCCACCTCTCTCGCAGCAATCTAGGTATCTGGCGCTGCGCTTCAGGTAAGCCCACCACCAGTAGTAGGGACTGCGCTTCTGGTAGGTGTCTGGTAAGCGTTTACCAGGGCGCCCAAACAAGGGATATGGCGCAAGGAAGTGAGATGGTTTCATTCTTACCAACTAATTTCTCTGAATGCTTTGATGGTACATCAAAATGCGATAAAAAGCGATACTAATAACACTGCGATTTTGCAGTGACAAAAAAGGCAAAAAATGGATTTCGAGAATATTGACTACAGTGAATTAGAAAAAAATTATTTGGCGACAGATGCTTACATAAAAAACGTAAGTGCAGGAATTTTCCGCAGCCTCATAATTAACGGTCCACCCGGCGTAGGCAAAACACATGCCGTCGAAAAATGCCTAAAGACATACTCGATCAATAACTACAAAATGATTACTGGTCAAATGACCCCATTAAGTCTGTACGGTCATCTCTACCACAACAGAGAAGCAAAAAAAGTTCTTGTTCTTGATGATATTGATTCTGTTTTCAAAAAACTGGAAGGCGTAAACATACTAAAAGCGGCAATGGATACAAAACCCAAGAGAACAATAAGTTGGGCTTCCCCAACCCATCTTTTAAACGCTGCAGGCATTCCAGAATACTTTGATTACTTTGGTGGAGTGATATTAATATCAAATATTGGATTTGAATTAAAAACAAATCAAATGAGCGCTCACCTAAGTGCTCTGAAGGATAGAAGTTACACAATATCAGTTACAGATAGAAGCAATGATGCTCTTATCAAGCACGTATCATTTATGGTTATGAAGCATGATCTTCTCGCCGATTTCAATCTAAGCATCAGCGAGAAAAATGAATTACTCAACTATATGAACGATAACATATCACGTCTCCACACAATAAGCCTAAGGGTAGCAGTTAAATTAGCCATGCTCATGAGTGTGGACAAAGCAAACTGGAAGCAGTTGGCTGAGGATGGCTTGATCAAATAAACCAAATGGAGAAATACATGAGTAAGGTTAATTTGGCTAATGGCACTCAGGTTGATTGGGACGAATTTAGCAAATGGAGTTCTAGAAAACAAATAATGAGCATTTCTCCACCAAATAAGGGCAAAAAATTTGGAGAAGAATTTAAGAAAAAATTAAGCCTCTCAAAAAAGCAGGGATTTAATGAAGGTAGATATAATATAAAATCTGGAGGCGAGCATGCACACGCCAGAAAGGTGATGACGCCAGACGGTGAATTTTCTACTATAAAGGAGGCTGGAGAATTCTACTCAGTTAGAGGGTCAACGATTAGAGATTGGATAAAGCGAGGCAAGAGTGGGTTTGAATTTATTACCGCGCAGTCACAACGAAAGCCTCAATCAAAAAAAGGTGGACTTAGTGGTGAAAAAAACAAATCCTCTAGAGCAGTAATCACACCTGGAGGCACTTTCCCAACACTCAAGGCTGCAGCACAGCATTTAGGTATAACAGTAGGCGCTTTGGCATTCAAGGTTAAAAATTGTCTATCTGGAGAGTATAGGTTTGCTGAAGAACGAGAGCAAAGAAAGATTGGAAAAAATCCAAAATCAAGAAAAGTTATGACTCCGGACGGTGTATTTGAAAGTTGTACCGAAGCGGCGCGTCACTTTGGTATATCAGGAGAAGGAATGCGTTACAAACTTAAATCTCGATTTCAGATTGATTTCTACTATTGCTAATCAAACAAGTTCGACTGCCCTTCTTAGCATGTCATCATTGGCATCAATGTAGACAGCCGTAGTAGAGACATTCCTATGTCCCATCAAACGCATCAACACTCGCAAGCCTACCCCCTGGCTTGCGATGTTGGTGGCGTAGGTGCGTCGTCCGCTATGACTGGTTGCTCCATCTAGCCCTGCCCCTTTGTAGAGATCAGCAAAGTGTTGGGTCAATGAGTTGGAACTAAATCCCTTGCGCGGGTTTTTCTGGGTTGGGAACAGGGCACGTTCACGATCATCAGCGCGGATGGTGTCAACGTACTCTGCCAGCACCTCACGCACACGTTTATTCAGGAACACTGTTCTTGGGTGCTTGCCCTTGGTTTGCTCCGCTGTAAGGCGTATTTCCGTGCGGATTTGACCTGCTGTGTCCAACACATGTCCAATGGTCAGCGCAGCAATCTCGCCAACACGCATGCCGCTCAAATGACTGACCAGCAGCATGGTCCTGTCCCGTGCTGCGTGTTTGCGTGTGTTGATGTGGTCCAGCACTTGCTGGATTTCCTGCTCGTTAAGTGTGCGGGCTTGTGCCATGTTGCTGTCCTCGTGTAATCGCATGTTTTGTGTGCTTTGAGCATAAATTCAGCGATTAGGTCTGGACAACCAAACGAGCAGAACTCGGGTAAGTTGGCGGGTTTCTGGCGTGATCTTTTGAAGATCAATGACTTATCGCAGCAATCACACAAATCCGTGTTTTTCTTAGATTTGTATTTAGCCCTGTACTCGTGGCGCAGGTGCCACGAAATGACGCAGATTGACGAGCAAGCCCTGCAGCAAGCGATCAGTCCTGCCTGCTACCCACGCATGCCCTCACAAGTGATCAGCGGTTGTAGGGCGGATTTTTTGCGCTCCGCAAAGTTGCTGATCTGAACTCTATTACAAAAAGTCCAGAAAATTAATCGTTAGGTCTGAAATTGATTACTAGTTTTTCTGGAACTTTACCGTTTGAATCAAAGGGCAGTGATTTAGCCCTGATGACAGCCTTGAGTACTGCCTGATCCCAATCATTGTCTCCGCTTGAGGAGACAAGACTAACCTCAATAATGCTTCCATCAGAAGCAGCCCTAATTTCAACTACAGCCTGCGGATTGCTGTCAAGAACTTTACCAAACGCAATATATGGCTTAATTCTGCGGGCGAGCCGCTCAGGATATTCATTAGTAGGCAGATAAGGCACCTCTAATTTTGGAGGTATATTAGAGGATGCTGCCAATCTAGTCATTCTTTCCAAGTTAGCAACCCTTAGTCTATCCTTGTTATCTTGGGCTTTATTATGATCTGTCAACTTGAATGTTACCTTCTTGGCAGCGAAGGAATCCACGGCAATTGAATCAATGATTTTGGGCTTAAGTCTGCAACTCCGAATGTAGTCAATTGCAGACTCATCAAGAGCAGGAAATCCAGAACTTCGGTGAATCAATATTTCACCAACAGTAGCATCACTTTTGATTTTGAAACGCAATTCGACGCTACCCTCTTCTTGCCTGACTTGAGCCTCTTTAGGGTACGTAAGTGATGGGCATGAAACAACACTGGATGACTGCTCGACTGGCTGAGAATTAGCGGTATTCAATCCAATCAACAAAATCAATGGGAATATTTTTTTCATATGGCTATGTTGGTTGCTTTGAAATTAATACTTTAGCAAATGTGGTTGTTGTGGCGCAGCAGGTCTTCAATGATGTCCCACCTGTTCTTGTACTCATCAATTCGCCAACCTGAGTAGGACGCAGATGGTGGAATGTTGATTGTGCGGACATTACTGTCCTGCCTGACACGTCCGTTTCGCCCTACATCCTTGAGCCACTGAGCATGTGCTTTGGTGACGTTCTTTGCCACCTCTTTGGACGGGATGACGTAGTACTCGAAGGCATCTTCAGAATTTGCTCTGGGTATGCCAGCAAGCACCCAGATGAAGTTGGGTCCGAAGTCCTTTTCCGCCTTTGCGCCAACAGTCACCGTTTTGTTTCCCGGCACATAGGTCTTGACCTGTATGTGAACGAACTTGGTGCCCTCTGGATTGCTACACAGAATGTCTGTGTTTGGTGTGTTTCCCATCGTAACCACAGCAACTAGGTCGCGCCTACAAAGTTCACCAGCAACGAAAAACTGTGCAGCACTTCCTCTAGCGTTTTTGTTTGCTGTTGCCATGATTGATCTGTTTGAATGCCCTGTGATTCATTCATCTTATCTGTGTTTCACACTGTTGTGATGTTTCAGTCAGACATGACAAAGAACTACGGACTCCCAACAGTCCGTAGTCTCGTAGGACCTCAACCTAACATTAGTCTGCGCTGAGGGCGGCAGTGGGTATCCAGCAATTGCCTACGTCCCAATTGCTGTTCGTGTTCCATGCTCGACTAGGTTGCTGCTGCGCCTCTTTCAAGGAGTAGCCAACCCAACTGGTCCCATGATGTTCGATGACTTTGATGTTGGTGCCTTGTTTTGCCATGTGGTGCCATGTGTGCCTAAATAATGTTTCGATGTCTTCTGTTGTCAGTACATGAGGAAGGTTGCCTAGCGCGATGTTGACGTGAATCGTCTGGGCACTGTCTGCTGTCCATCGTGCGCCTTCTGTCGTTACCAGCGTCAACGGTCTGTACAAGTGTGGTTGCCTAACTGGTCTGTTGGTTGCAGACGGGTACAGCAATTTGTTGAAGCAGTTCAGCGCATATGTACACGCCTTGCGTGTTTCGAGCAGCATGTTTTCCAGTTGCTTGTCCGACTCAGCCGTGTACGGACGCCATTTGGTGTGAGCAACGATCACGTGGGTGATGTGCTTTTCGTATGGCTTGTACATAGCCTCTATGTCGTGCGCGGTGTAGTTCCTCATGCCTTTATTTAGCAAGACCTAAGAAGACCAATAAATTTCTGTGTTTTCTTAGGTTTTTCCGTCAGATTAGGCAATATTTCGGTTTGAAATTCCACATTATGAAAATACAGTAAGCATGCCCATTAACAATCAGGAGAATGAAATGAGCATGTTGGCAACACTCAAACTGGTAACGAGTAAGCGTGATCAAGGCGCCAATCCAGTCCTGCACCGACGCAACAAACTCAGCAACAAAATTCAGGACCAAATCCAATTGGCTGAAGCAAAGCGCGAGGGTCGAACCTACGCACCAACCCGTTTAAAGACAGTCCTCAATCGCGTCACGGGTGAACGTCAAACAGTTGAAGGAGTGAAGAAGGTTCGTGAGTGGTGGTACATCAACAGTGCAGGAAAGATCAACCTTGAAATCAAGTACGGCAGCAAGCCAATCGCACTTGATGCGAAAGGCACAAAAAATGCCATTGAAGTGAGCACAGGCGATGAACTAATTTCTGCGCTCAAGACGATCAAGGACGCAGTGGATTTAGGCGAACTGGACTCTCAAATTGAGTCGGCAAGTAGTAGCATACGAGCACGCTTTGCTAAGTAATTGTGTGGAGTGGGCATTTCCCACTCCCGCATTACTATGAAAAAATACAAAGCAAAAATTCGAGTCAATGGTCAAACAGTCGGAACAGCAGTCTATGCAGACAGTCCGACACATGCTCGTTTAATCATTGAGTTCCAGTTTGGGATTGGATGCATCATCAGCGGTCCGACTTATGTGACTGAGGCTAGTGGGATCAAGCCGCTAAAGCCTCTCTCACCAGAACAAAGTCGACTAGCCTCTCTACGAAGCCAGAAGGATTTGATTGCCAAGAATATTCAGTCTGAAATTGCACGACAAAAAGCAAAAAAGGCTCAACAGCAATTCTCCAAGCCTAAACCCTAAAAATTTGCCGCGCAATTTTCAAGTGATCTTGAGATCACTACCCCAGTTGATTTAATCTGACCAATCGTTAAAATTTAAGGAAATCTTAACGATTGAAAATTTATTTCACATAATTAAAATTTAAAATGGCAAATTCTGGTCCAGAACTGTATAGATTGTATATAAATTTTAGTCATAGATAAAATCGAACACCAGCCGCAAGACAGGCTTAGCAAAAATGATGTAAGGTATTGACATATTTTAGAAATTGATACATAATCAACACAGACTTATTGGTGGCAATATGAATTTTATCGGTGGAACTGTTCAGGCTAGATCACTTTTTTCACAACTTTTGAAAAAAGGTAAGTTATTCTTGCCATATGCGAAAGAGAATTTCACTACGTTCTTTAGTGGTGAAAACGACGAGTCATGGCTTGATTTTATTTCGAACAACGGTCGGCAAGCCGAAAATCATCTTGCAGTAATCTACTTGGATCAATATGACACGGAGACATTTGAGGCTTTACTGAAAGTCTACCCTCCTCTTCATGAAGCATTCAAGGTAAATACCCACAAACCTGATTTTCTTGTCCTTAACTTAAATAGCAAAAGGATTCTCGCTATAGGGCTTGGAAGAAAAAATAGATTTTTTGCTTTTGATGTTCTGTCAAATCAAGAGGTATGGTGCTGGAATTTTGGCATCGAAGATGGCGATAAAGAATATATTTTCGACTTCACAAGTTTAGACTTGAAAGAAGTGGTTTACGAGTTAGCATCTGATTTATGCAATTTAGGGATTACCGCATACGATGACTATTTAGGAAATGACAGTACATCCTCATCAGTTGAAAGTGGGACTATTTTTGAAAGGATGTTTCCTTCCTTGGTGCCCCTTGACCTAGATACAGGTGACTACTGAAAGACTTCAATACTCACTAGGCAGCATGATCACCCAATGCTCGCCATCCCAACAAGCGTAGAGCGTGATTTCAGCAAGTAGAAAGTCTGTGTAAGGGATTTGCTGACGAGCGTGTTCGTGTCCGTTTCCATCCTCGTAGACCATGAGTGCTGCGGCGTCCTTGACCATAGTCTTGATAACAACAAACCAATCCGCCGTACCAATTTCCATCAAGTGACTGGCGATGGCGTCCATCATCCAAAAACACTGCGCTTGCTCAGCCAGGTACTTGGTGCCATCCGTCAGCAAATGCCTGCGGCTGATGCGGTAGTAGCGCTCTGTGCCCGTGAATTCGGTCAGCGTGGATAAATCAAACAGTGACATGTTCTGCGTCCTTTCATGTTGAACGCAGTTTGTTTTCACCCCCGCTCTCTGGGCAACCGAAATCCCGCCAATCTGGCGGTTCATTTCATGTAAAAAATTTTTACTTTCGCAAGTTACCTATCCAGTCCGCAATTTGCTTTGTAACTTCACGCTCTACCCCAAGAAATTGATGATGTCCACGATTGCACGAGTCAGAGTGATCTTGTCCGCCTTCAATAGTTATGAAATCAACTTTAGGCGATTGGGGAAAGGATTTGACAAAGCCTTGCATCGGTTCATATGGTGTGTGCTTGCACGAATCGTTCCTGTGGTGAACGATCAAAACTGGAACCTTAATTTTTGCTAGATCAGCATCTGTAAATACATGAGCAAATTTTGCAACGAGTGTTGACTGCGGCTTAACGCTCACTGACGAAGTCAAAACGATGCAATCAGGACCATCCTCCGTACCTAATAGTGAAGCCCCAGATGCCGCCGACAATGATCCGTTGCTAGTTCCAACAAGGCAAACCGGCTTGTTCGGATTCTCATGTCGAAGGAATGCGATAACTTTGGCTAGATCTTTTGCGTGCTCAGTGGATGATCGAAATCCATTGTTGAGATTCCACTTGTCACTTGGAACATCAACTGCTGCTGAAGAGACACCATACTCAGCAAAGCGACTTACGCCACCAGACAGGAACCCGCCTTCAAGTCTCACCCAACCTTTGT
>Ga0172367_10008990_pt1 | contig 11052 bp, 7 predicted proteins | sample Lak10m_FD_114542 | JGI IMG/M metagenome (GOLD analysis project Ga0172367, IMG submission 114542) | Freshwater microbial communities from Kabuno Bay, South-Kivu, Congo - kab_022012_10m | ecosystem: Environmental > Aquatic > Freshwater > Lake | place: Democratic Republic of the Congo: South-Kivu...
CCACCGGTTTCGTAACTATCCTGAACAACCACTTTAAAGCTCTTTCGGTCGGTTTCGGGAATGCGTTTCAGAATTTCACCCATGTGACCGTAGAAATGCTTTTCGACGTGAACTTTACTCATCTTGTCCACCTCGTAACCGGTTGCTTCGGGCGAGGCCGGACTGTTCACCGTTCCGGTCGGTGTCATTCCGGTGCGCGAAATAACCCAATCGCCTTCCGGAACGTCCCAGATCAAAGTTCCGTCAGCGGCCAGATATTGCGTAATGTCGATCACTTTTGACCCATCAATAACCGTCGATTGATCATCCACTTCAGGCTGAGCGGGCCACTGGTAATCTTTCCAGTATGGTAGCGGAGTAGGATGCATTTTAGCCAAAGTTTTTTCGCTGAATCGCTCTACTCGCGGGGCAGTTGAAAGAACTACTTCGGCCAATCCACCACCTGGCCTGGTATTTTTAATGATCAGGCGGAAACTGGTTGCAGTCGTTGCCGGAAACGAAACAATAACGGCAGCATAAGGATCAAATCCAACATTCAAGGCAGGATTGGTGCGGTTAATCTGAAATTCGGACAAAGTTCGAAACTCGCCACTAGCATCTTTCACCTGAAAACTTGCATTGGCAAGCATCCGTTGTTCTGTCGGGCGAACCGAAAGGCTGCGGGCGGTAAAAGCCTGGTTCGCTTCTAAATCGATGATATATTCGACGCCTTCCTTCAGGTTGATTCCCGTTTTTTTATTCCCATCCCAAATACTTGCCAGATCGGCAGTTTTAGGAGACGATGTGATTTTTCCGTTTTGTTTGTTCATAACCAGCTGATCATCTTTGGGGACTGGCCAAGCCAAAACTTTTACATCCTGAAAAATCTCGACGGGTTTTTCCAGCTTTTGAGACAGTTTTTGTGGTCCTTTTACGCACAATTCAGAAGCCGTGAGGTAGCGCATGGCCTCTTCGGCTTTAATCCACGGGCCGCCCGACTGGCTCCAACCCGGCGAATTGAAAATTCCGATTTCGATGTTCAGTTCGGTGGCAGTTTTCAGTGCAACATGCAGAATCTCCCACCATTCTTCGCTCAGCATTTTGACCTTCCCGTAAGGGATATCGCTTAACCCGATATTGCCGATAAATGCCCGATTGATCCCGGCCTTTTTCATCGATTGAAGGTCTTTTACAACTCCCTCTTTGGAAATATTGTCGGATATCCAGTACCAGTAAACGCCGGTTTGTATTGAATCAGGCGGAGTGATAAATCCGCTTTCCAAATCTTTGTCCGACACTTTGGAACGATCCGACTGGCAGGAAAGAATGATTGTCAGAACTGCCAATATTGACAAAAGAAATACAATTTTTTTCATTGGTTTAGGTTTAGTTCGTTGAAGTTAAATGCCTGATGTAAACTGGAAATTGCCTGACCCAACTTTCAGAATTTTTCGTCCGTTTTCTTCACCGATTACCTGTAAATCTTTTATGCCTGAAATGTCTTTTCCTCGCTCATTTATTACTGATCCGGAACTGAAAGGGATATAAATGAGCGCAGTGGTATTGGCCGGAATGGTCACATTCATCTTAACTGAAGTTCCTGTCTTTTCCCATTCCGAGCGGATTTCGCCGTAGGACGACTGGTAGCTTGCTTTGGCCCAGGTAAGGTCGCCCACCATTTCGGGTTTGATCACAATTTCTTTATAAGCTACCGATTTTTCGGTCTGACTGATTCCGCCCAATCCGGCGTAAAACCAGTCCATCAAATGACCCAGCATCAGGTGGTTGTTCGAAACATTTTCCAATGCCGGCCACGATTCGGTTAAAGCAGTCGCTCCTTTTTTTAGTTGGAAACCATAGCCCGGAACATCGTCGCGGGCATTCATTTCGTAGAGCAACTGCGATTTTCCGCCAAAAGTCAACGCTTCAACCAAATAGCGAAATCCAACATCACCAGCTGTCAACGGCTTGCCCTGTGCACGAATCGAATCTTCCAGATTCTGCATCACTTTGGTTTTGTATTCGTCGTCAACCAAACCCACGCACCACGGCATTGTCATCGCTGTTTGGCTTCCGGTTGAAATTACCGCGGTTTCCGGATTAAAAAATTTGGCATTGAACGCTGTTTTTATTTCATCCGCCCATGCGGCCAGTTTTGTTTGCTCGTTAGTCTTTTTCAGAACAGAAGCCATTTCTGAAAGAAGTTTTACATCGTAAAAATAGATAGAAGTTGCCGTCAGCGCTTTTGGCGTTAGCTGAGCTTCGCCCGGACGATTGGGCCCGTAATCGAACCAGTCGCCCAACCCATGCGATAAAATGTGTCTGTCGGATTTGCCTTTCAGATACTCGACGTAGCGAATCATCATCGGCCATGCTTTTTCCATCACCGAAACGTCGCCGTACCATTTGTAAATCAGCCAGGGCAAAATCACCGAGGCGCTTCCCCATTCGGGCGAATCACGAAACCCACCATTGAAGGGAACATATTCCGGAGCAATATCGGGAACCAAACCATCTTCCAATTGGGCTTCCATCATGTCGTCCACCTGCTTGCTGTATAATTGATACAAGTCGAAATTGAAATGAACCGAGCTGCCCATTAGGAAAGTCTGCTCGAGCCAGCCGAGTTTTTCGCGGTGCGGACAATCGGTGAGCACACTTTGCAGGTTGCTTTTAATGCCCCAGTTGATCAGGTCAAAAGTACGGTTGAACAAACCATACGAACAGGAAAATGTTCCGGCAGATGGAGTAGAATTGCGGTTGTGCAACAAATTTAAATCAAGCACTTGCGCCATTTCTCCGGAATTGTTTCCAGCGGGCATTGCGCCCTCCACTTTCACATAGCGAAAGCCGTAATAGGTAAATCGCGGACGCCAGGTTTCTTCTCCGTCGCCTTTCAGGGTGTATAAAAAGTAATAGGGCGGACCCGAAGCCGACTGATTGGGCTGATTGTCTTTGGTAATCAATTCCGAAGGAATCAGTCGCACGACCTGCCCTTTTTTGCCTTTTACCTTTAGTTCAACTATTCCTGAAGCATTCTGTCCAAAATCGTATAAATAACCACCATCGCTGAGTTTCCTGATTGTTTTTGCTGAAAAAGTCTCTTTGATTTCAAGCGGAAAATCTTTCTCTTCAGTTAGTTTTCCGGAAGGAACTGTCATCAAAATCGCGTTCTTCCATGCTGAATCATTGAAGCCAGACTGATTCCAACCGTTCTGTTCGAGCTGCGCATCGTAATCCTCGCCGCCATAAATACTGGTGAAAGTAATAGGCGATGGTGCGGTTTTCCAGTCGGTTCCGGTCACCAAAATCTGCTCCGTTCCGTCGGTAAAACGAATGCGCAATTGCCCGATCAATTTCGGGTTTCCCCAGGCAATGACCAGTTTTCGGTAGCGCTCGCGGTTGATGTTGTAAAAACCATTTCCGACAATGGCTCCAATCGCGTTTTTGCCTTGGTTCAACAAGGAAGTTACATCGTAAGTGTTGTATAAAATGGTTTTATCGTAGTTTGTCCAGCCGGGAGACAGAAACGAGTTCCCAACTTTTTGCCCGTTGATTGAAGCTTCGTATTGCCCCAATCCGGTAATATAAAGTGTCGCTTCTTTGATTTTTCTGTCCACTTCAAATTCTTTCCTGAAAAGCGGAATCACAGGACGATCGACACATTTGTCACCAAGGTCATTGCCGTTCCCATGCACGCCCGGGACCACCCGTTTTTCGGCAGGCATTTCTTCGTAGCCAATCCATTGGGCATTTTTCCAGTCTGATTCCTGAAATAATCCGGTTCTAAAGACAGCCGCTTCGCTCCATTCCGATTCCTGATTCTCCTGATTCCAGACTTTTACGCGCCACCAATAAGTTTGGGCAGGTTTCAAGGCAAGCTCTGTCCCTGGAACGAGGTTCGATTGACCGGAGTTCACTTTGCCCGAGTTCCAGATCAGCTTTGTCGTCTTCTTCAAATTCTCCGGAGAATCGGAAACCCAAATTTCGTAGGCCGACTGCACCTGACTTCGCTGATCCGACTGTATCTGCCAGCTAAAAAAAACGGATTGTTGAAAATTGCTTTTCAGGTTTGTGACCTTTATTCCGGCCAAAGCTAAGTTGGTAAAAAGAGTCAGGATAAAGCAAAAAGAAATGAAATGAGGGAGTTTCATGGATTTGTTCGTGTTAGTTCGTTTTACGTTTCACCGGCAGAATCGGGCTTATTCGATTATCAGTTTTTTTGACACGATTTTCCTGATCGTTCACATTTGCCGATGCTGCAAGTTATTAATATCTTAGCCAATCTATTCATACAAAATTGACCAAACAACTTTGATTTTTGACACCATTTTCAATTGATGCAACACCGACAAAAAGCAGAAATCAGGTATATGCCTTCACAGGAGTCGAATCTTTGGAGTACAAAGGTGAATACAATCGGATTCGAATCCATTCCCGACCATGCCAGCTATCCGCAAACGGGACATCCGCCGGGTTACAGCTTTAATTTTGATCGCGGCCGTGTTCTTCAGGAATTCCAGATGCTTTATGTCACGAAGGGTAAAGGATGGTTTTCCTCACATCAAATTCGAAATGTCAAAATCGAAGAAGGAACCGTTTTTTTGCTTAAACCCGGAGAATGGCACACTTATCGGCCTGACGAATCAACCGGTTGGGAATGCTATTGGGTAGGGTTCAGTGGTGCAATAACCGAAAGTTTGCAGAGCGAAAACACCATCATTCAGATCGGTTATGACGAAGAAATGGTTGCATTGTACCGTAAAATTCTGGAAGTGAGCAACAGCGAGCAACCCGGTTACCAGCAATTGCTTTCCGGAATTTTGATTCATTTATTGGCCTACCTGTTTTACCGCGAAAAACATCAAAACTGGCGCGACAAGGAAGTGCTGAGTAAAATTGAGAAAGCCCGGTTGATTATTCGTGAAAAAATCAATTCGCCACTTTCGCCGGAAGAAATTGCGGCCTCGCTGAACATGAGCTATACGTGGTTTCGACGGATTTTCAGGCAGTATACCGGACTAGCGCCGGCTCAATACATTACACAACTGAAAATTCAGAAGGCCAAGGAGTTGCTGTCGGTAACAACCCTGTCAGTTAAAGAAATTGCTCTGGAACTTGGGTATGAATCGATTGACTATTTTTCAACTCATTTCAGGAAACAAACCGGCCAGACACCCACTCAATTCCGGATTTTGTGCCAGGCAAAACCTTCGGGTTAATTCCCGGCTGAAAGAAAGCTTTTTATATTGGCCAACACTTTCTCCGATAGCCGCGATTGCGCTTCGAGTGTAAATCCTGAAGATGGTTTCGAAAGAATCACGTTCGGGAATTTTGAAAACTCATCAAAATGTTCACCAACTCCGGGGCCATCAAAAATGGCAAACGAAGTCGGGTCGTTTTCAATCCAATTTACGAAGGCATCTTTATTGAATGTCAAACCGATTGACGTATTCACCAAAATCGAATTTGGCTTTTTGTTTCTGAATTCCGTTTCGCCCAGTACCCGCGAATTTTTGGGCAGGTGCAAGCTAATTACATCGCAACGAGCCATCAAGTCGTTCAGTGGCAGAAACTCAAAACCCTCAGTTTCCAGTTCCGGTTTGCGACTGCGGTTGAAATAAAACACATTCATCCCAAACTGCCGGGCCGTACGTGCAACCATCGTTCCCAAAGTTCCCATTCCGATGATGCCCATTGTTTTGCCACGCAATTCGCGGTTTTCAGCTTGCCATCGATGGTTTCCCAGTCCTTTCATCAAATAAATCAGTTCTGCGAATATGAATTCGAGTGTTCCGTCGTCGCCATAATCCCGAACGCCTTTCACCACAATGTTTTGTGAACGAGCCTGCACAATGTCCACATTTGCGGCTTTCTCGTCATACAGGCTGCAGCACATCCCGATATACTTCAGGTTGGGCGATGCTTTGATCACCTCTGCATTTACTTTGGTCCTCCAACTCACCAAAATGCAATCCGAATCGGATATCCTTTTCAGAATTTCGGCATCATTGGCCGGATCATCATTATAAATAACAATCGGTTCTTTCGAGAGGTGGGTAATTTGCTCCACTACTGGATTTGTCAGTCCGCAGGAATCGATGAAGGTGATTTTTTGAAATGTCATTTCAGGAATGATTTGCAATAAGTTCAAGCTGTTATATGGATTATTTACATATGAAAACTGCGCAGTGCGACTGAACACTTATTTTCCAACCAATTCGGGATGGCGGCCACGTAAAGCGCTCCATTTTTCGTTGATTGCTATTTGCGAAACCGGCCGCAACCCGGCCAAAGCCAATGCTGGCCATATTGAATCCCGATTCAGATCATATTTTTTTTTGCCCACGCTTTTCGGATAACATGCCCAAAACAAACAATCGCGTTTTCCGGCTTTGGCAACACTTTTTATTAGGGTCTCCATTTCAGCCTGAGAAGAGGCAAAAACCTGAACGAAATCATATTCGCCAAACTTTGCTTCATCAGGCAAAACATCAAATTCAGCACCTTCAAGAATAATTAAATACTCAGCCGAGGCATTTACGATCAGGTTTTTATCCGAAAACCCGAATTTTAACTTTTTGAAAATAGCTTCTTTATCCATCATGCGATACCCTAAAATAGTGAGCGGGTGACTTTGAATCACCCGCTCATTAATTCAATCTCAAATTATACTTTCGGCAACGACCAGGGAGCCCGATATGTAGCCTTTGTCATGGCATTGGCTTCCGGATCGTTGAGGAATTCCTGTTTTTCGGCATCCCAAATCACTTTCCGGCCTAAACGCCACGAAATATTTCCCATCTGCGAGAAACGCGCGATGTGCGCACCAATCTCGATGTCACAATTTGGTTTGTTGCGGGTTTTTATACAGTCAATAAAGTTGGCGGTGTGCAAATCGAGTCCCTTATTGGTTCCTTGCTGAATTGGCACATCGGCAAAACCTTCTTTGGCGCTGGTACTTTTTTGTTCGGCCATTACTTCCCAGCCACTGCGGTCAACAATCAGAGTTCCGTACTCGCCAATAAAAGCAACACCGTGTCCGCGACGTTTAAATTGTGCACCATAAATCCCGATGGTATGATCCCACAGAATACCAAAATCGCCAAAATCGTACATCGACATTTGCGTGTCGGGTGTTTCCATCGCATCAGTCGGGAAAGCATATTTTCCTCCGGAAGAGCTGACCGATTTCGGAACGTATTGATTCATCCCGAACAAAGCATAGTCAAGCAAATGCACTCCCCAGTCGGTCATCACGCCACCGCCGTAGTCCCAAAACCACCGCCACGATGCATGAAACCTGCTTTTGTTGAAAGGCATTTCCGGACGTGGCCCCAACCACATGTTATAGTCCACTCCGGCCGGCACCGCTTCATCCGGAACCACGGGGATCGACTTTTTCCATCCAACATACGACCAGGCGCGAACCGAGCGAACACGGCCCAGGTTTCCGGCCTGAATGTATTTCACTGCGTCGAGCCAGTGCGGATCGCTGCGCTGCCATTGCCCCACCTGAACCACTTTTTTATAGCGTTGTGTGGCTTTTACCATCAAATTACATTCTTCGATGGTATAACCCAGCGGTTTTTCGCAATACACGTCTTTCCCGGCTTCCATCGCGTAAATCGTCGGGATGCAATGCCAGTGGTCAGGTGTACCCACAATCACAGCATCAATATCTTTTTGTTCCAGTAATTTTCTGAAATCGCTGTAAAGCGCAGGTTTCTTGCCGGTCAGCTTTTCGAATTCTGCAGCACGCTTATTCAGCACATTTTGGTCAACATCGCACAGTGCAGCACATTCAACATTCTGAAGTTTCAGGAAAGAAACAAGGTTTGTCCAGCCCTGATTGTTGCAACCGATGAGGGCAATCACTACTTTCTCGTTGGCACTCACGCATCCGGCATTCATGATGGTGGGAAAAACACTTACTGCAGCAGCAACCGTAGCCGATTGCTTGATAAAGGTTCGTCGATCGTTAGTCATATCTTTTGCTTTAGTTGGTTTACTATTCTTATCCAATCAGGGGCAATATTCTTGCAGCCTGTGATCAGTTTTTATTTCTATTTTTATTCACTGAAAAATTGCTCTAAAGGTATCAAACCCGAGCAAAAGTAAAAAAACAAAAGTTCAAAACCGGAAAGAAATTTGATTTATGCATTCGATTGCATAAATTCATTTAGTTTCAAATCAAATCTGTCCGGAAGACAGTAAAAGACAATTCAAAACCAATATACCCGATAGATGAAACCGTATATTTTAGCCGAAACCAACTGGAAAAACGTAAAAGACGAACAGTATCAACTGGTTGTACTGCCGTGGGGTGCCACCGAAGCACACAATTACCATCTTCCCTACTCTACCGACAATGTTGAAGCCAGCGAAATTGCTGCCGGAGCTGCCCGCGTCGCCTGGGAGAAAGGCGCTAAAGTAATCGTTCTTCCCTGCATTCCGTTTGGAGTCAATACCGGGCAGTTTGACGTTCAGTTGGATATTAACTTAAATCCGTCCACCCAGTTTGCTATCCTGAACGATGTGATTGAAACCCTGAACCGACAGGAAATTTACAAATTCGTTATCCTGAACAGTCACGGAGGAAACGACTTCAGGCAAATGCTGCGCGAACTGGGGCTGAAATATCCGAAAATGTTTCTCGCGGAGGTAAACTGGTACAAAGTAAAAGATGCCGCTGCTATCTTCGATGATTTGGGCGAACACGCCGGAGAAGTGGAAACCAGCCTGATGCTTTACCTGAAACCGGAATGGGTTTTACCACTTTCGGAAGCCGGCGATGGGGCAGCAAAGAAATACCGGTTTAAAGCCATGCACGAAGGATGGGGCTGGGCCGAACGCCGCTGGACAAGCGTGACGCAGGACACCGGCATCGGTAATCCGGCCAAATCTACTGTCGAAAAAGGCGAACGATTTTTTAAACTACTGACTGAGAAAATTGGAGAATTCTTTTTCGAAGTGGCCACAACCTCAAGAGAAGATTTTTACAAATAACCCGACCAAATAAACTAAACCAATGACAACTGATGCAAAACCTGAACTAAAATCTCCGGCTTTAAGCGGGCGAATTGCTTCCATCGACTTTTTTCGCGGACTGACCATGTTTCTGTTGATTGGCGAAAGTACCCGGTTGTACCACCATTTGAACCAGATCGACAATAGTTTCGTCCACTTTTTCGCCCAACAACTGGAGCACCACGAGTGGCACGGATTGCATTTCTGGGACCTGATTCAACCGTTTTTCATGTTCATTGTCGGGGTAGCCATTCCGTTTGCGGTGGCCAACCGCAAGAAAAAGGGCGACAGCGATTCAACCATTTTGAAACATGCCATCAAACGCTCATTACTGTTGCTTTTGCTGGGCTGGACGCTCTATTGCGCAGGCAAGGATCAAATCGGATTCCGGTTTCAAAATGTATTGGCGCAGTTGTCAGTCACTTACCTGGTGGCTTTCCTCATTCAGCGAAAAAGCTTTTCGTTTCAACTGATCTTTTCGCTGGCCGTTTTGCTGATCACCGATCTGGCCTACCGGTTTTTTCCGCTCGAAGGATTCAATCAGCCCTGGGTGGCCTACCACAATCTGGGGGCGTGGGCCAACATCCAGATCGAAGGTACGCCAAAAACCAGCATTTGGGCAACCATCAACGCCATTCCCACCATTGCACACACGGTTTGGGGAGTGTTGTGCGGGAAATTGCTGATGAGCGACAAACCAGTTGCCGAAAAAATTAAACTGCTGATTATTGCCGGAGTAGCTGGACTTTTCATCGGTTTCGGGTTGGATTTAGCCGGAATCACCCCGATTATCAAAAAAATTGCGACTTCTTCGTTCGTTTTTGCCAGTGGCGGATGGGCCATTCTTGCCTTGTGCTTTTCGTACTGGCTGATCGATGTGAAAGGTAACTTTTCGAAAGGAGCCCAACCGTTCATTATCGTTGGAATGAACTGCATTTTTATCTATCTGCTCTTTGAGGTTGGTGGTGCCGATATTGTTTCCGACATTTTTAAACCGTTTATAAACACACTGTTTTCGTGGACCGGGGAACTGATGACCAAAATCCTGATCAGCCTTTCGGTATGGGGCAGTTTGTGGTACGTTTGCTACTGGATGTACAAGAATAAAATTTTCATCAAGATATAAACATCGTTGTTATCTCTATAAAAATTGAAAGCTACCAGAACTCCGGTAGCTTTCAATTTTTATGCGGACTTCCGTTTCATTCGGACGACAATCAGGTACAATAGCAAAAGCATGATCAGAAGTATCCCAATCATGAAAAATGCAAAACTTACAATACTGAATTTTTCAAAAACCACGCCTCCCAGTGCATTGAGCAAAGCATTTCCGGTTAAGGCAACAAACAAAACCATACTAAAAGCCGCACCCGAAATTTCAGGATACATTTCGCCCACATATCCCAGCATAACAGGAAAGGCAGCCGCTGCGCCAAATCCAAGCAATGAAATACCGCCCAACCCAACCGAAAAAGATGATCCCAATCGCATAATGATCAAGCCGGAAATGGTTATCAGGATACCAGCCATCAGTACTTTCCAGTTCTCGAATTGTTTAAGTAGATAGCTCAGCAATAACCTCGAAATAGTCAGGCTCACACTCATAACGGTCAGCGAAAGAATGGCAGTTTGAGTGTCTAACATGTACACTTCGAGAAAATATTTAGGTGTCCAGGTAGTTGCCAGCGTTTCGAAGCCGCTTTGAAAAAACAAAAAGAAAGCGATGAGCAGAATCGCCGGATTTTTTACCAATTCCAGATATTTTCTGAAAGGGATTCCTTCTGAATTTTTGGGTGGAGGGCATTTTAGCAAAGCAAACATGGCTGCCGGAATAAGTGAAAATAGCCCGACCAGACTTAAAATACCGGAATAATCCATTTTCAGTTTCAGCAAAACGGAAGTCAGCAGCGGAAAACTCAATGCACCAACTCCCCAGAAAACGCCCAAAATACTCAGGTAGGCAGCCTTCTTTTCAGGATAAAGATCGGACACCAACGCACTTGTTGCCCCATTTATAATTCCGCCACCCAATCCGAACAGAAA
>Ga0172367_10008992_pt1 | contig 11051 bp, 9 predicted proteins | sample Lak10m_FD_114542 | JGI IMG/M metagenome (GOLD analysis project Ga0172367, IMG submission 114542) | Freshwater microbial communities from Kabuno Bay, South-Kivu, Congo - kab_022012_10m | ecosystem: Environmental > Aquatic > Freshwater > Lake | place: Democratic Republic of the Congo: South-Kivu...
TAATCCGCATATGATGCGGATTCACCGCTATCCGAAAGCCATTCCGCAATACACCGAAACCTCAGCACAACGTTTTGAGATGATTGAAAAACTTCAGCAGAAATACCCGGGCCTGATCTTAGCAGGAAATATTCGCGATGGAATCGGCATGGCCGACCGCGTGAAACAAGGCAGAACCATTGCTGAAGAACTGGCCGGAAAAATGCAGGGTCAATGATTAAAACTCCGAAGGAGTTAAATGTTGATCACCACCAGTTTTGCTGGTGGAAAAGAAAGAAGGTAAAAAGCAACCCGGAATCGGGTTGAATAATGAAATAATTCAACCCCTTAATAGGGGTTGTTTGTTAACATCGTGTTTTAACCCCCAATAAAATTGGGGGTCATTAATATTGTATCCTTCGGATACTCAAAAAATGATAACCCAAAAAGCCAGAACTGTGAACGTATCGAAAACTGCCGCCCTTTACAAAAGCATTCAGCAAACTATTTGCAGCACACTCGAAAAAGCCGACGGAACCGGAAAATTTTCGCTCGACGCCTGGGAGAAAGAAATTGGATCGGGTCTGACTTGCGTCATGCAAAATGGCTCGATCATTGAAAAAGCGGGTGTTAATTTCTCGCATGTTACCGGCAATTTCAACGAAAACATGGCTCATTTGCTGGGCGAAAATGCTTCGAAATTTGAGGCCACCGGTATTTCATCGATACTTCACTCCGGAAACCCTTTTGTGCCCACCATTCACATGAATGTGCGCCATTTTGAGCTTGACAACGGCTCTTCGTGGTTTGGTGGTGGCATCGACCTCACACCCATGTATGTCAATCCTGATGAAGCCCGTTGGTTTCATCAAACCCTGAAAGACATTTGCGACAAATACGATACTTCTCTTTATCCGGCCTGGAAAAACTGGGCCGACGATTATTTCTACATCGAACACCGTCAGGAAACACGAGGCATTGGAGGAATCTTCTTCGACCGTATTGCCGTTAACAACGATTCGGACTACGAAAAAATGCTCAGTCTGACTGCTGACCTTGCCCATGCTTACCCAGTCATTTACGCCGAACTGATGAAAAATAACGGACGCCGCTCGTTTACCGAAGCCGAAAAACACTGGCAAAAAATCCGAAGAGGCCGTTACGTGGAATTTAACCTGATCTACGACCGAGGTACCAAATTCGGGCTGGAATCCGATGGAAATACCGAATCAATTTTGGTGAGCCTTCCGGCAAAAGTGGAATGGGTTTACCAGCATCAGCCTGCTCCCGAAAGCGCCGAGGCAAAAACACTGGCATTGCTAAAAAAGGGAGTTGAGTGGGTGTAATTGTTGCGAGTTGCGGGATACAAGTTACGGGTTAAGTCTAATCCGAAGGATTCTTTTCGTTTTTGATGTGATTTTCACCCTATCGTCTAAACGTTTGCCAACAATCCAGATCGGGTGATTGCCGCTGGCTAAAATCCAGGCATTTTCTTTTTCCGGAATGGAATATTTTTCATCGATAAAAAAGTCGCTCAGTTTCTTCAATCCGGTCATTCCAAGAGGTTGAAAATATTCACCTTCCTGCCAATGGCGCAAAATAAGCGGAAATTCCAGTTTGTCGAGGTCAAAATCGGCTAAGTTTGGGTTGGTCGAATAGCGGAAATCAGAAGTTCGATCGATGTGTTCGATAATGAGGTGAATTGGGTAATTCAGCTTACGGCAATCTTCTTCAATATAGAATAACTTCTCCTGGCCAACCGGATTTGGCGCAATCAGCAGGTAATCTCGGTCTTTAATCAGTCGGTAATTTTCAGAATAAAACTTGCGGCCAGACTCTTTGTTCAGTGAATCAATAATATCGTCAATTTGTTCCGGTTGAAAACCAAACTCTCGGATCAGCTCAAATAAAATGGTTTTCATCGGGCTGTAAGCCAACAGCTTTTCGATGCGAATCATCGCGCCCAGTTCATCGTCCGAGAATACTGCCGCCCGGATTTCGCTCATCCGTTGCAGAAAAAGTTGGCCTGTTTCATTCAGCGTTCCAATAGTTTTCAGCGCGTTTCGCCGGAATGCTGGATTCACCTGTTCGAGCAAAGGAATTACCTCATGGCGAATCAGGTTGCGTTTATAAACAGTGTCTTCGTTGCTCGAATCGGTGCGAAAAGCAATCGACATACGCTGGCAGTAATCCAGAATTTCAGCACGGTTGGTAAACAGCATCGGGCGAATGATTTTACCTGATTTGGGCTGGATTCCGCTCAATCCACGCACACCGCTTCCCCGAGAAAGATTGATTAAGAACGTCTCTATCACATCGTCCTGGTGATGTGCAGTTGCTAAGTAATCGAAATGATGTTGGCGGATGATTTCGTCGAACCAGCCGTAGCGCAACTCGCGGGCAGCCATTTCAATGGAAATCCCTTTCGCATCAGCATATTCAGTAGTATCAAAGCGTTTGGCGTAAAACGCAATGTTGTGCCGATCGCAATAGTCGGCAACAAACTGCTCGTCGCCATCCGATTCCTTGCCACGCAATCCAAAATTACAATGCGCCACAGCCACCGAGAATCCGTTCTGATGGAACAAATGCAGCATCAGCATCGAGTCGGCACCGCCGCTCACCGCCAGCAAAATTCGCTGCGACGAATGAAACAGCTTCTCGCTGTGAATGTATTTCAAAAATTGCTCAACCATAAAGAAGTTCCAAGTTTCAGGTTTCAGGTTTCAAGTAACTTGTCATTTGTTGTCAGTCAATAGTCATTGATTGTAAAAGGTGATTCACAACGAATGACACGAAGTAAATGACTATTAATGACCATTATTTGCCAACTGCGACTGTAAACTGATCACTGTTCTGCCACCAATTCGGCAATACGCAAAATAACCTCAACGGCTTTCTGCATCGATTGCACGGGAACGTATTCGTACGGGCCGTGGAAATTATGTCCTCCGGCAAAAATGTTCGGGCAAGGCAATCCTTTCCACGAAAGCTGTGCTCCATCGGTTCCGCCACGAATAGCTTTCACCTTTGGTTTCACGCCCACCTCAATCATCGCCTGTTCAGCAACGTCAACAATGTATTTCACCGGCTCCACCTTTTGCTTCATGTTGAAGTATTGGTCTTTCATTTCCAGAGTCACCGTTCCGGCTCCGTGGCGAAGATTGACCATATTGCAGATTTCGCTCATCAAATTCTTTTTGCTTTCGAACTTAACGAGATCGTGATCGCGAATGATGAATTCCAGCTTGCTTTCAGAAACATCGCCTTCAAACGAGGTTAGGTGAAAAAATCCTTCGTAACCGGTGGTATGCTCCGGCCGCTGCTCGGGAGGCAACATTTGTACAATTTGCATAGCCACCAACGCCGAATTGATCATGGTATTTTTTGCATAGCCGGGATGCACGCTGCGGCCTTTCACCGTAATTTTTGCACCTGCTGCATTGAAATTTTCGTATTCCAGTTCGCCAATCTCGCCGCCATCGAGCGTGTAAGCAAAATCAGCCCCAAATTTGGACACGTCGAAATGTTCAGTTCCGCGCCCCACTTCTTCATCAGGAGTAATACAGATCCTGATTTTTCCATGTTTGATTTCAGGATGCTGAATGAGGTATTCCATCGCTGTAAAAATCTCGGCAATGCCGGCTTTGTCATCGGCTCCAAGCAAGGTGGTGCCGTCGGTCGTAACCAAATCCTGCCCAATGTATTTAAGCAGTTCAGGAAAATAGGCCGGACTTAAAACCACGTCGGCAGCCGGATTCAAAACAACATCATTTCCGTCGTAATTATTTATTAATTGCGGGTTTACATTTTCGCCGGAATAATCTGGACTGGTATCCATATGCGAAATAAAACCAATGACCGGTACTTTTTTATCGGTATTTGCTGGCAAAGTAGCTGTTACATATCCATGCTGATCGCGTTCCACTTCGGTTAAACCCATCGCGCGTAACTCATCGGCTAACTGATCGGCAAAAGGAAGTTGCCGTTCCGTGCTTGGGAATGTTGTACTGTCGTGATCCGACGTTGTATAAACCTTGGTATATCTTAAAAATCTGTCTAAGACCTGTTCCATTATAAGTCAATCATCATTAATAAATCATAAATCTCTAAACGTCGTCGGAGTTAAATTTGAAGCCCAACCGTTTGCCTGTCTGAATTTTGGAGTGATTAATTTCCACCTGCATTTGTTCCACAGAAGCAATTTTAACCTGGTCGTATGGCGGAACCAGCAAATCAAAATCAACGGCATACTGAACAGCCGTTTCAATAATGTCACGCATATATTGCTTTGTCATTTCATCGCTTCCGAAATCTTTCACCAATTCGCCCGACTGGCGCTTCCCTTCAACAAAAAAATGATTCTCCCGGTTGATAAAAATGCGGGCAATCAGATATCCCAAATCCTCCACCCTCTCATATTTAAACGAGTCGGCCAGAAAATTATAGATATTGAAAACTCCGCAGTACGAATTCATGGCGTTGGCTTTGATGTAATCCAATTTCCAGATAGGGTGCTCACGATCAAAAACAAACACATTGGAGTGCATACTGAAAATCAGCAAATCGCCGCCAATTTTGAACTCAGCGTTAAACGGCCCTTTGTCCTGAAAAACAGGGAGTACCTGATCTTCAACTTTATCCTTTAAAACTGCCCTGTATTCGTCGGCAAGTTCTTTTAAAACTTCTTTCAGCAAATTAAATGAGCTGAGCGCTTTACGGTAAACTTCCTGTTTCAGATTTGTTTTAAGAATCAATCCTTCCAACTGGTTAGTTTCCTTTTTTGTTGTATTCATCTCTCGAAAAATTAGATTACCCTAAAAATACGAAAAGCAGCCAACTTTGACTGCTTTTCTCATTTATGATTTCAAACTTTTAATATGCCAGTGCAAATAAAACACGTCCAGCCGAAGGTTTCTCGCTGTAAATACATTTTCCTTCCTCTTCAACCCGATCGAACGGAATGCAGCGAATGGTTGCTTTAGTCTCATCTTTAATCGCTTGTTCAGTTTCAGAAGTTCCATCCCAATGCGCAGAAATAAATCCTCCTTTATTCTGAAGTACTTCCTTGAATTCTTCGTACGAATCAACCGGAGTAGTCATTTCCTTACGGAAAGTTAATGCCTTGGTATAAATATTTTCCTGAATATCAGTTAACAATTTCTCGATATACAACTCAATCCCGTCAATTGAAACCACCTGTTTTTCCAAAGTATCACGTCGGGCGACTTCGGCAGTGCCGTTTTCCAAATCGCGCGGACCAATAGCGATCCGAACCGGAACACCTTTTAATTCGTATTCAGCAAACTTCCAGCCTGGTTTCTTCGTGTCGTTGTTGTCGAATTTTACAGAAATTCCCAAAGCCTTCAATTTTGCAACGATTTCATCCACCTTTTCAGAAATCGCCGCCAGTTGGTCCATTGCTTTATAGATTGGAACAATCACCACCTGAAAAGGAGCCAGTTTGGGAGGCAAAACCAAACCGTTATCGTCGGAATGCGCCATAATCAGCGCACCCATCAGGCGGGTTGAAACGCCCCAACTGGTGGCCCAAACAAAATCTTCGTGCCCTTCTTTAGTCGCAAAGCGAACATCGAATGCCTTCGCAAAATTCTGGCCCAAAAAGTGTGAGGTCCCTGCCTGAAGCGCCTTTCCGTCCTGCATCAAAGCCTCGATACAATACGTTTCCAAAGCTCCGGCGAATCGCTCGTTGGCCGATTTGGCTCCTTTAATAACCGGCAGGGCCATAAATTCTTCGGCAAATGTTGCATAAACATTTACCATTTTATCGGTTTCTTCCAAGGCTTCCTGACTGGTGGCATGGGCTGTGTGCCCTTCCTGCCAAAGGAATTCGGCTGTTCGAAGAAACAAACGCGTACGCATTTCCCAACGCACAACATTTGCCCATTGATTCACCAAAATGGGCAAATCGCGGTACGATTGAATCCAGTTTTTATAAGTATTCCAGATGATTGTTTCCGAAGTTGGGCGAACAATCAATTCTTCTTCCAGTTTTGCTTCAGGATCAACTACAACTCCTTTGCCATTCGGGTCATTTTTCAGGCGGTAGTGGGTAACCACTGCACATTCCTTGGCGAAACCTTCCACATGGCTGGCTTCCTTGCTAAAAAATGATTTTGGGATGAATAAGGGGAAGTAAGCATTCACGTGTCCCGTTTCCTTAAACATCTTGTCGAGTTGTGCCTGCATCTTTTCCCAGATTGCGTAACCGTATGGTTTGATGACCATACAGCCCCTTACTGCAGAGTTATCAGCCAAATCAGCCTTGACAACCAGGTCGTTGTACCACTGTGAATAATTTTCGCTGCGAGAAGTCAATTCTTTTGCCATTTTCAGATTTTTGGTATGGTATTTGCGTTTTTCGTATTAGTTTTATGGGCTACAAAGAAAGTAAAAATTATCATTCATTATAAAGGAGGGTGTACTATGAAAACTAAACTTCCAGTCATTGCAGTTGTTACGTTACTGGTCAGTGCATGTACCACGGGAACTTACATGACCAAAACCTACGATGACGACATTTATTTCTCTCCCGGAGATGTACCGCCTGTCGCAATAGTAGCTGTAGCTGAAGAAACTCAGGGAACTGAGAAATCAGCGAAGATCAACAAATCGGATGCCAGAGGTGAACGAATTGTGATGAGCGAGATGAATAAAAACCAAGACGGAACTACTACCTTAAACAACTACGTTTATCAGCCTGAAAGGCAAAATTCAGATGTTCAGTCCTACCAAATGGATGATCAGGAATTGGTAGAATCCGACACCACTGTTTATTACAACGACGAAGATGTCAAGTACGTAATCAACAATTATTACGACGATGATGATCTGGATTTCACTTACCGGATCAATCGTTTCCACCGTCCTTTCTGGGGAAGATATTCCTATTTTAACGACTGGTACTACGGATATTCACCCTATTCCTACGATTACTACGGTTGGGGACACAGTTGGTACGATCCGTGGTACTATGGCGGATGGGGATATCCTTACTACGATTATTACGGTGGCTATTATTCCCCATTCTCTTTTGGATTTGGTGGATACTGGGGAGGTTGGTACGGAGCCTATAGTCCATATTACTCCAGCTATTACAACGGGTACTACAATGGCTATTACAACGGATATTATGGAACCGGAGGAGGTTTCTACAGCAATAACAATGTAGCAAAAAGAAGATCAACAAATATGAGTCTTCCGAATGTTTCGCAGAGCAATAACAACATGGCTGGTTCAACAAGAAACCCAGGATTAAAGCAAGGAAGCACCAATGGTCAATCAGTTGATTCGAATGGGCGCACCACCTGGACTGAAAACGGTCATGTCAGAAGCCGTACCATAGATACACCGGGAAATAACCTGAACGCCAAGAATGCAACTATTGTAAATAATCGCAGAGGTTCAGCCAATGGTCAGGTTCAGAGCAGCAATAATATCCGCACACAGCAAAATACAGGAAATGAAGGAACTTTGCGCAGAAGTTATGAGCCCTCAACTACCGGAAGTACCTACAATCAGGGCAGAGTAGTCAGACAGAGCCAGAATTATACTCCAAGTTACAATAAGCCAAGAGTAGTAAGTCAATCCAACTACAACAACAATAGCTACACTCGTCCTGTCACTTCTGAATCAGGAAGTTCAAGAAACTCCATCAGAAGTTCAAGTTCGGAATCGGGCAACTATGGATCAACTTACAATCAACCACGTAGTTCATCGAATGTCCGGCAGGCTTATCGATCAAGCTCTTCTTATTCAAGCGGCTCAAGTTCATCGCCAGGCAGAAGCTCGTCAAGCTACAGCAGCCCAAGCTACAACAGTTCATCACCAAGCTACAGCGCTCCGTCCAGAAGTTCATCTTCCGGAAGTAGTGGAGGCGGAGGTGGCGGCAGCTACAGCGGCGGCAGTTCTTCAGGCGGAAGCTCTTCAGGTGGAAGTTCCGGCGGCGGAGGCGGTTCAGGATCAAGAAGATAAACAAAATTACCGGGAAATATATGATCTTATTCAAAACAAACAATAAACTCTGAAAACATGAAAAAACTAGCATATATCCTAAGTATTCTACTGATTTCCGGGAGTGCTTTTGCCCAGGATTTGACAGATGCCCTGCGTTATTCCAATTACCACATCAAAGGAACAGCCCGTTCAACTGCCATGGGTAATGCCTTTGGCGCACTGGGTGGTGATTTTTCTTCATTAAGTATTAATCCCGCCGGGGCAGGTGTTTATCGCAGTGGTGAGTTTACATTCACCCCTTCCATCGGGAAAATGAGCGTTGATGGAACTTACCTGGGGAATACCATCACAGAATCAAAATACAACATGAGTATTGATAATATCGGCTATGTAACTACCATCCCTACAGGCGAAAACAGCGAATCAGGATTGGTAAGCCTTAGTTTTGGTTTGGGATTCAATAAGCTCGCAAGTTTCTCGGTTAACCGATTGGCTGAAGGAGCAAACGCCAACCATTCAATTTTGGATTATTTCACCGATAATGCCAATAATTCAGGCCTTGTTCCTGATGACCTTGACCCTTACTATGAACAATTGGCTTATGATACCGATTTGATGCCGTATGTTGACAATGTTTATTTTAACGACATTACTGACAACAACTTTGGTCAATCGCAACGAAAAACAACCAATCGCTCCGGATACATTAATGAATACCTGGTTTCGTTTGCCGCCAATTTCAACCATAAATTCTATGTTGGGGCAACATTGGGCATTCATGACGTTATCTTTAAGGAAAACGCCAATTTGTTTGAATGGGATGAAAAAAACAAAATTCCCTATTTCAACGAGATGAATTTCGATACCTATTTAAAAACCACAGGAAGTGGTTTTAACCTGAAACTTGGCGCCATCTATAAACCGGTGAATAATCTTCGTTTGGGATTAGCCATTCACACACCAACTTTCTACAAATTTAACGATGAGTACGACAGTTATATGACTTCATCGATCACTTACCTTGATGATGGAAAAACAGAAAATTATTCGGCTCAGCCCGACAAGCAAGGAGTTTATGATTATGAAATTGAAACCCCGTTAAGGGTTATTTTCAGCGGAGCTTATGTAATCGGGAAATCGGGTTTGGTAAGTGTTGACTATGAATTAGTCGATTATTCAACCGCCAAACTGAAAAACGGAGGGGGCAGTTACGACTACTACGACGAAAACAGAACGATTCAAAAAGCTTATAAAACTACCGGGAATTTGCATTTAGGTGGTGAATACAGGGTTAATAAAAGCTTCAGTTTAAGGGCAGGATACGAAAATTATGCAAGTCCGTTCAAATCGACTTACCAAAGCACTATCAATCCCAATGCTGACGCCAATTTTTCAGCTGTTTCAGCCGGATTTGGTTACCGGCAAGGTAAATTCTTCTTCGATGCTGCCGTTAAAAGAAGTATGAACGAAGATCACACCAAACTTTATCCGGGAGCTATTAACATGGCGAAATACGTCGAAAATCAAAATAACGTTATTTTCACACTGGGATACAAACTCTAAAATTATCAATCATACTGAAAAGCCGGCTACAAATTAGCCGGCTTTTCTTTTGCATAGTGCACAATCTTCTTCTAAAGTTTTTTTTTCAAATTCCTTTGCCTTAAATTAGCCTGAATAATAGAAAAATATATGTCTCAGTTTATTGAAATCAATTTTGATGCAGCCCAGAAATTCTTTGAAGAGGCAGAGCAAAATGGAAGCAGGTGGCGGCTCGGAGACTTTTTGACTTCAAAATGGCTTCAACGAAACAACGTAAATCTTGACAATATCGTCGCCTTTTCCAAAAACATGCCCGATTCAAAAATTGTGGTCATTGGCGAAGGATCGACCGAAGGATTTTATATTTACTCTCAAAAACAAAAAACATGTTTTAAATTTGAGCCAAATTTGACTGAAGTTTAATTCATGCAAACCGGATATGACCCAAATTTTTGATGACCCGATTGGAAGGGCAGTCTTCGACTTTCATTTCAATTCAATCAATCAACCCATTATTGTTCATTCTGAAGATTTTGACGACGATACCATCGATACGTCTTACCTGTTCAGAACCTACAAACAAATGCCCGCGCTCGAAAAAAAAGCCATGAGTCTCTGCTTCGGAACTGTTCTCGACGTTGGAGCCTGCGCCGGCCCCCACTCCATCCACCTTCAGCAAAAGGGTTTTCAGGTAACCGCCCTCGAAACTTCGGCGCTTTGCTGCGAAGTTCTAAAAACCCGAAGCATTCAAAACGTAATTCAAAACGATATTTTCCGATTCAGCGGACAATCTTTTGATACCATTCTTTTGCTGATGAACGGCACCGGAATTGCAGGTTCACTCCCAGGCCTCGATATTCTATTTCATCACCTCAAAACATTACTTAACCCCAGCGGCCAAATCCTGATTGATTCCTCTGATTTGATTTACCTGTTTGAGCAGGAAGACGGATCGGCACTCATTAATATTGCTGAAAAATATTACGGCGAGCTTACTTTTCAAACCGAGTACAACAACTATGTCAGTCAGCCATTCCACTGGTTATATGTTGATGTTGACAATCTGAAAAACTCAGCAGAAAAGAATCAGCTTCGTATCGATAAAATATTCAAGGGACAGCACTACGATTATCTGGCCCGAATCATTAACGAAACCCCAAACAAATGAACACTCCAAACTACAGGGAACTTACTACCTCCGAAATTGAAATCCTGAAAAATCAGGGATGTTCTGCCACCGATTGGTCACAAATTAGTGTTGGAGAAGTATTTATTCCTGAAAATATCCGGCTGGTTGATTTCTCCGGAAAAGTCCAAATCGGCAATAATTCAGGAATCCTCCTATTTGACGGAGGTGTAACCCGCAACTGTGGAATTTACAACGCCACGGTTCACAACTGCACAATTGGTGATCATGTTTACATCAGTCAGGTATCCAATTACCTGGCGAATTACGACATTCATGATCACGTAATTATCGAAAATATTGAATTGTGCTTTGTTGATCAGGAAACCACTTTCGGAAACGGCATTAAAGTTTCGACTCTCGACGA
>Ga0172367_10008994_pt1 | contig 11051 bp, 5 predicted proteins | sample Lak10m_FD_114542 | JGI IMG/M metagenome (GOLD analysis project Ga0172367, IMG submission 114542) | Freshwater microbial communities from Kabuno Bay, South-Kivu, Congo - kab_022012_10m | ecosystem: Environmental > Aquatic > Freshwater > Lake | place: Democratic Republic of the Congo: South-Kivu...
CGATCCAAATTATGGAGATGACACTTTTTGCTTACGGCGTTCCTCTGTCGCAGGACCCGATGGAGCAGATCGAGATCATTACGGATCGCATCATGAACCATGGAAAATCATCTGAAATGAGAAAGTACCTGTCCTTGCATGGTGTTCCTGAATCGTGGAAGCCGAGCGTGATATTTCAGGAAATGGACTTTGGTTATCTTGAAAAAGATTCTTATACAGCTGTTGTGTATTCGCGCAATATCCATACAGGGGAAGATATTCTCGATGCGGAAGTGTTGCCCAACGCAGCTGGAGTTGATCTGGTAAGTCGTTTCCGGCCCAAGGATGCAGTTGTTAATGAATTACCCGCAGAAGATCAAAAATTGGTCATTGATGCTAAGCGCTCACTGGAGCGGATCCTTAAAGGACCTATCGAGTTTGAGATCACGCGCGGTAAAAAACTCCAATTCTTGCAAACCCGCGTCGCTCATCTTAAGCCTAGGGCCATGATCAAGGTTCTTTCGGATCTTGTCCAGGAGGGGATCTTGTCGCAAGAAGAAGCGGCTTTTCGTATCGCAACTTTTCAGGAGATCATCGATCAAGAGGCTATTATCTCGGATGAAAATGTTAAGCCTTTAGTTGTTGCTGGTGGTTTAGCAGGTGGGGTTATGGCAGGCCCGATCGCGTTATCCCTTGAAAAAGCTAGAGAATTCATGGGGCAGGGGCAGAATGCGAACCTGATCCTAGAAACAACCCCGGCCAGAGAGGATAAATCCTATTATCCTACGAGTCGAAATGTCAAATTAGGTGTCATTACAAAGCATGGCGGGAAAACGCAACATTTCTCGATTTGGGCTAATAAATTCCACATGCCTTACATTTCAATGGTCAACGATATCCAGATCGATCCTGAGGGTCAGAGGGTCAAGCTTGGCGGAAAATGGTTCAAAGTAGGAGACCCGATCACGGTTGATGGTTATCGCGGCCTGATCTTTGAGGGTGATGTTATCCAGAAAAAAGAGGCAGAAATTTCATCACCCGTAGATCAGGATGCCAGCCAACAGAAGCCTTCGGACTTAGGAGGCATCGACCTCACCCAGACAGATGAAGCCATCAGTACTGCAGCAGAAAGCCAGAATAACATACCTTTTAATATTCAGGGTTTTGATGTTGATCATTTTGAAGGATTCTTGCCTGTTATTTTAGGAAATGGATCCCCGAGGCCATTGTTTGAATTTTTAAATTAAAGATCAATCGTGCTTGTAAGAGAATTTCAAGATTCATTGCCTTGGTAAGTTAACATTTTTTTCACATAGTTTTGACAATGTTCATAATTGTTTGTGGCTAAATACGTTATAGTTTTCAAAAAATAGACGTTTTAGGGCACAAACCTTGATTTTTAATGAAAGTATGCTATATTTCTACCAAGATTTTCCCAGAAGTACATATCTACTAATATAAACCGCCACGGAGAAAAAGGAAATTTATGATCACCCATATTGAGAGAAAGAAGAATTCTGTTGTCTATCGGTTGTTCTGCCTATTCCTTTCCTTAGCGTTCATCGCGACAACGCTGATCCTTCCTAAAGCAGGGTACGCTCAGGCGATGACCGGGCTTCCAGCTTCTGGGTCCATGATCATGCCAACGCCTGCGTTTGAAGCGGTCATGATCAAAGGTGTCGCGATCAATCCCGAGCATCCTTTTCAGTTCGATTTCGTCCTTGATACAGGTGATGGCAAGACCCAAGGAAAAGAGCTTGAAAAAGAAGCTAATAAGCTGATCAAGTATTTCCTTGCTTCAGTTACAGTTCCGGATACAGATATGTGGGTCAACTTGTCTCCATATGAGAAAGATCGTATCGCTCCTGAAGGCTTCGGCAGCACGGAAATGGGACGCGATCTTTTGGCTCAAGACTATATCTTAAAGCAGTTCACGGCTTCCTTGATCTATCCAGAAGGAGAGCTTGGTAAGAAATTCTGGGATCGTGTTTATAAGAAGGCGTACGATCGTTTTGGTACAACGGATATTCCGGCCAATACCTTTAATAAGGTATGGGTCATTCCAGACAAAGCGGTTGTCTATGAGCATCAAGGAAGAGCTGCTTTTGTTGTTGAGCGGCACTTGAAGGTCATGCTTGAAGAAGATTATTTAGCGCTGGGGAAGAACCTAGACGGCCAGGCCAGCGGTTATGCAAGTCAAGGCGACGCTAAGAGTGTTAACGCGATCTCCTCTGATATTGTCCGTGAGATCGTCCTTCCGGAAATCGAAAAAGAAGTGAATTTTGGAAAGAATTTCGCGAACTTGCGTCAAATTTACAATGCCATGATCCTATCCACTTGGTATAAGAGAAGTTTGCGAGAGTCTATTTTCAGTCAAGTTTATGCGAATAAGAACAAGATCGCAGGAGTTGATGTTAACGATAAGGCCGCCAAGCAGAAGATCTATGACCAATACCTAGAGACATTCCGTAAAGGGGTTTACAATCTTGTAAAAGTTGACTACGATCCTCATCAAAAGCGTAATGTCGCGCATAAATATTTTTCCGGCGGTTGCCAACATGTTTCAAGCGCTGTCACGATCAAGAAGTCTTCTGATGACCTGACAGGCCTTCAGCAATTTAATCTTGTTCAGAAAAATGGCCCATTGGTCGTTGCGGCCGGTGGGGTAGAAGGTGTTAAGGAAGATGCTCCAGAAGGAACCGCATCTCCGATCATCAATAAAGTAGTTGCTGAAGAAGCGCAGGAACCTGTCGTTGCTAACGATCGTGCCAGCAACATCATCCCAGAGGCTGACAAACCTTCTTCTCAGGGTGCTGCCGTAGCAGAAGAAGAGCTGATCGATCCAAGAAAGCTTTCCATGCTTGAAAAAGGTTGGGTTATCGCCAATCATATTCTTGTGAGTTTTCATGCGGCATTTATCACAAGTCTTTTGTCGCTTTCAGACAGCATTGAAACCAAGTGGGATGTCCTGCAGTTTGTTTTTGGGTCTGCAGAAACGGTGATCTCCGCCGTCTTTATGTGGGCAACGTGGCATACAGGCATTGCCATTCACGAAATGGGGCACTATTTGACGGCAGTGAAGATTGATGCACTCAAAACAGATATTCTGCCTGATGCAAAAAAAGCAAAAGAAGCTGCCAATAAGAATATTTTTACCAAAGCGGCTTATTATCTTAAGATGTTTGCCACAATCCCTTACGGTAAATTTCAGGGCGTGACAAAGAGCGGCCTTAATTATTACGCGGATGCTCCGTATAATAATAAGGTAAAAGCCGCAGGCCCTAGCTTTAGCCGTATTTTGGGAATCGTTGGCTTAAGCGCAGCTGGTGTTCTTATCACGACAGGGCTTGTCGCAGGTATTGAGCCGTTGACCTATATCGGTCGTTTATTTCTTGGATTTGGAGCTATCGGTATTCTGGATTTTTTCAATACAGATCCCGGTGAATATAAGAAATATGTGCAACGCAAGAAAGAAGAAGCTCAAAAAACTGCTGAGGTTGATCAAAAAGAAGGATCAGCAGAGAAGTGGATTAACCGTGTCGCCCAGACACGCAACGTTATGTTGACGCAAAGGCCGCAGATCGTCGAATATCTCGGTAGAATAATTAAGGCTCCTTGGCAATTTCGTAACTGCGGCATGGGAGGGCGCCATACAGAAAAAGAATATCCGGAATCCAATATCTCTATGCAAGAGATGATGTTCGTTCCGTTAGGGGCGAAGAGTTATGAAGATTTCCAGGAAACGACCGTTAAGCTTCAGAATAAACTTAAAGAGTTGATCGAGGATGCTGAGGGCGGCCGCGTTATGGGTATCGGTCTTGAAGGTGGATTGGCACCTTATATCGAGAAAGAAAAAGGCGATAAGGTTCCTGAGCAAAGAATGTGGCGTATGGCCCGTCAAGCTATTGTTGCTTGTGGATATAAGCCGGGTATCGATGTCGCTATCGCATTGGATCCCGCCGTAAGCGAGCTTGAGATCGCGTATCGCGAGCAGTATGGAGAGCCGGATGCTGTTGGTATGTATCTATTCTGGAGAGATAATGATAAGGTCGTCATGACGCGCGATGAGATCCTGACTCTTTATAAGGAAGCTATTGAGGTTGATGATGTGCCGATTGTCTCCCTAGAAGACGGTTTTGCTGAAGACGACCACGAGGGATGGAAGCTTGCCATGAAGGAATTTGGAGATAAGCTTTTTATTATTGGAGATGACAATGTTACGACAAGAGATTCTTCCATTGAAGGCGCTACGGACGACGGCGAGATAAACACATTTCTGGTCAAAGCGAACCAGATCGGATCGCTGTCAGAAACATTGATCGCGCTTGCCGTTGCTATATCCAAGGGCGTTGCAACTGTTACTTCGCACCGTTCAAAATCGCCGAATGATGACATGGAAGCCCATATCGGACTAGCGGCACGCTCTGTTGGCCTTAAGACGGGCGGCGGATCGAATACAGAGCGCTTACACAAATATGGCGCTGTTATCAAGGTTATGACCCAGGCATTTCGCAAAGCCAGAGAAGAAGTCCAGGCAATGTCGATCGAAGGAAGCAATCTAGAGCGTAATGTTGACGAAGTTATCAAGAACCTGGTTGTCACAGATGTGATGGCGTGGGAAGAGTCAACTAATGCGGGTATTCCAACGGTTGGTGTGCGCCTTTCTTTCGGTATTCCCGGAAGCGTAAAATATGAAAAATTATTTACTTTCGATGGGGCGACGCCATTAGGAACTTCCGCCGGCACAGGAGAAGCTATTCATCTTGTGGATAGCGTTATTTATCGAAGCCAGGTGCCCAAAGATGAATATTTGAACTTATTTAAAGAAGAATCTGATGGAAGTCTGCGTTTTAAGAAGGATGTCACTCAAAAGCAGATCGATGAGCTTGGCGATGACCAGTTAGGTGAGCTGTTTAGACGTTCAAAGCGTTATGGCGGCAAGGGCGTTATGAATGCTGTTGATAATGTTAATAGTGAGCTAGCTAAAGCTTTCAAAGGTCTTAAGCTGTTCGAGATCTTTGAGGATGGTTCTATTGAGGCGATCGACAAGAGGCTCTTGGCTGCAGAGCTTGAGATGTCTCAAAGTCGAGGCGAGATCACCGCAGATGCGCCGCTAAGTCGTAAGATCGAGATCATGCAGCGTAAAGGGAATGTGGGCATGAACGCGATCTTGTCGCAGTCCTTAGCTGCAACAAGGTTGATCGCAAAAATGCAAGGAAAAGAACTCTGGGAGGTTTTGGACGAGACCTTACGTATGACAATGGCAAAAACCATTGCACATAATGGAGGGGTCGACATGCTTTCCATGGACGCAGCAGCTAAGATTAATCCTGCTGCTGAAGAGTTATGGCGTGAGATGTATGCAAAGCTGTCCTTCGATGAATTAAGTGAGGGCATGCAGCGCATCAATCAGGTAAAGCCCAAAGATGTTAAGATGTATCAGCTTGTTCGCCAAGAGTTGAATGTCTACAACATGCCACAGGTATCATCTCCGGCAGTAGGTGCTGCTGCCTCATCAAGCGTCGGTGGTGTCAACTTGAACTCAAATCTTTTAGATCTACAGATCAAGCGTGACGCGGCCGGTTCGCCATTGCCTATTAGTGAGCAGCCGATCTTTAATATGAACATTCAAGGGTTCTCGTTCACGATCAAAACGATGACCCCGATCACAAGCGTTCCGATGTTCTTGGGGATGCACAAAGAAAAGAATCTTGAAGAGACTTTTGCGGCAGTAACTCTTTAAAGAAGCCGTGCCGGTCGTTCATAGGAGGCCTCTGCAGCGCGCTGCAGAGGCCTCATTGTTTATTGACACTTTTTGCTTGTCCATGCTACAATTTCGACCATGAAAAAGAATATCGTTCTTATTGGGTTTATGGGTTCGGGCAAGACAACAGTGGCTCAGTTACTAGCTAAACGTTTGAGTTATAAGCTTGTCAGCACAGATGCTTCTATCGTGGCCTGTGAAAAAATTCCCATTACAGAAATTTTTAGTACAAAAGGCGAGCCCTATTTTCGCAGCCTTGAAAAAGATATTGTCGCACAGCTCAGCCAGCAAGAAGGCCTTGTCATTGATTGTGGCGGCGGGGTTGTCCTTCAGCAAGAGAACATTGATCATTTAAGATCCCATGGCCTCATCGTATACCTGAAGGCAACGGTGGATGCTTTGCATGAGCGCACGCGTCATAGCAAGGAGCGGCCATTGCTGAACGTCAAAGATCCAAAGTCTAAAATTAGAGATTTATTAGCGCAGCGGGAATGTTCGTATCAGAAAGCAGATATGATAATCGACACATCAGAAAAAACAGTTGTAGCGGTTGTCGATGAGATCGGGAAGCGTTTTGCTCATGGATCAAGCGGATCATCTTCTAGCACTTAATGCGGTAAGCGGCTTAGGGCCGCAGCGTATTCGAAAAGTTATCGAGCATTTTGGCTCTGGCCAAAATGTTTTTGAATGCAGCGAGCAAGACTTAGCTAAAATTCGTTTTCTCCCTCCAGATGTTGTTTCTCAGATCAAAAAGTTCCCTGTGGAAGAATTCCTACGTCAGGAACATCGATCGATCGCAGGGTGCGGGGCGCGCATCATCACATTTTTTGATGAAGAATATCCATCGCTTTTAAAAGAGATCGCTGACCCTCCGATCGTTCTTTATGGGCGAGGTGACCTTTCTTTGTTCAAGATCCCCGCCATTGCCATTGTGGGTTGCCGTCATGCCTCTGTTTATGGCATGACAACGGCAGAACGCCTGGCGCAAGATCTAGCTCAATACCCGCTATCCATCGTTTCCGGACTTGCAAAAGGCATTGATACAGCTGCCCACCGAGGGGCATTACGCGCGCAAGGGAAAACGATCGCTGTTCTAGGAACGGGATTAAAACATGTTTATCCTGCTGAAAATAAAAAGCTATTTGATGTGATCGCGCGGGAGGGATTATTGTTGTCTGAATTCCCCATGGCGATGCCCCCGCGGGCCTATCATTTTCCAAGGCGAAATCGTATCGTCAGCGGGCTTTCGTTAGGCGTCATTGTTGTGGAAGCTGCTAAACGCAGTGGAGCGCTTATCACCGCGGATCTAGCGCTGGAGCAAGGAAGGGATGTTTTTGCTGTGCCTGGCAAGATCGATGCGGCAAGTGCTCAAGGCGTTAATGACTTGATCAAACAAGGTGCAAAGCTTATTAGTTGCGGTCAAGATGTTCTCGATGAGCTAGGGCTTGCGTGGCAGCCTCAGAAAGAAAGCGGGTCATCAACGTTTTCTGCGGCTGGTATACCCTCGCAAAATGATGCATCAGGCCCAGAAGAGAAGGTTCTTTCTTTTTTGTCCAAAGACCCTGTAACGCTTGATACTCTCTGCCAGCAGAGCGGGTTGTCCATGACACAGCTGTGTAATATCTTGCTAAATCTCGAGCTTAAAGGTGCTGTGCGTCAAATGCCGGGAAAATTGTTTGTCATCCGTTAAAAATCCTTTATAATACACATATTATTAATACTAATATAAAGGAATCTCATGGTAAAATCTGCAAAAGCCCTCGTGGTCGTCGAGTCTCCGGCGAAAGTTAAAACCATCAACAAGATCTTAGGCGATAAGTTTAAGGTCGTTTCTTCCATGGGTCACGTGATCGACCTTCCGAAGTCTACCTTAGGCATTGATATTGAGCATGATTTTAAGCCTAAGCTCATCGTGATCCGCGCGAAACAGCAAACATTAAAAAAGCTTAAAGCCGAAGCGAAGGGTAAAAAGGAGATCTTTATCGCAACAGACCCTGACCGCGAAGGAGAGGCGATCGGCTGGAACCTGGCTCAGGAAATTTGCGAAGGTAAGAAGCTTTACCGCGTTGTTTTTCATGAAATTACAAAAGAAGCTGTTCTCAAAGCCTTTAAGAACGTCCGCGAATTCGATAAAAAGAAGATCGATGCGCAGACCGCTCGTCGCGTCTTGGACCGTTTGGTCGGTTATCACTTAAGCCCTTTGCTGTGGAAAAAAGTAGGTTCAGGGCTAAGCGCAGGCCGCGTGCAGTCGGTAGCGTTACGCCTTATCGTGGAGCGTGACCGCGAGATCGCCGCTTTTATTCCTCAGGAATATTGGGAGATCACGGTTGACCTCAAGCGAAAAGATGGGGCCGATGTCATCACGGCGTCTTTGGAAAAAGTCGAGCAAAAAAAGCCAGAGATCACTTCGCAGGCGCAAGCTCAAGAGCTTGTCAGCCGCATTCAGCAGCGATCATTTCAAATTTCTGACGTGACAGAGAAAGAGGTCCGTCGCAATCCGGCACCACCATTCATTACGAGTACGCTGCAGCAGGAAGCATTTAATAAGCTTGGATTTAATACAGCGCGGACGATGATGATCGCGCAAGAGCTGTATGAAGGTGTTGACCTCGGTGATGGCGAAACCGTCGGTTTGATCACGTACATGCGTACGGATTCCGTCAATATCGCCGATGAAGCGAAAAAACGTGTGCGGGATTATATTGGGCAGAGTTTTTCATCGGAATATTTACCGGCAACACCGAACGTTTATAAATCGAAAAAAAGCGCCCAAGAAGCGCATGAAGCAATACGTCCTTCAGATGTTTTTCGTAAGCCGCAAGATATTAAAAGTTCTTTAACGGAAGATCAGTATAAGATCTATGAGCTGATCTGGCGCCGTTTTGTCAGCTGTCAGATGATGCCGGCGGTTTTCTTGCAAAAGCGTATTTTGATCACAGCCGGAGAGTTTAATTTCAGCGCTTCAGCATCAACGCTGAAATTTGATGGATATCTTGTTCTTGATTATGGCAGTGAAGAAAAAGAAAAGCAGATCGACCTGTCAAAATTCCAAAAAGAAGATGTTTTAGAGCTTGTTAAGGTCGAACCAAGCCAGCATTTTACAAAGCCACCACCTCGTTATTCGGAAGCAACGCTTGTGCGCGCTTTGGAAGAGGGAGGCATTGGACGCCCCAGTACTTATGCGCCCATCATTCACACGCTTGCTTTTCGCAACTATGTCTTACGCGACAAGGGGTATCTTTCATCGACAGAGCTCGGGCAAAAGATCTGTGATCTTTTGATCGAATATTTTCCGAAAGTCATGAATGTTAATTTTACCGCGACCATGGAAAACCATTTGGACCTTATCGAAGAAGGAGAGTTGGAATATTTAAAGCTTGTTCAAGAATTTTATCCGCCCTTCAAAGAAGAGCTCGATTATGCCATGGCGACGATCGAAAAAACAACCGTGCTCACGGACCGTCAATGTCCCGACTGCGGTAAGCCGTTAGCGGTGAAATGGGGCCGTCGAGGGAGATTCTTAAGTTGCTCTGGGTTTCCTGCCTGTCGCTACGCGCAACCCTTTGCCACAGATGTGAAATGCCCTGAACCGGGATGCACGGGAGAAGTTGTCGAACGCCGTTCAAAGCGCGGAACTACATTTTATGGATGCAGCCGTTATCCGGACTGCAAATATACCGCTCGTCAACTGCCGAAGGCGGCTTAATCCTGCGTGACCATGAACCGATACGTTGAAAAGTTCATATCGTATCTGGATATTGAAAAGAATTATTCCAAGCACACGCTCCTTAATTACAAGCTTGACCTGGAAGAATTCTTTCTCTTTTTGCAGGAAACACCGATCGAGCGCGTTGATTATTTTCATTTACGCCGCTACTTGGGCAACTTACGCACGAAGAATTTAAAGCCGCGCAGTCTGGCACGTAAGCTTTCAGCGTTACGCAGCCTTTTTAAATTTTTGTTTCGAGAAGGATTGATCAAGAAGAATCCTTCCACGCTTCTGATGACGCCGAAGCTTGATAAGAAGCTGCCGCATTTTTTATCAGAAAATGATGCGATACGGCTTTTAGAAGCGCCGGTTGGTGACAGCGAGGCGAGCCTGCGTGACCGTGCGATCCTTGAAACGCTGTACAGTACGGGGATGCGCGTTAGTGAGCTTGTCGGCCTTAATAAAGATAGCGTTGATTTTATCAGCAATATTGTCAAAGTCGCTGGTAAGGGGAAGAAAGAACGGCTTCTTCCTATCGGTGATACGGCGCTTAATTTGATAAAAAAATATATCGATACGCGTCCGCACAAGGCTGATGCTATATTTTTAAATCATCACGGCCGGCGTCTGACAGACCGCAGTATCCGTAACATTGTGAATAAATATATTTTGCAGGCCAGCATCCAAGGCAAGATGTCGCCGCATGCCTTACGGCATTCCTTTGCAACGCATTTGCTCAACGCCGGAGCGGATCTGCGCGCTGTGCAAGAGCTTTTAGGCCATGTGAATTTATCCACGACCCAGATCTATACACATATGACAACTGAAAAGCTGAAGAGTATTTATAACAAGGCTCATCCGAGAGCATAACTTATGGCGATCGTCTATAACCTTATTTTTATTATCTTTGCGGTCGTTTATTTTCCGTATTTGTTGTTGAGGGGAAAATGGCATAAGGGATTCTGGATGCGCTTGGGATTCTTTTCCTCCGCAGATCTTGGCCTTGCGAACAAGAGGCGGATCTGGGTCCATGCGGTTAGTGTCGGAGAAGTTTTGGTTGTCAAAAATCTATTAGCCAGGATCCGCACGCAGTATCCTCAGCATCAGATCGTTCTGTCAACGGTTACGCAGACAGGTTTTCATGTAGCACATTCTGTGATCGCCAAGGAAGATACTGTGATCTATGCGCCGGTTGATCTGAGTTGTGTTGTGCGTAAATATATTCGCGCTATTCAACCAGTTATTTTTTTGAACGCGGAAACAGAACTGTGGCCTAATCTTTTGACAGAGTTGCGTCGCCAGTCTATTCCGGTCGTTCAGGTCAACGGACGCCTCTCCGATAAGGCGTTTGCGCAGTATCAGTTTTTTAAGGGATTATTAAAACCTATTCTTCGCGCGATCTCATGCTTTTGCATGCAAACAGCGCTGGATAGCGAGCGCATGATAGCTTTAGGAGCTGAGGCGGGACGGACGCACGTGGTGGGTAATATGAAATTTGATGATGCGCCATCGCAAGACACGCAAAGGACGCTTGATATTCTAAAAAATGCTCAGGCTCTTACCCTGATCGCTGCGAGCACGCATCCTGGCGAAGAAGAA
>Ga0172367_10008997_pt1 | contig 11046 bp, 28 predicted proteins | sample Lak10m_FD_114542 | JGI IMG/M metagenome (GOLD analysis project Ga0172367, IMG submission 114542) | Freshwater microbial communities from Kabuno Bay, South-Kivu, Congo - kab_022012_10m | ecosystem: Environmental > Aquatic > Freshwater > Lake | place: Democratic Republic of the Congo: South-Kivu...
AATCTCTTAGTACCATCTTTTTTAACAAACGAAACAGAGTAGATAGTTCCGTTAGCAAGGTTTGAGATCATTTGCTCGATCTCAGAGCGATTAATTGTTGCCATAGCTTTGATTTTTAATATACTAAAGATAAGCGATCTCTTCCAAACTAGCAACTATTTCTACTAAAATTTTACATCTATTGAGAATCAATGAGTTATAGATCTCACAGAAATAAAAAAAGGGCCCGGCGTAGAAACGCAGGCCCGTATTAAAAATCAAAAGTAAAGTGACTCTTAAGCAACTACCTCAGACAGGCGCTGCAAATTCGTTTGACGATCTTTCACAAGACGGTAAGCTTTGTTCACGATAGACTCGTTGTTACGAAGTCCGCGTAGAGTTTTCGATACCATTGATTGAGTGTAGCCAGTTTCTTCCGCGATGCGAGCTACGTCGCCACGGCGCTTTGCTTCGGTGTAGGCTACGATCTTGAACACCGGATTGAGTTTTTGGAAAGCCATGTTGTTTGATTTTATTTGTTTTAGTTTCTTTTATATATAAAGAATATAACAAATATTCATCAAAAAACCAACTAACCTAAAAAATTTTTTAAATGATAAATCAAAGAGCTTCCTGTCCGGACTCTAGTATTATATACTTGGGAGACGATTCGATAGTACGACTCTACCGTAATATCATACTCAACAAATCGCCTCCGGTATAATTCTCCTAGAAGACCTTCCAGCTCTTTAGTTTGGAGCCGGTAGAGCTTTCTTCTTTCCTGAAGATAGACGTCTCGATTGTCTAGGTTCATATTAATCTTCGATAATGATTTCCAGACCCCTATGTGCTGCATCGATTGTCTTTACTGGACCTAATTCATAAACCGTAATAAGATCGACTACAGCTTCTGCATCATATCCCTGTTCGTCTGCATAGCATGCGATCATTTCTTTAAGATCGTCTAAAGATTCAATGCCGATTAGCTCCTCGGTGTCGTTGTCAAATGCAATAAATTGCTTTGCGGGGGTTGTTTTTTTCTTTGCCATGTTGTTTGATTTTTAATTATTATATTGAGTATCAATAAAACCTCTTATACGCTCCAGCAAGGCTGGATTATCATAAATGTGACTATTCTCATCGGTAAGTTCGTCCTCAATTACTTTACCTCTATCATCTAAATGCTCTTTATAGTAATAGGTACGCTCGCCAATGCTTAGCTGAAAATGTCTAATGACTTGAGTAAGTTCGGATACTATACGCATAAATTAGTTTTAGAGGTTAAACGAATATCCTGCCTGCTTCAAGGCAGCATTAATACGGTTCTTCATATGCCACCTAGGTTCAGTATCGTATACCTCTCCGTGCTTTTCAGCAATCTTCATCCTACCTTTATTGAACAAGTCAAGGATATCATCCTCAGTAACTCTCTTACTACCTAAAATCTTTTTAGTAATCGAGTTTACAGCTGACTGGCAGGCCCGGTTTCTGGCTGCACTAAACATTTCATAGTCTTTAATTTCTTTTTGCATACTTTTGATTTTTAATTTGAACTAAAGATAGTATCTACTTTCCAGACTAGCAACTTTACTTTGAAAAAAAGAAGAGGACTTACGACGCACTTGTGTCTGCCTCCCCTTGCTACTCACCCTAAACAGTTTCCTTTGGAGCCGGGAAATAGTCGAGAATAGCCTCTCGCACTTTTTCCATTACAGCTTCTTGGATCTCGCTTTTGTTAATTTCTACTGAATCAAGCTGAATCTCATTCCCGTTAAGGCTGAATTCGGCTGAATCAGTGTCTACGAAATCTTCAAAATAGAGATTACCGAGAACTCTCTCGACTTTGTCTTCAATCCTTTCAAGAAGACCTTCAATCTCATTTTCGTTGTAGGCTAGGGCTTGACTATCGTCTTCGATGTCGTTAATCATTTTGATTACTTGGTCTACGGAATAGAATCCGGGGAGCTGTTGTTGCAGGAGCTCAACTGTCTGTGTTTTTGTCATAACTTTGATTTTTAATTAACCTGAAGATAAGAACTAAATTCCATTCAGGCAACTTTTTTTTTTAATCGATGCAAACTGAACCATATAAAGCCGCTATCATCTCCTTATCGTCCTCATCTTTTTTTACTGCCTTCCCATCTAACCCTTTGCCAAAGAGAACGGCCATATGGGCTCTAGTAATAAGCTCCCTAATCATTTCATCCTGTTCAATTACGGAAGCTAGAAGGGCGGAAAGTTCGATGGCTTCACCTTCAGTGCAAACGGATACTAGACCTTCTTCGTTTGCTTCGATGCAGAATTTCATTTTCATAACTTTGATTTTTAATTATACCTAAATATACGAACTGATTTCCAGACTGGCAACTTTTTAATAAACTTTTTTTTAATTATATATTATATCTTATTTTTAGCACTTAAATTAATGAACCATGAAAAGAGGACAAGACAATCTAGACCTAATCTCAATGACAGAAGATCAGCTGAAGGCTTTTCTTTCTGGTATCAAAATTAAATAATGTAAATTAACAGTTATGACAATTGCTAAAGTATTGCTTTACAAATCTACCCTATCTACTATTGCATCTATTTTGGATGAAGCCAAGGAAGCAGAACAGTCCAGATCGTCGATCGTTGATCATCTGACTGGCAGTAACAATAAGAATAAAAAGAAGGCTATTGAGGAGATTGAGAGACTCAAGACGCTGGAGGAGATTCGCCGCCAGACAGAAGTAGCTTTATCTAAGTATGAGAAGCTAGGCTAGGATACAATTGCATTGTATTCTATATATGTATATATTACGCTACGCCTATTTCTTGATTATATACCTCACCTGATTTAGTAACAAGTTCGGCCCTTCTTCTTTCGGCTGCCTCTCTGGACATGCCCTTGCCTACTTGTTTTACTTTGAAGTCCTCATCATAGTCCTTGCCGGATCCTTTAATGTCTTGGGCTAGATCCTTTGCACCCCCTCCTACTGTTTTGGAGTTAACATAGGTGCGAATGCCGGATAGGATATTATCGACAGTATAGACTGAGGAGACCATGTAATGCTTGCGGCCGGTCTTGTCGTTTGTAATCTCAAACACTGAATAAGTCTTACCAGACCCTTTACTTCTTTTTTCGCCTTCGTGCATCATAGGTTACAATTGCATTGTATTCTAGTATAAATAGCTAGTATCTACCCTCGCCATCGAAGCGAGTGAACGTAGTGAACGAGCGAGTCGATCGACATCGATCGAATCGATACATGCAATTTTAGTACCGGGTAATACCAGATAGCATGGAGTATAAGGTAGTTTGATATATAAGGTAGTAGGCTGGAAATAGTTCTGAGTGAGACACGTATGCCCCTCTGGCCATGCCGGATTTCAATTATTACTTATGTACCTTATTTTTTACTAGTTCAATCTTCAGGATTTACTATCCTCTCCTTTTTTTGGCATACGTCTACCTCTCGGAGGTCTTATAGATGCACCATCATCAAACTTCCATATGTGGGTATCTATAGATTTAGGTTCTTCATTTACTCTAGTGGCGGCCTCATTTTCCTTCTCTATCTCTTCTAGTTTTTGTTTAGCCTCATAGTGTTCAAGGGCTATCCAATAGGAGAAGGCAATACAACCAAGTACTACCACACCCAAGAATATGTTTATTAGAACATCTTCCGGTATGGAATTGATTATCCATCCACCCCCTAGTACTCCGCTAAAGAAGATTACTACTGTCAATCCTGCTTTTACTTTAATATTCATATATCTATTTTTTTGTTTTTGTTTTATATTTGTTATCATATTATCAAATGCCTGTCCGGTCTCGTATCTCTCTCTGATATACCTTTCTATTCTTTCTACGTCTTGGGTATTCATATCTTAAATATACATTAGTTTCTTGGGGTAAACAACCCTTCCCTATATTTTATATTACTACAGAAAGAGACCCGGAGATTGATTATCTCTCCAGGTCTGATACTGTTTTCGGCACCCTGTTAAGGGTTTCGGACTAAACAATAGCGGCTACTTCCTCAAGATTCAAGACAAGATGCACATTATGGACATTATCATCATCATGAAAAATCACTAGACCCTTCATTCCAGATGTGAGAGCCTTGCGAACTCTTTTTAGTACTTCCTGTCCTGCTTCTTCGGTCAATGCAATCTCCTTACCCGATTTCAAAATAATTACCATTTCAATGTGTTTTAATTACTAATAAATATATGAAGATATAGTTTAACTACTAAATATACTAAGATATATATATGTAGGATCGCATTCGCGCGCCCATTTTTATTTACCGGCGCCCCCCTCCCCCTCACTGTTCTGTTATTAATCCTATTGATACACCCCACTTCAACCACACTATTTCAATATCTAAATATATGAAACGCCCTTCATCTTCTGTCTTATCATACGTAAATTTGAATGAAGGCATAGGGTAAAAAGTATTTACTTCTGTAAAAAATTTCATTATTTATAGTTTTTTTATCTCTTGTTTTACTTCCTTATAAAACTCTTTAATAGTGAGATCACCGCTATCGAAATCTTCTTTGTACATCATTGGTGCTGTTTTCAATATCTCATCTACTGCTATTAAAGCACATTCTTTACTAAACTCTTTCATTGATACACCTCGTGTAAAGTCTTTACCCAATACTTCGTACTTGCTATATAGCTCTATTGCTTTTTCTTTTGGTGTCATATTACTTGCCGTATGTTTCGTTGTAGTATTGTTCACCGCTGCTTACCCATGTCTCTCCCTCTCTATACCCGTCGAAATCAAAAGCCTCAACTATTTGCTCCTTCTCCATTTGTTTGGCTTGTTCTAGTGTTATGTTAATTTGACCTTCCTTAAACCATCCACATCTTATCAATTCTTGTAGAAACCATTCTACTGCTGTTTGTTGTGCCATATTATTTTAATCGTTTAGTCATATTATCTACTTCTGTCCATTGTGACTTTCTCTTAAATGTTGGGTCGTAATTCTCAATACCTTTGAGGTACATATTTTTTAATTGTTCGTTTTCCATTCTTTTGGCTTGTTCAAACACTTCTTCTTTATTCCATATAAACATATCTTGCCACTCCTTTGATTTTACTTGTTCTACTAACCATTCTACTGCTGTTTGTTGTGCCATTAGGTAGTGTTTCATACTCCTTATTTTTATTGCTCTGGGACTAATCTGTTTAGTTCTTCTTCTAATGAATCTGTAGTGTAGCCGCTGTTTAACTTAGTATTCGGATCTAGTCTCTTGATTTGTTCTGCTAGATCTTCTCTACGTCCTTCGTTGTAAAACTTATATCCAATAGCATCAGCTAAATTATTCATTTGCTGGCTACCATAAACTGATATCCTTAAATCATACCGCTGCCACTTAGTTTTATAGTCTACAAGCGTATAACCTTTAGTTATCCTTCTCTTCAGATTGCTCAAGAATCTATTCCTTACCCGTACTATAGAGTTATCGTCACCAAACAGATGTAGAAAACGTAATACATATCTAGGGCACCACCAAGGTCTAGCTTTATAATCCATAAAGATTATAAGAGGCTCCATTGCTTTGAATATGTCTCCGTCTTCCTTCCAAGGTACTGAACCTAGGTATCTGTACTTTTCATGGAAGGATTTAGGAAAGAATATAGCTCTAATGTCATCCCATTTAATATCTCTGGTATGAATCATTCCTTTGCTCCTACCTTTCCAAAAGATAAGACTCTTTAAAAAATCGATTGCCCTTTCTTTAAAGGGCTTTGGCGTATAAAACTTACTCTTTCTCATTTTTAATGCTAATTGAAAGGCTCCATTTTAGCCAACTGATATTTAGATCTACGTAAATAAGTCCGCCTTCAAAGTACTTATCAAAGGAGATATCTAATGTAGGTAGTAGGTAGATAGTATTATAAAGGTTTACTAATCTCATTCTCTCTTTTTAAGTTGTCTGGAATTTGAGGTCTTTCATTTACTGACCACCATTCAAGTCCGTCATACTCTCTTCTCTCGGCCCAAGCTCTATCCTTAAACCAAATCATACCAAATAACTCTTGAGTACCATGGCCTGAGTTATATTCGAAGTCTAGACTCTCTAAAAACTTATCACACTCTTCCTGGGTGAAGTCTTGCTTAAGAATGTGAGTAGATCTTGCAGCAGCATCTCCCGTCCAGTCGTTCTTTTCTGCATGCCGAAGTAGGGTTGCACACTCTACCTCTCTGTTTCTCGTTATGTAAACGAACTCATTTTTTGCATTCATAACTTTTATTTTAATTTTTTATTTTTCTCGTTCTCTCATCTGGTCGTAATAGCTCTTATAATATTCTGTATTACCGTTAATGTAATTACCTTTCCCGTACTTCTCTTTTAGACGCTTTGCATGTTCATGCTGTTTGCGTCCATTAATAACAAACCAGGATAGGTTTAAATCAAACCAGCGGCTTAGTTTTTGAAGTAGCTTTTTCATATCATTTTAATATTTCATCCATACCGATGTTATGATCATTTAATATCTCATAAAACTTCTCTCTTGCTTTCTCTAAAGCATCATAGGCTTCTTGAGGCATTGAATCAGGAGCATACTTAGTCTGTGATCTGAGATATTGTTCGATATCCCAAAGTGCTATAGCCATGTCTAATGACTTTACTGCACGCTTATGTGCGGTTACATCATCGGGTTCATTTAAATCAAACTCAAGGATTGCTTTCATACCTATAAAGATAAAGAATCAAACTAAAATAAGCAACTTAAAACGAAAAAAGATCCGACTATTTCTAGCCGGATCGTGGAAGGGCCAAACTGCGAACGAAAATTACTTTAATTTACCTACTGCCTGATAGTGATAGGTATCTGAGCCTTGAGCTGAGACCATCAATCCGCCTATAGGTTGCCATCCGCGGGAGATAAGAGCGTTTACTTCGTCTGTAAGAGTTTTGAGGTCGGTAAAAACGACCACTGCATAATTCGAAAACTGATTTGCCATAGTTTATTTTTGTTTTTTTGTGAGCATTACGTAATAGATCTTATAATTTGCGGTCGCAGTCTTATTGCCTTCTGGAAATTTAGTTTGTAGCGACTTAAAGAATGCGTAGGATTGTTTCTGGTCCCAATCACGGCATTCTGTGATACCGTTATAATCAACCTCGCACATAAAAGTCTTAGGATAGTTCTCTTTGAACCATTTTTCAGCTTCTTTAGCCTCTTTTTGACTGACCCATTTAGACCAGAGTACTCTTACATTATAGTCCTGAGTTAGAGGAGTAGCCCTCCATTTATTGTCTATGTGCTGTTGGATATCAAATCTCTTCAGGACATCTGAAAAGTGCGTTGTTCCAAACTTGTAGAGTTTATCGGGTGTACTCATAACATTAATATATTAGCTTTTTGATGAAATTCCAACTATTTTCCAAACTTTTCGGACAGGAAGACCTAAAATGTCGTTCCACATCCCAATTACGAATTGATAATCTCTACCTTGCCGTATTTCAAATACTAACTCTTCCTCAACTGAATACCTTTCCTCGTTTGAGATAGTATAGGTTTTATCGTCGATTATGATTACCTTAGTCATACTTGAGAATAAAAGAGCCTACTTGCATAGGCTCATTATATTGCATGAGAAGGGGTCTATTATTTAGCAATAACATATACTAATCCTCCGGCTAAAAGAAGAGTTCCTATTTTTTGAAACTTATTCTGTAGTTTCAATTTTTTGTTTTGCCATTGCAAAGATTTATACTGCTTAGACCATTCATCAATAGCAAGATCCTTATTTGAAATGATTGTTTGCAGATTTGATTCTTTAGTCTTAAAGAGACTGATAGTACTGTCCTTTAAATTAATTTTATTTCCCTGTAATACTATTATACTATCTTTGATTACTATCTCTTTAACAGCTCCATCGTACTTTACTAAATCTGCAGCAGCTTCTATTAGCACAGGTTTATTGAGAGGTATAAGAGTGTCGGCTAAATTAGCTTGAGCTGGATATCTATCATTGAAAAACTTAACTATACCCAAGCTATCTACTGCTCTTACTACCTCAACTTCTTTAATTACTACGTCGTGAATTACTTTCACTTTACTTTTTTCTTCTTCTAATAAGTCAGTAAGTCTGATATCTTCCGCTACCAACTCGGTAATTAATAAGTCGGCTTTTTTATTTTGTAAGACGAGTGAATCGTTTACTTTATCGAGACTATCTAATTTTTCTACGAACCCTACTGAAGGTATATTACATTTACCTAGAAGTAGCCAAAGTAAGAGCACTATAGTAGCAATGATACCTATTCGGATAGCTAAACTCGGATACCAGTATTTTTTTATCAACGTATTTTTCATCAATTACTTATTATAGTTTAAAATTTTCTAACTGGTGCTTGTTTTGTTTCTTCTTTTACCTCTTCTTTCTTCTCAATAGAAGGTGGAGGTGGTGGTGGAGCAAACTGAGATCTATAAGATTCAAGATCTACTCTACGTGGAGCTACAAAAGGTCTAGGTGCTCTTCTCTGTTGCCATCTCCAATAATCGTAGGGTGGAAGCTGGACAAAAGGAGGAATACTGTACTGAAGTGTTCTTGGTGTTTGTCGACTAAAGTAAACGTCATCTACCACGTAAATGTATCTAGGTGATGTGCACGCTACCAATAAAAGGAGAGGTATTAAAAATAAACTTTTCATTTTAAAAATAAATTTTTGCGATTTTTTCACACTTACTTATTAGTTAAAACATTTTATATTATAAATGATGCATGACAGCCAAACCAACTTGGCTAGAATGCTTGCCATCCTTTACTAATCTTAAAACTGATTGTTCAACACACCACTTCTTGTTTACTTCATATTTAAGAGATGGTACATAAGTAAACTGACCTTCCTTACCGTTGAAAAAAGTCATACCACTCCGAACACCAACCTTTAAAACTTTTCCAAGTTTTCTTTCAACTCCAACAAGCACAGGAATCTGTACGCTTCCTGCTTCATTTTGCATATAACCAAGAGAGACGTTTACATTTTTTTTAATAAAGTCTACTCTCTGTCCCCACGATTTAGAATTCCAAGTGACGTTTTTAGCAATAGGAGCATATCCAGTTGCACCAACTACTAAATCCCAACCCTTTAACTGAGCGAAGGATGAAAGCGAGAAGGTAATTGCTAAAAACAATAAAAATAAATTTTTCATAATTTTCGTTTTGGTTAATAATTTATAACCTGCATGAAAAAAATCGCAAAAATTTTTCATTTGATTGGAGTAATTTGCTGCATTATTATTCGTGCTATACCGCCTCCGCTATCTCTCTCTTCTTCTTCTTCGACATAACCTGTATTATCTCCATCCCAATGCTGTAGATAAGTAACCCTATGTCCTACAATATCTTCATTAGCGGTATTAACATCATCACCGAATCCAATATACCAATCTGCATCTGAAGAATGCATGTTAGAGCTTTTAAGTTCATTTGCAAGTCTTTCTATTACTTTACGAACTATCAAGGTATTATCCATCTACAATAAATAGTTAAAATTACTCTCCGAAGTAGTCTCCTGCAATATTACTAACTCGAGGTATAGCAGGATTAACTGCATACTTAACTACACTATCAACTACTCTTCGGATATATCCACAATGTACAGTCTTTTCAGAGATATAAGGAAAAATCTCTTCTGAAGCTTTGGGATATTTTTCAGTATAGCTTTGATAATCTAAAACCTTTTCGATACGACCGTTTAAGAAGGCTTGTCCAATTTTCGGATTCAAATCAACGTGAGTGTCATACCACGTATCATTTACAAGAACGTAAAGCCGGCTTTTGTTTAAATGTAAAGTTTCGTGTTTCATTTATTTATTTCTTAAGAATATAAAAAATAAATTTTGTGAAAGCAACTTTTTCTTACGAATTACTGAAGACATCATAGTAACAATTCCACTTATGCTTTCTCTCTACTTTATTTGCTTGACGTTCAAGTGGATGATTCTTATAGCTAAAAATTTTATCCTGCTTTTGGTATTGACGTTTTATGCTTTGGTGATAGTGAGCAAATTCGTGGATAATAGTAGCTATAAAACTTATTAAAGCTCTATGCCTATCTTTATAAACATGTATCTCATTTTTCCAAGGATCATAATGCCCTGCCCATCCTTTATTTTTTTTGTGGAATACAAGCTTAGGATACGAACCGTTTACTCTACTAGGACCAAGATTTTTTTTACACCACTCGATCACTAGTAGTGCAGACTTTCTTGTTATTCGAATATCAGCCGCCATGCTGTTAAAGTATTAAAAAAACTTCTATCCTAAAACAAAAAACCGCCCTAAGGCGGCTTTAAATCTATCCTTACGAGGCTCTATAAACTCCGACCGGAGTATTCTTGCCCCACAAACCTACTCTCGTTGCTTTCGTTCCATCTTTCTTAGTTCCTTCAAGCTCTACTGTTACTTTGCTCATATCTAATCTACCATTCATCGCTCTTGCACCAAGCGATACATTTAGGACCTTCTCTCCTGTTCCTATCATCACATCTCCTTTCTTAAGGTTTTGTGCTAAAACTTTTTTTTTATCAGCACCTTCATGACTTTCTTCAAGGTCATGCTGTGCTTCTGCGGCTTTCTTTGCCATTTCCTCTATCTCGTGATTCAAGAACATTTTAATTTCTCCTGAGGTGAGTCCAGAATCTTTAAGATGCTTTATAACCTTTTCGGATGCACTATATAATTTTTCTGAGATTTTATTTTCAATCTTCTCTATTTTCTCGTGAGAGACTGCTTCAGAAGTTACGGGCGGAGTCATTGTTAAGCCGGTCATATCCCCGCCTTCTACCTTTACCTTCTTTCCGGCTTTAGCTGCAAGTTTAGCAATCTCTTTCTTTATCGTTTTAACTGATTCGATATACTCTCGAAGCTGTTTTGTTTCATCAGGCGATAATCTCTTCAAGCCGGAAGTTTGTAGTTGCTTTTTTGTATCTGGAGGTAAGGCTTCCATTCCAAAAGGAGCTGCACTTGTTGGATTCTCTCTAAGGAAAGGGTGGCGTTTTCTATCTCCGGCAACCGCTCTTTTAAATTGAGCTGGAATATCATCTC
>Ga0172367_10008998_pt1 | contig 11044 bp, 8 predicted proteins | sample Lak10m_FD_114542 | JGI IMG/M metagenome (GOLD analysis project Ga0172367, IMG submission 114542) | Freshwater microbial communities from Kabuno Bay, South-Kivu, Congo - kab_022012_10m | ecosystem: Environmental > Aquatic > Freshwater > Lake | place: Democratic Republic of the Congo: South-Kivu...
ATGTCTGTGGAGCGACTATAAGACCTGAACAGAGTAAATCTGTGAAGGCTGGTGCTATGAAGCAGAAACTCTAAGAAGTGATTCTTGGAATCTCAGTCGCTTCAGCGCTGAGAGTAGTCAATCAAGCAGTGTTTGTTACATCTTGATCCTATGAGTCTTTGGAAACTACTCCTCAATGGGGTAAAGAAACTATTAAAGTTCATTTTACCTCTTCCATCCCGCTCCCAACCAAGATTCCTTGGGCTTCCAGTTCAACCTTACCGCTTTGTGACTGTGGGAACAAGCAAACAAAAAGGCAAGCAACTGGTAATCAAGCCTGTGAGGGTCAAGTCATCAGTCGGTAAATATACCGAAACTCAGTTACAGTTGCCGGAGGGAGCCCTACCTTTGGAAATGGTGGCTATCCCTGGTGGTCATTTTATGATGGGAATAACCCCGGAGGAGAAGAAACACCTGATCAAACTCCAGTGGCGGACTGTAGATAATGAGTACTACTCCGTTGAAGAACCCTTACATTCGGTAATAGTACCAGATTTTTTCATGGGTATGTATGCAGTGACCCAGGCACAATATCAAGCCATTATGGGTATTAACCCTACCGAAGGAAGGGCATTAATATGGAATCCGGAAATGCAGGAATATATACCAGATGCCCAGATTTCAGATAAATTTGTGGGAATAAATCAGCCAGTGATGGGAGTGAGTTGGGAAGATACCCAGGTGTTCCTCCAGCGCCTGAATCAACTTACAGGCAGGACATATCGGTTACCAACTGAGGCAGAATGGGAGTATGCCGCCAAGGCGGGAACCACCGCTGCCCCTTATGGTTATGGAAATGGAATTACTACAAATTTGGCAAATTATTTACCAGAAATACCCGGTGAAATTGATCGCAGAGTAACAATTGCTGTAAATGAGCTTTACCCCAACCCCTGGGGATTATTCCATATCCATGGAAATGTGTGTGAGTGGTGTCATGATGAGTTTTACGCAGGTTATCAACAAAAACCAGAACGATTGCAGCAGGATGGCTCCATCCCATGGACTGAACAAAATACTGGTATGCCCGCAACTGATTACCCAAACTTCACCAGAATATCCCGAGGAGGGTCCTGGCTGAGTAATACTCGGAATATTCGCTCCGCCAGTCGTGCTTGGTTCAATCAGGATGTACGAGACTTCGGTAATGGGTTTCGTCTGGTATTGTTGGGGGAGGGTGCAAGCTAAAGGAGGAGAAACCAGTCAACAGAATTCCTTTGGGGTTTGGGAGGGAATCAGCACAAGTGTCCAAAAAAAGTGCGATTCTCTTCAATATTTGATAAAATCCACATCAGGTTTTTCGTCATTTATTGTTGAATTAATCCACCCATGAATGGTAATTGATCAAACCTCCAGTATTCCCTAAATTAACCATCCCACCCATGACACTTACTTGCCCGACACCTTGGTCATCATTTTATGGTGATGGTTCTCCAGACCGCGATCGCCAATTAGCAATCACAGAACCCAATGCCTTTCTTAACGCAGGGAAGGATGGATGTGCCACAGAAACCGCTTCAGGAATTTATATCACTGTTCACGGACATTTTTATCAACCCCCACGGGAAAACCCCCATCTGGATGCGATTGAACACCAACCCAGTGCGGCTCCTTTCCATGATTGGAACGAACGCATCTACCATGAATGCTATCGCCCCAACGCCTATGCCCGCATCCTGAATGATCAGGGTCAGATTATCAACATTATCAACAATTTCGAATATCTTAGTTTTAATATTGGTCCCACATTGATGAATTGGTTGAAACGGTATGATACAACCGTGTATGACCGGATTCTAGAAGCAGATCGACTGAGTTGTGAACGGCTTTGCGGTCATGGTAATGCCATCGCTCAAGTGTATAACCATCTGATCATGCCCCTTGCCAACCAACGGGATAAAATCACCCAAGTACGGTGGGGTAAAGCTGATTTTCGTAATCATTTCCACCGGGACCCAGAGGGGATGTGGTTGGCTGAAACTGCAGTAGACGCTGAGACCCTCTCAGTTTTAATTGCTGAGGGAATAAAATTTATCATCCTAGCCCCATCCCAGGCTGAAAACTGCCGTCCCCTAGGGACCAATGGGAACCCCCAACCCCAATGGCAAGGAGTGGGGGGCGGTCAAATTGATACCACCCGTCCCTACCGTTGTTATGTATCTAACTCCAACCCGGATGATGGAACCCCATCTCCATTTATTGATATTTTTTTCTATGATGGTCCCATTTCACGAGATATGGGATTTGGGGAGGTTCTTTATAGTTCTTATCACTTTGCCAAACGGTTAGGATTAGCTATCAGAGGGGATAATCGCCCATCCCAGTTAATTTCGGTAGCCACTGATGGTGAAACCTTTGGTCATCACAAACATGGAGTAGAACGATGCCTAGCCTATGCCTTTGCTGAAGAATTTCCCCGCTTGGAATGGACCGTTACCAATTTTGCCCATTATTTGAGTATTTGTCCCCCCACTTGGGAAGTCCAGTTGAAACCCCTTACGGCATGGAGTTGTGTCCATGGAGTTGATCGCTGGCAAGGGGATTGTGGTTGTGGAGGGAGTGCTTCCACCCAACAACAATGGCGTCGCCCCCTCCGAAATGCCTTAGACTGGTTACGGGATGAATTGATTACCATTTACGAAAAGGAAGGACGTGACTATTTTCGTGATGTCTGGCAAGCTCGGGACCAGTACATCCAAGTGATCCACCATCGCCAGCCATCCGTAGTCAATGATTTTTTAGCCCAACAATGCACCCATACCCTCACCCCAACTGAACGGGTAAATGCCTTAAAGTTGTTGGAAATGCAACGTTATGGGTTACTGATGTATACCAGTTGTGGCTGGTTTTTTGAAGAAATATCCCGCCCGGAGGGAACCCAGATTTTACGCTATGGGGCTCGTTCTGTTCAATTAGCAGCAGAGGTGGGGAAAATACAGTTGGAGGATGGGTTAGTCAATCGGTTGGCGGATGCTCCCAGTAATGTTGCCAAATATGGCAATGGCTCTGAAATCTATGATCAGTTGGTAAAACCATCCCGGGTTACTTTACGGCAGGTGGCAGCCCATTATGCCATCAGTTCACTGTTTACGACTTACGCACCCACACAACAGTTTTATTGTTATACCATCCACCAATTTGATGTCCAACTTCATCGACTGGGGAGTCTTACCTTATCGGTGGGTGCGTTACAGTTGGTTTCTGATATTACAGAGGAGTCAGAACAGTTAATATTTGCGGTTCTCCATCTGGGGGGATGGGACTTCCATTGCTGTCTACAAACCAATCATAGTGAGGCAATTTACCAATCAATTCAACATCAATTAATAGATGTTTTTTTAAAGGCAAGTGCTTCTCAAACTTTGTTGCGAATGGAACAGTTGATTAGTGAGTCATCCTTTAATTTGTCAAATTTGTTGGCTGAGGACCGGCATCGTATCATTCGGCTGTTGACCCAGACCACCCTATCCCGATTAGATCAGCTTTATACTCAAGTTTACCGCGATAATTATGGTATTTTGGTAGCCTTCCGTGAAGATGAATTAGAGGTTCCTCAAGAGTTACAGGTTGCGGCTGAAGTTTCTCTTAGTTGTCAGGTGCTAGATGGGTTGGAATCTTTAAAACGGGTACTTGATCAACCCCTTTCCTATGGTGTTCATTTAAATCAATTAGAGGCGATCGCCCGGGAAGCCCATCAATTAGGTTGTCAACTGCATCTGTTAGAGGCTCGGTCAATGCTGGAACAGTTAGCTTCTAACCTGGTACACCATTTTTTCCTAACCCATGATCCCGAAGAAGTGGTGACTGTCAGTGATTGTCTTCTGCGTCTATTACGGTTGAGTGAAACCGTAAAACTCCCCTTAAATTTGGTATCAGTGCAGGAATTAGTATGGAATAAGTTGCAAAGTCAATCCTATCCTACCAACTTGGAACCATTCAAAACTGAACTATCGCTCCCCCATTTAGATGGAATCAAAATTCCCCATCTACTTGCTATTGCCCATCGGCTAGGGGTGTTTATTCCCCCTCAATATATTAGCCCTACCCCTGAAAATGTTGGATAAACTGTTGATGTATTCAATTACCTCCCATCTACCCAGCGATGGCTGCCCCATCTAGGATAAGCCTCCCCTATTTTTACAAATAACCCTATGACCACTCTCTTTTGGCATCGACGTGATTTACGCCTGTCTGATAACTTGGGGTTATCCATGGCGCGACAGCAGGATCCCCAAATGGTAGGGTTATTTTGCTTAGACCCCCAAATTCTACAACGAAATGATGTGGCACCAGTGCGGGTGATGTATTTAATTGGGTGTTTACAAGAATTACAAAAATCCTATCACCAAAAAGGAGGGCAGTTGGTGATAGTCCACGGGGATCCGGTGGATTGGGTTCCACGGGTGGCAGCCATATTGGGGGTTAGCGGGGTATTTTGGAATTTAGATGTGGAACCCTATAGCCAGCAACGGGATATTAAGGTAAGGGCGACATTAAAATCTATGGGAATTAGTGTTCATGCCGGATGGGATCAACTACTCCATGCCCCCGCTGATATTTACACGGGGACTGGGCAGCCCTATACAGTCTTTACCCCTTTTTGCCGTAATTGGAGGAATCGCCCTAAACCAACGCCGGTGGATCCACCCCTTGATTTCTTAGGGGTGGATGCCCTCACCCAATCCCAGTTGGATGGGGTGACTCTTCCTACTATCCATGACCTGGGTTATCAATGGGATGGTGAATTCATCCTTTCCCCGGGGGAAACGGCTGCAGAAAAACAGTTACACCTATTTTGTCATCAGTCCATTGATGAATACCAAACCCAACGCAATTATCCCGCCCATCCTGGCACATCCCTACTGAGCCCTGCACTCAAGTTTGGAGCGGTGGGCATTCGTACCGTCTGGGCGGCAACTGAAATAGCTTGGCACCATTGTCGCAGTGACGAATCCAGGGAAAGTATCCAAGGCTGGCAAACACAATTGGCATGGCGGGAGTTTTACCAACATGCCCTTTATCACTTTCCCCAACTTGCCGACGGTCCCTATCGTTCCATCTGGCATCAGTTCCCATGGGAAGGCAATGTTAACCACTTTCAAGCTTGGTGTGAGGGACGGACAGGGTATCCAATGGTAGATGCAGCCATGCGTCAATTAAATACCATTGGTTGGATGCATAATCGCTGCCGCATGATAGTGGCTAGTTTTTTAACTAAAGATTTGATTATAGACTGGCGGTGGGGTGAGCAGTACTTTATGCAACACCTGATTGATGGAGATTTGGCAGCAAATAACGGGGGGTGGCAATGGAGTGCTTCCAGTGGCATGGACCCCCGACCACTACGGATTTTTAACCCCCATACCCAAACCCAAAAGTTTGATGCAGAAGGGGAATACATCCGTCAATGGGTGCCAGAACTACGAAATATGGAAGCCCATGAATTGGTGACTGGTAAAATTTTGCCATTGGATCGGGACCGTTGCGGCTATCCTCATCCAATTGTTGATCATCACCACCAACAAAACCGGTTTAAGCAGTTATATTCAACCATGACATCCTCCCGAAGTTCACCTTAGAAGGCAGGACGGATTCTCTGTCGGCTTAACTGTAGAATAGTTTTTAGCTAAAACCATCATTCTTCGGGGGTTGATTCAGATGGATAAAAATACATTTTTACTTGAAGTAGGTACGGAAGAAATGCCTGCAACCTTTGTTGCCGGTGCATTACATCAATGGCGATCGCAAATATCTGCCAGTCTCTCTGAGCATTTTCTCACTGCCGAGTCAATTGAAGTTTATGGAACTCCCCGACGTTTAGTGGTTTTAGTTCATGGACTACCTGCTCAGCAACCGGATCGCCACGAAGAAATTAAGGGTCCCTCCCTACAGGCAGCATTTGCCAACGGGCAGCCTGGCAAAGCAGCAATTGGCTTTGCCCAAAAGCAGGGTTTAGGGGTGGAACAACTGGTAACCCGTCTTACGGATAAAGGTGAATTTTTATTTGCTCTCAAACGTACACCAGGACAACCCACTTCCCAACTATTGAGTCATTTGGCATATGAATGGATTATGGGTTTAGAGGGCAAACGACTCATGCGTTGGGGAGACGGGGATTTGAAATTCTCCCGTCCAATTCGTTGGTTATTAGCGTTATGGCAGGAACAACTCCTGCCCATTACCATCACCAATGGCACTGAAACTATGGTCAGCGGCCTTTATTCCCAGGGACATCGGGTTCTCCATCCCCAACCCGTTGAAATCACCCATAGCAGTCGTTACCAAAGTCAATTACAGTCTGCATTTATACAAGTAAACCCCCTCCATCGTCGGCATTCCATCCAAGAACAGGTTCAGGCAATTGCTCGAACCGTGGGGGGTCATGCGGTTATGTATCCTGAATTACTGGATGAAGTAACCCATTTAGTCGAATGGCCCACTGCTATTATTGGTGCCTATGATCCAGAGTTTTTGAACCTGCCGCCGGAGGTGATTACTACGGTGATGGTTACCCACCAGCGTTATTTTCCGGTACTACAGGGGGAACTGGGAGGGGAGTTGTCTGCACCCATACATGGGGCACCCCTGCTTCCATACTTTATCACCATCTCCAATGGAGACCCAGCAAAGTCAAGCCTGATTGCAGCAGGGAATGAACGGGTCATTAGGGCTCGACTGGCAGATGCTCAGTTTTTCTACCAAGCTGATACCACCCACTCGTTGGAGGAGTTTCTACCCAAGTTGGAACAGGTGACGTTTCAAGATACCCTGGGCTCCATGGGACAAAAGGTGGGACGGATTCAGGAAATTGCTGGTTGTATTACCAGGCAGTTAAATCTAAATGCACAACAGCAGCAAACCATACTCCGCACCTCATTATTGTGTAAAGCGGATTTAGTGACCCAAATGGTAGGAGAATTCCCAGAACTCCAGGGAGTAATTGGACAGAATTATGCATTGGTGAGTGGTGAATCGGAAGAAATTGCCTATGGTATTTTTGAACATTATCTACCCCGCAATGCCGATGATTTTTTACCCCAAAGTCTGCCGGGACAGGTAGTCGGTATTAGCGATCGCCTTGATACTCTAGTAAATATCTTTGGAATTGGGCTGCTACCTTCCGGATCCTCTGACCCCTTCGCCTTGCGACGGGCGGCTAATGCAATTATTACTATCATTTGGTCAGCACGGTTACCCCTTAACTTATTCACATTACTTGAAAACACCTGCATCCAATTCGTTACCAAAGGAGAACGGCAAAACCCCCTGCCAGTCCTACGGGATTTCTTCATTCAACGGGTGCGTAACTTGTTACAAGACGAGCGGTCAATTGACTATGACCTAGTTCAGGCTGTATTGGGAGACAATGACCCCACCTATACCCAACTGGTATTACAAGATTTAGTAAATGGACTTGACCGGGCTCTATTTCTACAGACAATTCGCCACAACGGCACCCTTGGACAAATTTACCCAACCGTCAACCGTGCCTCTCGTTTAGCCATCCACGGAGATCTACCTAAAGAGGTCTTAAACCCGGCATCTATCATAAACCCCCACTTATTTCTAGAGCCCTCGGAACAAGGGCTCTACGACGCTCTTTTACAACTGTTACCCATCACTCAATCCTGTCAGATGGATCGGGATTATCAAAAATTAGTTGCCGGGCTTGTAGCAATTACTCAACCAGTGAGCGATTTTTTTGATGGACCCCACAGTGTGTTAGTTATGGATGAAAACCCGGATATTCGCCATAATCGACTGAACCTGTTAGCCATACTTCGTAACCATGCATTAATCCTGGCAGACTTCAACTGTATTGTGAAAGACTCCTGACCGTCTCCCTCTCCCTGTGGGCAAAGGAAATAAAAAATTTCCATGATTTGTCATGTTCTGGACACCTTAGTTTGTAAAACATTAATAAATGCATTGATTTAAGGAAAATTGATATGCCCCTTCAAGTTGGCGAACCAGCCCCCGATTTTAATCTAACCGATGCCCATGGCAATTTGGTTAGTTTGAGTGATTTTCGAGGAAAACGAGTCATCTTATATTTTTATCCTAGGGATAATACCCCCGGATGTACTACGGAAGCATGTAATTTCAGAGATGCCTACGATAAATTTCAAACCCAGGGCATGGTGGTATTGGGAGTCAGTACTGACAACCAGACTTCCCATGCTAAATTCATAACGAAGTATGATTTACCTTTTCCTCTCCTGAGTGATCCAGATGGAACCCTATCTCAACACTACGGTAGCTATGGGCTAAAAAAAATGATGGGTAAAGAATACAACGGTATTTACCGGAATACCTTTGTCATTGATACCAATGGGATAATTGAAAAAATTTACTTAAATGTAAAACCAGCTGTTCATATTGCTCAAATTCTGAAAGACCTAGGGTTGGAGTAACTCAGTTCTCCCACAGCAAATCTTCAAGTCATAAATTGCTCCAGGATTGTGTTCATGGTTACATCCCCAATCGGTCAACTTTGTCACTGGCTTAAGGAAGGCGTAGGGTTGGTACTGGGGCATCCTATCTTAGCAATTAGTATCATTGCCCTGATGCCTGATGGCAATGTTGTTCTGGTAAAACGCAAAGATAATGGCTTGTGGAGTTTACCCGGAGGAATGGTTAATTGGGGAGAAGAAATACTCGTGGCGGCTCGTAGAGAACTCAAGGAAGAAACAGGATTACAATTTATCAAATTAGAACGTTTAGTGGGTATTTATTCAAGCCCCCATCGGGATCCCAGGTTTCATTCTGTTTGTATTGCTGTGGCAGCACAGGTTGATGGAACCATGGGTATTCAGGATTCCCTGGAAATTTCTCACATTGAAGCCTATTCATGGAAAGATATACCCCTAGGATACCTCAGCCATGACCATGACCGCCAAATTCATGACTATCTTCAAGGAGTTACAACCTTAGCTTAGCTTTTTATCTTGAATCATCATGACGTTAACCCTACGAAAATCTCGAATTAAACTGTCGAAAGGTCAATTGTTCTGGCGCGAAATTGGACGGGGACAGGCAGTTGTCTTTCTTCATGGTGCCCTAACCGATGGGAAGGAATGGATACCCACCATGGAACACATTAAAAATCAATTCCATTGTTTTGTCCCCGATTTACTAGGTATGGGAGACTCTGGAAAACCAAAGTGTTCATATTCCATTCAATTGGAAGTAGATTGTTTAAAGGAATACTTCCATTCCCTGAGGATACATCAATTCTATCTGGTAGGACATGGATTAGGGGCATGGGTTGCAGCTAGTTATGCGCTGCACCATCCTCAACATGTCATGGGGCTAATCTTAATCACCCCTGAGGGGGTAAAGCCCGTTGGTTGTTCCAATCCCTGGCAAGCAGGGAAATGGTTGATTACTTGTCCTTCCCTAGTGGTAGGAATCCTGAAAATCATCTATCCCATCATGCGTATGCTGGGAAGTGGAAAAGAAATTCCCAAGTGGTTGGTTTTACGAAAAAAATTACGCCGTCTCCCTGTGGCGAAGCAATTATTGTGCCAGCGAAAATGGCGGGAAATTGCCGGGGAGTTACTCCAAGAACGTTTAGGGGAATTAGTGGTTCCCACGTTGGTTTTAGTGAACCCATTGGATGAGCCTAATAATATTGCCATGGCTCAGCTCTATGCCGAATTAATTCCTGAAGCTGAAATAAAGGAATTATCGTTTCCTAACCCTAACTTACTCAGTCAAGAATCCAGTGGCATCAAAAATCACATCCTAGAGTTTTTAACCGGAAAAGTGTTGCGAACAGAGTACATCCCAGTTTTGCAAATTTGCCCTCATCCCCCAACCTCTTCGCTCAAAATGGACGAAGGGGAGCCGGATTGAAGTCCCTCTCCCAAACTGGGAGAGGGATCTAGGGTAAGGGTAAATTGGGATGGATCCTGCGAACATTTGATAAACCCTTGAAAACCAAGACAGAGTCTTTAGATAGCTGACCGGCAAAGTTGGCATCATATTGAGTTAAGTATTCATACAACCGATCGCTGTCCCCACCGGTTAAAACAACAGGGGAACCCGGAAAATTCAACCACCAGTGATGCACAAACTGTTCAATGCCAGAAATCAGGGTATGGATGATCCCACTGGTAATTGCTTCTGTGGTATCAAGAGCCCATCGCTTTGGTAAAGCGGTAGGCATTTCCGCCCAAGGGAGCATCGCCGTCGTTTGGGACAACGTAACAAATTGACTCATGAGTCCAGGCAGGATAGCCCCCCCAACCAATTGACCATGGGCATCCATCCCAGTGATGGTTAAAGCCGTGCCTCCATCGATGACTAAAACTGGGCATCCCCACTGATTTTCAGCACCCCACATTGCTAAGGCTCGGTCTATGCCCAAACTGGGGTAAGGGTTACTAAGGGGTACATCTGCTAGGGTCACCATTTGCGGATGCCCATAATACCCTTGCCAATGCTTAGTTTGAGATGGCACCACCGAAGCAATCCAGATTTCAGCATTCACCAGGTCTTCCTCTGGTACCGGCAGACAATTAGAAGGGGGTCTGATGGGTGAATGAATGAATGAATGGTCAAGGGAAAGAGATGTATCAAGGCACCAATGGGGGGTATGAACGACCTTGAGCAATGTTTCACCTGACCACTGCGACCAGTGCAGCCGCGAATTACCAATAATTAGACCATACCAAATGGAAGTTTCCATTTAAAGGTGAGTGGTGAAATGAAAAGGAGTGATAATAAAAATTTGTATACTCTAAAACATTATACCAGCCATTAGGCTACTATAATAAGTAAGCAATTTTAATGGTGAGGAAGTAGCTGTGACTAACATTTCCCTGACAGATGAAACGAATCAGGAATGGCGACAAAGCTTCAGCCAGGTTTCAAATTTTCTGGAAGAAGTTCCCAAATTAGTGGGTGATTTTTATCAAAAATATAACCGACCCATTCTGTACGCAGTATTAATTGTGGTGGGTATTATTATTTTCAAAACTGTTTTAGCTATTTTAGATGC
>Ga0172367_10009000_pt1 | contig 11043 bp, 7 predicted proteins | sample Lak10m_FD_114542 | JGI IMG/M metagenome (GOLD analysis project Ga0172367, IMG submission 114542) | Freshwater microbial communities from Kabuno Bay, South-Kivu, Congo - kab_022012_10m | ecosystem: Environmental > Aquatic > Freshwater > Lake | place: Democratic Republic of the Congo: South-Kivu...
CCCATGCTTTTTAGGATAGCACCAGCAATACGCTCTTGTAAATCATTAAACAATTTTTATGTATTTAGTCAGGCTTAATAACAATAACTACCGTTGCCATCAGAAACTTTTTTAAGATCTTCTGGCCAAATAGTAATCAAATTGTTTGAGGGCGAACGCCGTTCAATCTCTTTTTTGATATATATCACTGAATCTTGAACCTGTTTTTTCATAGCATTATACATATCATCAAACTGTTTTTCTGACCACAAAAACTGCGTCGACTTGTGGTATTTAGTATTAATAAAATAAAAAATCGTTGGTACAGAAAGATCAAAATCATTTCGAAAAATAAGCAAATAATCGCCAACTTTTATGGGATACTCAATTGGTGGAAACTTAAGCTTCTTCTCTTTTGCCGTAAGCGCAGCATTTTTGATCTCATTGTATGACAGTGATGCATCTTCAGACGCATCACACATAAGAATAATATCAACCTTGCGACGTGGGTCAAGCAGGACCTCTAAGGGGAGATTACTACGAAAACCAGCATCTTTTAAGAGAATATTTTTTTCTTTAGCAAACGGCATGTTGTCCATGCCATAGACAAAATTGGGTATAGGAGACCCAAAGAACTGTATTTTACTCAATTGGTATGTTTCGACAATCCAGGCTAGCATTTTTTTAACTGTTTCGCTTTCACAATAATAGGCGAGTTGTTCCAATATATCAGCTGGCCCTACATTCCAAATATTGCTTGCTGTGGCTAGAAGATATCCAATTGTTTTTTGGAGATACAAATTTTTTAGTTTTCCAGCCTCAAAAAAACTGCCCAAAACCTGCGTTGGAATAGCGGCGCCAAGAACGGGGGAATAGGTCGCAAACGGTCCAATTTCAACAAGGTCAAGAGCCGGTGTTTTTGTAAGCACTGTAGAAATAATAGGGAATGGGTATTTTGCAGGATCATTAAGCACTTGTTTACACATTGTTTGCATGGTCACAAGATGCGCATCGGGAATATCACCAAAAAAATATGCAACAAGAAACGTCCCCCACAGATCAACAGGCGTTATAGTACCGGTCTCTTTATACGTTTTATAGAGAGCATATAGGATTTCTTTCTCTTGTGCTTTTATGCAATTTCCAAGCATTTTAGCTAAAGTTTTTTTAGACTCTCCGTTATCACTAACAATGCGTTTTTTTAGACTCTCCTTGCATTTTTCAGGAGTCGTATCACGCATCAATTCAAATCCCATGCCCCATGCTCCGCCAGAAATACTGGCCTGATACCTTGCATAATCCAAAAGAGATTTTTCTGCTGTTATTGGTGTACTAACAAGCCCATCTAAAAAAGCGAGAGAACAAATCATAGCTCGAACGCTCCCCCCACTAAACCCTACCCCTATGGTACACTCCTTGCAACCTTCACGTTTTTCAGTATATTTTTTCTCGTACGTATCTAAATGCTCTCGCGCTTTTGCGTCAACCGTAATATCGGGCACAAACACATTGGTTGCTGGTGCCCATTTTTTTTGAATATCAATATTTTCATTGTTAAGTGATTTTTCAACATCGCTCATAATACTGTTTATGTCTTGACCATACGTGTTTAAAAATAACAAACCCGCAATAAGCAATAACGACTTGATTTGCATCTAAAACTCCTTCTACAAATACCCCATTTTTAATAACCTGGGATAAGAAAATAACAAATAGGAGCATTTGTCAAGTTTTTTGGGCTAATGTATGCCAAAAAGACGCTTTTTTGCGATTTTAGAATAAAATTGCAATTTGTAATTTTGAATATATGGGGGAAAGTGGTTTATATGCAATGATGAATATAGTGAAAAAATTCCGCAAAACGAAGTGTTGCAAATACTTAACAACGGCAAAGTCGATGAAATAACACAACCCTATCTTCTTTTTTACAAAAAAACAAACGCTCTCAACCAACCACTAGACGGCACACATTATACACCAACCGGACTTACAAATTTGAACAATACCTGCTTTATGAATGCAACGTTGCAAGGTTTAATGCAAAATGAAACAGTATCCACGTGGCTCAAAAAATAATAATTATCGCTTTTTACCTTTATTGCCCTAGAATGTGTGATTGCATTCTAGGGCTTCTTTTTTATCGCAAAAAATGATTTATCTTGTTTGATCGTAAAAAAATAAGTAATGTAAAAAGGTGGGGGACGGAAAAGGAAAAAAAGAAAAACAGGAGAAAGGAATACAATGAGCACAAAAACGTGTCACAATTTAGATTGTTTATGGGAATTACCCCATAAAATGGTTAGTCACCACGAGGCTGACGGCTTAAAGCATATGATCTTGCATGAATTTGGACATCATGATCTTCTTGGCCCCAAACAAGCAACCTTCTTGGTCGACAATCCTGATTTTAATTGCATTCAAGGCGTTGCTGGATTTTCTCACGAAGACTGCTGCCACCATAAAGGAGATATGTGGCAAAATCCTTATTCATTTGCAACAGATATGCAAAAAGCACCATTTCATAATACCGTACAACAAATACATCATGAAAGTATAATCAAAAAAAACAACGGAAAAATAGATGAGCAAGCGTATCATGATCTGTGTGAACAGCTTGGCATGAAAAATACTGGATGCGTGCACTGGAAGATGAAACATGGCAACCATGGCATTTTAGTATTTGAAGATGCAGACGCAGAAAAAATATCGCAACAAAAAACATTTTTGCACAACCTCGTCGCCCTTCTAAGTCTGTGTTAATCGCCATTAAAACGTTTAATGCGTATTACATGTTCTTTGTTATCGCATGCCATTAATGCATTCAATTTATAACAGGGCGTTTTTTGTCCATAAATTGACGAGCAATGTGCTTGCTCAATCATAAACGATAGAGAGCTTTCAACAATAAGTCTTTCTTTGTCTCTTATTATTATTACCCATTTTTTTTCGTCTATTTTTTCTATACCAACGTGCGGCGCTACTATAAAAGTCCAGGAGCTATAAAAGCTTTTCTTGATTTTTCCCAACCAACTGTCTGTTATACAAAACTCATGCACATCTGACAACACCTGAATGGTTCGCTGTGCAGTCAACCCCAAAAACGCATACCCCGCATGACTATCCCGAACCAAAATAGAATTTTTTGTCTCTATAATTTCTGGTGCTAAAATATGTTTTCTTCTGGGCAATACAAACAAATCAATACTATATAGCCGTGTATTTTCGGGTTCATAATCTTTAATAAAAAACGTATTATGATTGGCTATAGACCGCAAGGCATTACGCATTTGGGGGTCCCCTGTATATGATATGGTCCCTGGATCAATAAAAACAGAATCGCCATCATCAAAAAGGGTTATTGCTAACTGATCGTTGTGAAAATGTCCTGTCGGCTGATATGTACGATAGGTTGCATGGCGAAACGTAATATGCCAATGTTTTGTTTTTATGATGGTCAGGCCAAAATCTGGGTAATTGCAAAGAGAACTTCGTTCACTTTTACCTGTTGCCCAAAGACCTGAAATAATCTTCCCACTATCATTATCACCAATAAGCACAAGAGATTCAGGTGTAGGCGAACAGTCAGCAAAAAATTGTTGCATACGTTCATACCGTTCTTCAAGCCACGCAGGAACTTCTCGTGCCGTATGCTTGAGTAAAAGAATAGTAAGCAACACAAGTTCTGTATCAAGTCGGTGATACGCTGTCGAACCTTCGTAACAAGAACCATCAGCATGTATTTGATAGTTTATCTGTTTTAAAAGTTTTTTTATAACGCTGTTACAACGCTTTGTATCACCCAAAAATTCGCTCACGTATGCAAAACCAAGAAGATCAGAAAGATAGTGATTGTTTGGCCTGTCAGAAAATTCCCACGTGTGATACAGATATTCAGCATGATGGACAAGTGACGTATTAAACTGTTCCCAAAAAGATTCTTGAATCATCGATTCTTTATGAAAAAAATAAAAACCCCATATCCAGTTGATCACGCGAATTGCAACTTCCATTGGGCACATCCAATTTACTCCCTCATAACAGGGGTTTGCTTCACCCCACTCAGTAATAAGTGATGTAAACGTGTGAACGTAACGTGAGACACGATCGTGATCGTTATCCTTAAGCGCCTGTTGGTATGCAATGCCAAGAGTAAACAAGTAATCAAAGCGTGATAGTTCCCAGGGAACTTTTATGTCCCGCATGGGCGAGGAAATAAAGTCGCTTTGCCAAGGCAATGGCGAAGATAGTTTGAATGTTCCAAAGCCAAGAATCGTAAAATTTCGCGCAACCGTAGCGTCAGCTTTTTGGCACATCGCCTGAGTATCGTGAAATGCAAGTGGCCAGGTTGAGCGCCATGCCGGATCATGAAATATGGCGTGAAGCCATGCATGAAATTGTTCGTACCCATTCGACTTCGTTCGCGTACGCTCACTTCGCTCAGGGCGAACGGAGTTTATCCTAAGCTTGTCGAAGGACTCAGGGCGAACTGAGTTTATCCTGAGCTTGTCGAAGGACTCAGGGCGAACGGAACTAAATTGCCGTTCGTGGTGAGCGAAGCCAAAAGGGCGCAGTCGAATCCATTCGAACAGGCAAAATGTCTTTGCCATAAACCGTCGTTTACGCCACCTGTGATACAAAAGAAGCATCGTGTTCTTTGGCCCAAGATCAATAAGCCGACGCATGATTAAAAAACATTTTTTTGCTATCATAAGAAAACTCTCTTTTTTTATGTACGTTAAAAACTCACGTAACACAAACAGTGTACCTGAAAGGACAAAAAATCATGACAAAAAAAAATGTTATTTTAACAGGAGATCGCCCTACGGGCCCGTTACACTTAGGACATTTTGTTGGCTCTTTGCAAAATCGTGTTAACCTCCAAACCCAGCATACACAATATATCATGATCGCTGATGTGCAGGCGCTCGCTTCTAACGTTGGACAATCAGACGTTGTTCGAAAAAACATTATGGAAGTCACGCTTGATTATCTCGCCGTTGGCATTGATCCAACAATAAGCACTATTTTTATTCAATCGATGATTCCTGAAATCGCCGAGCTTGCGATTTATTTTTTAAATCTCGTAACCGTGGCACATTTAATGCGAAATCCAACCATCAAGGAAGAAGCTAAACAAAAGGGATACGATGAATCTATGCCTGTTGGCTTTTTAGTGCACCCCGTTCACCAAGCTGCAGACATTTTGATATTTAATGCGCAATGCGTTCCTGTAGGCAAAGACCAACTGCCCTTGATAGAACAGGCTGTTGATATCGCTCGAAAATTTAATAATCTCTATGAACCATTATTTGTTGAACCACAGGCTCTTATTCCAGAACACGGAGCTCGTCTTATGGGCATTGATGGTAAAGCAAAAATGAGTAAATCTCTTGGCAATGCGATCTATTTAAAAGATAGTGCCGACGAGCTCACAAAAAAAATAATGAGTATGTACACCGACCCACATCATATTCATGTTAACGACCCAGGAACTGTTGAAGGCAACGTTGTTTTTGCCTACTTAGATATTTTTGATACAAATACATTAGAAGTCGAAGAACTAAAAAACCACTACCGTCGTGGTGGCCTTGGCGACATGGTAATCAAAAAACGACTTAACGTCCTGCTGCAAGACATACTTACCCCTATTAGAACTAAACGGCAAGAACTTGAAAAAGATATGGGGTATATTGAAAAAGTGTTACACGATGGCACTCAAAAAGCTCGGAGTCTTGCACAAGAAAAAATGCATGTCATTAAAAAAGCGATGAAAATTGCCTACTTTTAAATATAAAGCGCACATACTTGCTTTTTTTAAAAAACACCTTGTAAATTCGAAATCAAATCCAAATTTACAAGGTGTTTTAGTTTTTAAATGTCTATTATACTTTTACTTACGCTTTTCTGGACCCTTTTGCTGTTTTACAGGAGCAGATGGTACTGTCGGTTTTGGCTGAGACATTACTTTTTCAAGAACACCCTTCCCGCTATCACCAGCGGACACACCTCTTGTTGCACCAGAACCTTTTTGAAGCTGCGTTTTTTTAGCTTCTTCTAGCACTTTTGCTTTTTCGACTTCGGTCTTGGTAGCAGCTTTGGCTGCAAGCTCTGCAGCTACCCTATCTGCTTCAGTCTTATCAGCAGCAGCCTTAACTGCAACATCAAGTGCTGCAATTTTTTCATTAATTTTATTCTTTAAACTCGTTACATCAAAGCCTGTTGGTATTAACGATGTGTTATTAAATAACCCTAGCGCTGCTTGCAATGAATCTTTGTCCGTAGCATTTGACGCTGCAACAAGGATGTCTTTATACGCCGTTTTTGTTGAATCAAGAATTGTAGCTGCATCTGGAGCTGTTTGAAGAATTGTATTTAATGCCGTTACAATAGCACTCACACTTTGCGTTGTATTTATACCTTTTATGGCTGTATCAAAAGCAGTGGCAGCATTCGTAGCACTCTGAATACCTGTCTTCTTTTGATTAATTTCTGTTGCCCATCCTGCAACAACAGTCTCTTGACCTGCAATCAATGGTGCAAACACTTGATTTTGAGCCACTGTTACAAATGCCGTTAACGTTGCAACACTATCAGTAGCATTTGGAAGTGCTTTGCAACTTGTATAAAAACTATTTAATTTATCAACATAAAGCCCTTTTGTTGTGGTTGAAAATGCTATATTTGCAGGGACCGTTATATTGCCAAGCGCACTAATTGTCGTTGCAGCACGTATTGCAGATTCAAGTGTTTGTACGGCAGCATCGTTCACATTAGCACCATTTGGCGCCACAGTTGTTGCAATCGTTGGAGCTGGCATAATAGGCGCAACGGGACCAGCCGCTATACACGCAACGTTAAAATCTGAGCCATTAGATATTTTAGTCCAAACTGTACCCATTGGAGCATTACTTGTAATACCAAGACGCATCCACACATCACCTGAGGCTTGCGACATCCATACCGATCCATCGGCAGCAGCCGAAATAGATGTTCCCCAGCAATCGGGTATTTGTGTCCACGACGAATTTATATCTTTCAAAAACCAAACAGTTTGATCAGATTTTAATGCCCATGCACAACCATTAGGACCAGCGGTTATAGACGCAGCATTAGTACCAGGCATAGTATACCAGTCAGTACCCTTTAGGTTACTTGAACTAATGCCGGTACGATATAAAATCTTGCCCGTTGTATCAAGTGCAAACACATGACCATTTGGCCCGGCAGAAATTTTGGCAAGCGTGTTATGAACAGGTTCCCAGGCACCTACACTGTTAATCGCACCAGAATAAAGACCAAAATAGGCTTTTCCATCACCTACGCAATGCCATAATGTTCCATTTGGGCCAGCAGTAATCGACACAGCAGAAACACCTGGAAACTGAGCCCAATCAGTTCCACCTAAAGCATTCGCAGTAACGTTTGTTCGATACCATGTTTGTCCACCGCTTTGCACACCATATACTTGAGAATCCCAGCCAACAGCAATTTTTACAAGTGTACCAGCAACAACAGACCACCCTGTTCCCCCTGGGGCCGTTGCTGTAACACCTTCACGAAAAACAACTCTTCCATCTGTCAATGTTGCCCAAATCATACCTGTTCCTGCTGGCGCTATCACCACAATTGACAACGCAACAGCATTAATGGCTTGTGCACGAAGGTAGTTAGCCACGTCAGTAGGTGCATGCGTTCTAATATCTGTCCCGATGGTTTTTGTAACATATGCATGCATACCAACACTATAGAGCTTATTGTCAGAGAATATAAATTTCTCCCTGTCCCCTATAGTTGTTGCTTCAGCCGAAAGAACCCAAATATCTAACGCTGATAGATACTTACCATTTTGAGCCATAAAAGATAATGAATTGTCACTGTTTACGGTCACAACAAATGGCACACCTACTGCTTTTATATCTTTGGTCCCGGTTGCCTCAACCCATGCGCCAGGTGTAGACAGATACGATCCATCAGCAGTTAATTTTATGGCTACGTTTTTACCTGTAGCAACCCCAGCAGGAATAACTGCTGCTGGAGCAGGAACTGTTGCGACGGCAAAGGTAAAAGCTTCTCCCAGAGAGGCATAATCATTAATAGCATCGTTGTGAGTACGAATAAGATTAAAACTAGAACCGCGCGCGCGAATATAACCACCTGGCTCTGTTTGAGATCCATCCCAACGAGTAGTCATGATGTACTTACCTTTATCAAGCCTAAACCGCTCCCATCGTAAATTATTTGTCCAATCTGTACCAGAATATGGTTGATTAGGAACAGCAGAACCAACCGTATAATCGGCCCCTTTATTATCACCCTTAGGCGTATGCCGAATAAGTTCACTAGGATATTTGACAGACTGAAGCCAAAAATAGCTTCCCTCTACTCGAGCTACTCTAAATTGTGTTCTTAGATCAGTTGGCAAAGCGGCTGCATCAAAACTAAGCCATTTTCCTTCAGCGCCATCAACAACAACATAGCCACGCGGGGTATTCATAGTGATAATATTACCCTCTTTTATAGCATCAGGAAGCGGAACAGTTGGCACTGGCACAAACGCAAGTGAATAAGCCCAATCAGTTTCATACCCAGATCCTAAATGACTTTTTGTAGAAAGTAATTGCGGATTGCCGCCAAAATCACTAGCGGCACGAACATAACCACTCTGTGTTGCTGGATTACCATCCCAAGCAGTAGTCATGATACTTGTATCATTAACTATTTTCAATCGTTCCCATGCTAAATTATTCATAAAGTCAGAACCGGTATACGTATAGGGAAGAGATTGTAACGTAAATTGTAGATCCGTAGGAACTTCAGCTAAATTAGTTGTTGCAACATTATGTCGAATAAGCTCACTTGGATATTTAGCTGATCGAAACCATATATACGGCTGACTTACTTTTGCAACAATAAAATAAGTCCGTAGATCATCTCTTGAAATTGTGCCACTCATAGAAAGAGTTTTTTGATGCCGTGCATCTTTTGATGAATCTAATTCATCAACATAGAAAACACGATCAACGCCATCGTTACTTCTATTTATAATTTGAATAACATTGCCCTCGACCAAAGCAGTCGGCCAGGCTCCCAGCGACATTACGCAACCAAACACAATGGCCAGAGCGAAAAACAACGCTTTTTTGGCTATACTCTTAAGGGTCATTTTATCTCCTTTCCCCTTTTTAAACGTAAGAATTTTTATCCGTGATTTATTTCTATTTGTAATGTTTCTATACTCAGTGCACGATGCCTTGCGTAAGAAAATCAATATTTTTATTATTTTTTAAATCGTGCGTAGATGCTACAAGTCAATAACCTCGGGTCCTTGGCATGAGGAAGAATCAACTCACCATACTCAATTGAAAAATCGGGAAAAAAATCTTGTAATAAATTATAAAGAACGGTTGCTGAATACCCCATTGAGTACCCATTAAAAATAACAAAAAGTGGCTCTTTTTTAAGAACATCCCTACATAAAACGAGCAACTCATAGATGTTTTTTTGAAATGAAAAAATCTTACCCTTGGTATCCCGCCCAAAAGCCGGCGGGTCAAAAATAATACCGTCATAACGTACCCCCCGTTTTATTTCACGTCGAACAAAGGTAGCACAATCGTCAACAATCCAACGAATGTGCGCTTGCCCAAGCCCGGAAACCTCTTGATTTTTACGAGCCCAGGTGACGGCAGCCTGTGACGCATCAACATGACACACACTCGCACCGACAGCCGCAGCACAAAGGGTGGCCGCTCCGGTGTACCCAAAAAGATTAAGAATGTTTGGTTTTTCGTGAGCATTTTTAAGACAGTCAATCATCCAACGCCAGTTATCACATTGCTCTGGGAAGATACCAATATTTTTTGTCTCTGATAGGCGAAGAGTTGTTGCAAAAGCAACGCCATCATGCGAAAACGTAAACAACCAAGAGCTTGGAATTTTTTTGTGAATTTCCCATTGCCATGGCCCTTCGTCACGTTTATAACACGTTGCGTGAGCATGTTCCCATGCTTCTGGGTCTTTTCGACCCCACACACAACGAGAGTCAGGTCTTATAAGGGTAACAACCCCAAATTTTTCAAGCTTGAGGCCATCACCAGAATCAATAAGTTCGTACGTCATAGAGACTTTTTTCGTTCGTACCCGTTCGACTACGCCCTCCGGGCTTCGCTCAGGGCGAACGGTTTTTAACTCCCGTTCGTGGTGAGCGTCAGTCGAATCCATTCGAACGGGCTCTGCCAAAACATTGTTTTTTTTCATAATTTCTCACTAAATACAAGGTCATTAAGATTATTTAACGGGTGTTTTTCATCACACATTTTTGCTAGCTGTTGGTTAGTAATATGCGTATAAATTTCTGTTGTTGCAATTGTTTTATGTCCTAACAGTTCTTGAATCATACGCAGATCAGCCCCCTGATTAAGCAAATGCGTTGCAAACGAATGGCGAACTTTGTGGGGAGACAGTTGTCGCTCTAACTTTAAAAAACGTCGAAACATTTCAAACGTACGCTGCACAGAACGCGATGAAAGAGCATTTCCAAAATAATTTAAAAAAAGATGATGTTCTTCACCCTTTTTTAAAAGAATAGGACGCTCAAGAAGCAGGTATTTTTGCATCATATCAATTGCCTTACTCCCAAAAAGAACAATACGTTCTTTTCTGCCTTTACCCATAATTCTAATCGTTTTTTCAGAAAAATTAATATCATCAAGCATGATACCTACAAGTTCAGAACAGCGAACGCCTGTTGCATAGATAAGTTCAAAAATGCATTTATCTCGAAAAGGATATTGTGTAGGAAGATCTTCATTTTTTATATCATCTAATAAAAAAAAGATTTCATCGACTGATAAAATCACCGGAAGTTTTCGATCAATACGGGGATTTTTAATATGTATTTTAAGGTCAATACCCTGTGCCTGTAAAAACGTTTGAAACGAACGAAGACATGAAAATTTGCGAGCAAGCGTTGTTTTACTTATTTTTTTATAAAAAAGGGAAACAATATAACGCTGGACAATGTGAGGCAAAGAAACGATCGCAATATCCTCTTGATGTGCAATA
>Ga0172367_10009001_pt1 | contig 11041 bp, 9 predicted proteins | sample Lak10m_FD_114542 | JGI IMG/M metagenome (GOLD analysis project Ga0172367, IMG submission 114542) | Freshwater microbial communities from Kabuno Bay, South-Kivu, Congo - kab_022012_10m | ecosystem: Environmental > Aquatic > Freshwater > Lake | place: Democratic Republic of the Congo: South-Kivu...
TGGCGGACTTTGGCGGTGAGGGCGAGACCCATCCCTATGTGATGACGATCATCGACATGGAGAGCGGTCAGGCGGGCCTCACGCCCGTGATCTTCGCCCTCGAGGAAGCGCATCCCAATCCCTTCAACCCCACCACCACCATCGCCTGGAGCCAGCCCTCGCTGCAGCAGGCCACCTTGCGCATCCACGATCTGCGCGGTGCCCTGGTGGAGGAACTGGATCTGGGTCTGCGCGGCGCGGGCCGCCACGAGGTGGTCTGGGATGCCAGCCGCTTCTCCAGCGGCGTGTACTTCACCACCCTGCAGGCTGGCGAAAGCAGCCAGACCCGCAAGGTCGTGCTGATGAAATAGGCTGCGCGCCGAAACGAGTTCACACCCAAAGGGGGGCCGCAGGGCCCCCCTTTGCTGTAGGATGGGCCCTTGGCCCATCCTGTGCCACATTGTGCGCCGGTTCCATTCCAGTTCTCGATCTGCAAAGGAAATCCATGTCCCGCTCCAGCTTCGCCACTCCGGCGCTTCGCCGCCTCGTCAAAGTCCTGCGCACGACCCTGGTGGCCGCCCTCCTGCCCTGTTCCGCCCGTGCGGAGGGAGGCCCCGACGCCTTCGGCTACACCTGGAGCGCCAGCACGGATCCCGGCGGCCCGGACTACGAGTGGATTGACATCAGCCAAACGGGTTCGCCCCTGCAGCTGGGCGAAAGTGGTTACGGCGGACCCATCCCGTTGAACTTCCCTTTTCCCTTCTATGGGGATTTCTACAGCAGCTGCTACATCACCGCGAATGGCATCGTGGCCTTCGGGGGCGGTGCGGGCACCGCCAACGGACAATGTCTGCCCTCGGCCCAGGCACCCAACAACCTCATCGCCCTCTTGTGGGAGGACCTGCATCCCATCAGCGGCGCCAGCGTGCGTTTCCTGCAGGATGCGGCCAACCAGCGCCTCATTTTCCAATTCCATCAGATCCTCGGTTCCTGCGGCCAGCCCATCAATGCGCAGGTCATCCTCCTGCCTGGCGGCGTGATCCGCCTGCAGTACCAGAGCTTGCCCACCGCCTGCGCCACGGCGGCGGCCATCGGCATCGAAAACGCCGACGGCAGCATCGGCCTGCGCTACCACTGCGCCAGCCAGGGCGGCGAGGTGGCCACGGCCGGCCTGGCCCTGCAATTCGTGCCACCCTCCCCCTGCGACGAGCTGGACTGCGTGGGCATCACCGAAGTAGAGCCCAACAACGGCTGGGAGGATGGACACAGCAATCCCATTGCCGGCGGCCAGACCCTGTGCGGCAGCTTGGAGGCCAATGCCCAGACAGTGGACAGCGACGCCCTGCTCTACCGGCACTTTGGCGGCGACATCACGGCCACGCTGGCCACAGAGGACTTCAACGGCCGCCTGCGCCTGTGCGAGGTGGATCCCGGTGGCGCCGTGCTGGCCGTGGCGGATCAGCTGCCCCGCTGCTACGACGAAGCCCTGCACCTGGTGGACCTTCCCGCGGGCTTCTATCTGCTGGTGGTGGACCACGATGGCGTACCCGATGTGGAGGGTGTGCAGGGCTGGTCGCTGAGCCTGCACGGCGAAGGCCACGCCTGCAGCGAACATGTGCCCGTGCAGTGCGTGGGCGAGGAAGAGGTGGAGCCCAACGCGGGCTGGACGGCGGATCCCCCGAACAGCAGTCTGGGCCGCATCCAGCCCGGCCTGCAGGTGTGCGGCAGCATCCAGGCCGATGCCCAGGGCCGGGACATGGACTGGTTCCAGCTGGACCTGGCAGCTCCGGCGGATGTGCAGGTGGAACTGGTGCCCGACGCTTTCGACGCCGTGCTCTATTTCACCGACCTGGATCCGGATGGTTCCGTGCTGGACCTGGCGGACAGCTGGCGCATGTGCCTTGCCGAGCACTTGACCCTGCCGGCCCTGGCCGCTGGATCCTACTGCGTGGTGGTGGCCAGCCAGCATCAGGAGGAGGTGCCGGAGGCCCAGCACTATGTGCTGCAGGTCGCCGTGGCGGACTCCTCCTCCCTGTGTCTAGCCACGCCGGTGGAAGGTCTGGAGGTGGATGAGGTGGCCTTCGCGCGGCCGGCACCCCTGTCCCGCCACATGGACGGTGCCTTGGTGGAAGGGGGAATCGCCAGCCCCGGACGGGACGATGTCTTCACCTTCCACCTGGACCAGCCGGCGGATGTGGAAGCCACTTTCCTGGCCCAGGGAGAGGCCGACGAGGTGCTGCTCCTCTTTGGCGACTGCCAGGAGACTTCCGCCTGTCTGGCCGCGGTCGATGCCCACGCCTCCGGACCCGAGGGCGAGACCTTGCTGGCAGAGAACCTGCCGGCCGGTTCCTACTGGCTGGTGGCCGACTTTGCCCAGGCCGATGGCGCAGCCCCCTACAGCCTGAACATGGTCGCCCGCCAGCTTGACCTGCAGACTCCGGCGCCACGCTCCTTCGCATTGGACGCGCCGCACCCCAACCCCTTCAACCCCGCCACCACGCTTGTCTGGACCCAGAGCACCCCATCTGCCGTGCGGCTGGTGGTGCACGACCTGCGCGGCGCGTGCGTGGCCGAGCACGCCCTAGGCCAGCTCCCCGCCGGACGCCATCAGTTCCAGTGGGACGGAAGTGCCTTGTCCAGTGGCCTTTACCTCTTCACCCTGCAGGTGGGCCATGGACAGGAGACGCGCAAGGCCCTGCTCCTGAAGTAGGCGGGCCCGTCACGCCGTTGTCAGGCCCTGACGACCGGTGCGCAGCAGCAGGGCCTCGGCCAGGTCGCCCAAGGCGATGTCCTCCCGGGCGTCCAGGTCGGCGATGGTGCGCGCCACCTTGAGCACGCGGTCCACGCTGCGCCCACTCAGGTTCTCGCGCTGGATGGCCCGGGCCAGCAGGAGGGATTCCTCTTCTCCCAGGCGGCACACACCGCGGATCTCCGCCCCTTCCAGATCGGCATTGGCCTCGCGACCCTCCTGGCGGTAGCGGAACTGCTGGCGCGCCCGTGCCTGGGCCACCCGCAGCGCCACGGTGGCGCTGCTCTCGCTGTGGGTGGCACCCAACAGATCCTCCGGTGGCAGGGCGGGCACGGCCACCTGCAGGTCGATGCGGTCCAGCACCGGACCACTGATGCGCTCGGCGTAGCGGCGACGCTCAAGCTCCGGGCATCGGCAGTGGCGGCGTGGATCACCCAGCATGCCGCAGGGGCAGGGGTTCATGGCAGCGATGAGGGTGAAGCGGCTGGGCAGCTCCAGACGCAGGGCGGCCCGGCTGATGAGCACGCGGCCGTCCTCCAGGGGCTGGCGCAGCTGTTCCAGCGTGGGACGGCGGAATTGGGGCAGCTCGTCCAGGAAGAGCACGCCCCGGTGGGCCAGACTCACCTCGCCGACATGGGGCGAGCGGCCGCTGCCGATGAGTCCGGCGTCGCTGATGGTGGCGTGGGGTGCGCGGAAGGGACGGCGGTCCAGCAGGCCGTGGCGTACGGGCAGCAGGCCAGCCACGCTGTGGATGCGGCTGGCCTCCAGGCGTTCGGCGGCGCTGAAGGGCGGTAGAATGCCCGGCAGGCAGCGGGCCAGCAAGGTCTTGCCGCTGCCCGGCGATCCCACCAGCAAGAGGTTGTGTCCCCCCGCCGCGGCGATCTCCAGGGCGCGCCGCGCCTGGCGCTGGCCACGCACATGGGCCAGGTCCGGCCCGCTCTCCCGCACCGGGTTCTCGGGAAGCGGGGCCTCCGCCTGCCACTCCCGGGTGTCGCGGCTCATCCAGGACAGGGCTTCGCGCAGGGTGGAGGCGGCCGCCAACGGCAGGGAGCAGCCAGCGCGGGCCTCGGCCAGATTCTCCGTGGGCACCAGCACGCGGTCCACCTCGCCCTGGCCGGCACCCACCAGGCTGAGCACGCCCCGGGCCGGCTCCAGGCGCCCGTCCAGACCCAACTCCCCCAGCACCAGGGTGCGCGCCAGGCCATCGGCTGGCCGGAGCCCCACCGCCGCCAGCAGGGCGATGGCGATGGGCAAGTCAAATGCGCTGCCACTCTTGCGCAGATCGCCGGGCACCAGGTTCACCACGATGCGCTGGGAGAGGGAGATGGGCAGGCCACTCAGGCGGGCGGCGCTGAAGATGCGCGGCACGGCCTCCTGGATGGCCTTGTCGGGCAGTCCGGTGAGGACCACCTTGGGCAGGCCCTGGGCGGCGTGGCACTCCACGCGCACGGCCTGGGATTCCACACCGGCCAACACGGCCGTCCACACCTGTGTGTACATGGGCACCTCCTTGGAGGCGCCCCTACGCGGCAAGTGGCTCCGGCGTTCCCTTCCCTCGCCCATTGGATGAGGGAAGTGGCGGACCCTGTTCCATCCGCCTGACGCCGCTCCCGCAGTGGCGTGGAAGGGCCTGCGCGTGTCCAGGCCGGGGGGCACGCTTAATAGCCCTGGCGGCGCAGGCGCTCCTGCAGATCCGGGGTGCCCAGGAGGATGAGCACATCCTCGGGCGCGAGGCGATCTTCCCCAGCGGGGGTGGGCAGGACGCTGCCACCGCGCACCAGTCCCAGCACCAGGGCCCCACCGGAGGCCTCGCGCAGGCCGGACTCCGCCAGGCTGCGCCCGTCCAGGGGGCTGCCCGCCCGCACGGGCAGGCGGCTCAGGCTGTAGCCCACCTCCTCCTGTTTCATGAAAATGTCCAGGAAGTCCACGATCTCCGGGTGCAGCATGGCCGCCGCCATGCGTCGTCCGCCAATGATGTAGGGGCTGACCACATGGTCGGCGCCGGCCCGCTTCAGGCGCGCCTCGCTGGCGGGTTCCAGGCCGCGCGCCACCACCTGGATGCGCGCATTGAGTTCCTTGGCGGTAAGGGTCACGAAGAGATTGTCGCTGTCCTTGGGCAGGGCGGTAAGCACGCCCCGGGCGTGCCGGATGCCTGCGCGCTCCAGCACCTAGCCATCGGTGGCATCGCCGGCCAGGGCCACAAGCCCCTCGTCCAGGGCCTCCTCCACCAGTCGCTCGTCGGAATCCACCACGCACACGGCCACCTTGGCGCGGTGGAACTCCCGCGCAATTTCCCGGCCGATCTTGCCGTAGCCACAGAGGATCACGTGGTCCCGCATGCGGCCCAGTCTGCGTTCCATGCGCTGCCCTCTCATCATGCGCCGCACCTCGCCCGAGATGAGCGTGGCGGTGACGCTGGAAACCACATAGCCGATGCTGACGGTACCCACCAGGATCAGTCCAAGGGTGAAGAGTCTGCCGGTGGGGCTCAAGGCGTGCACTTCGCCGAAACCCACCGTGGTGACGGTGATGGCCGTCATGTAGAGGCTCTCGAGCAGGGGCCAGCCTTCCAGCAGGTGATAGCCGGTCGTGCCCGTGACCAGGGTGGCGGCCAGCACCGCCAGGGCCACGCGCAGGCGCTCCATTCCCCCCAGGTGGAAGATGGGCAGCCTCATGGAAGCCCTATGCCGTGTTCCCAGTGTGCCCGCGTGGACTTCATGGCATTACAGGGGAATGTTGCCGTGCTTGCGGCGCGGATTCTGGTCGGCCTTGTTGCGCAAAAGTTCCAGCGCGCGGAAGACGCGGGCGCGGGTCTGCTCGGGCAAGATGACGGCGTCCACATAGCCGCGCTCGGCGGCGATCCACGGGTTGGCGAAGTGCTCGGTGTAGTCCTGGATCAACTTCTCCTGGGCGGAGGCGGGGTCGGCGGCGGCCTTGATCTCGCGGCTGAAAATGATCTCCACCGCGCCCTTGGGCCCCATCACGGCGATCTCGGCCGATGGCCAGGCGAAGTTGGCGTCACCCCTGATATGCTTGGAACTCATCACATCGTAGGCACCGCCGTAGGCCTTGCGCGTGATGACGGTGATCTTGGGCACCGTGGCCTCGCAGTAGGCGTAGAGCAGCTTGGCGCCGTGGGTGATGATGCCGTGCCACTCCTGATCCGTGCCCGGCAGGAAGCCCGGCACATCCACGAAGGTGAGGATGGGAATGTTGAAGGCGTCGCAAAAGCGCACGAAGCGCCCACCCTTGCGGCTGGCGTCGATGTCCAGCACGCCGGCCAGCACCGCCGGCTGGTTGGCCACCACGCCCACCACACGCCCGCCAACGCGGGCCAGTCCCACCACGATGTTGGCGGCGAAGTCCGCGTGGATCTCCAGGAAGGAGTCCGCGTCCACCACTGGCAGGATCACATCGCGGATGTCGTAGGGCTTGCTCGGATCCTCGGGCACCACGCTGCGCAGGCTCTCGTCGGCGCGCTCAACGGGATCCGTGCCCGGCAAATCGCGCGGGGCCTCAAGGTTGTTCTGGGGCAGGTAGGAGAGCAAGTCGCGCACCCGTTGCAGGGCCAGCCCCTCGTTGGCCACGGCGAAGTGGGCCACCCCGCTGCGCGAGGCATGACTGCGCGCGCCGCCAAGGTCCTCGCTGCTCACATCCTCGTGGGTCACCGTCTTCACCACCTTGGGCCCGGTGACGAACATGTAGGAGCTCTTCTCCACCATGATGGTGAAGTCGGTGATGGCCGGGCTGTACACGGCGCCGCCCGCGCAGGGTCCCAGGATGGCGCTGATCTGCGGCACCACGCCCGAGGACAGGGTGTTGCGCAGGAAAATGTCAGCGTAGGCGCCCAGGCTGGTCACGCCCTCCTGCACGCGGGCACCGCCGGAGTCGTTCAAACCGATCACCGGCACGCCGGCCTTCAGGGCCAGGTCCATGATCTTGCAGATCTTGGCGCCGTGGGCCTCGGAGAGGCTGCCGCCGTAGGTGGTGAAGTCCTGGCTGAAAACCGCCACTGGCCGGCCGTGCACGCGGCCGAAGCCCGTCACCACCCCGTCTCCCAGCGGCCGGTTCTGGTCCAGCCCGAAGGCCGAGGACTGGTGCCGCACCAGCATGTCGCTCTCATCGAAGGAGCCTGGATCCAGCAGCAGATCCAGGCGCTCCCGCGCCGTCAGCTTGCCCGCTTCGTGCTGGCGCGCCACCCGCGCCCGGCCGCCCAGCTCCTGGGCCTCTTCCTGCAAACTCAGCAGTTCCTTGCGCCGATCCGACATGCTCTTTCCTTCCACTTGCCCCCGGTGCTGGAGGCCCCTGGAACCCTGCGGAGCGGAGTCTGACCCCTCAGAACCCCCTTGCGGAAACCTCGGGTGAATCCGCCCTGACATGATAATGGATGAAGTTCAGGCTCACGAACCTGATGTGTTGCGTCCAGGCACGCGGTTGGTCGGCCGCTCAGCGCAGCAGCAGGGCCTTGGCCGGCTGACAGGCCCCTGCGCTTCCTTCCACCTGCAGGAAGTAGAGACCGGAAGCCGCCTCGCGCCGGGCCTCATCCCTGCCATCCCACACCACCTCGTGCGCACCAGCCGACAGGGCCCCCAGCGCGACTTTGCGAACCTGGCGGCCCATCAGGTCGTGGACGGTCAGCGTGGCATCCCCGGCCAGAAGCGCCGCGAAGGCGATGCGCGTGTCAGGATTGAGGGGTTGGGCGCGACGGAGGTGATCCGCAGGGCGGGAATCAGGGCAGGCGGGCGCTCAGGGTCACCAGGTGGGAAGCGCCCAATTCCTGATGGGGGCGCCAGGCGTAGTCCACGCCCCAAGGACCCATGTGCAGACCGGCGCCGGCGGAGGGGTCTCCCTCGGCGTAGCCCGCGCGCAGAGCCAGACGCTCCTGCAGCAGCCATTCCACGCCACCCTGCAACCAGGCCCAGTGCCAGTTTCCGCGCCGGTCGGGCACGGCGCCCTCCAGCTCGCCCCGGGCGTCCATCTCCACTTTGATGGCGGAGCGCAGGCGGGGCAGGGCACGGTCATAGGCCACGCCCAGCGCCCATTCGGGGGGAATCCAGTCCGTGCGGCCGTCATCCCAGAAGAGCACGCTGCCGCTCAGGTCGCGCAAGGCCACGCCCACCTGCAGGTGGGGACGCGCCTGCCAGCGCACACCGGCATCCAAACCCATGCCTGAGGCGCTGAGCACGGCCAGATCCCGGTGGATCACTTTCAATGTCAGGCCTGCGTCCACACCGGGTCTTACAGCCCGCGCCGTGGCGAGGCCCAGCACCCAGTCCGCCGCATCCTCCCGGCGCACCACGGGCCGACCGCCCTCCTCCAGGCTGGGGCCACCCTCCAGCAATTGGCTCAAGGGAATCTCGGGCACGGCCTGACGCAGGAGGAAGGCGGAAAGAGGCAGACCCTGCCATTGGCCGCTCCAGGACAGCCAGTCCAGGCTCAGCTCACCTGCGAAGGCCTCCTGATGTTGAAAGGAGAAGAGACTCTGCCCTGCGGAAACCAGCTGGGCGGGATTCCACCAGGCGCAGGTGCCGACATCGGCTCCCAGCAGTCCGCTGCCACCACGGCCCACCGGCGCGGCGCCCAGCTCCACGCGCAGGAAATCCCCACCGTGGCGCTCACCGCCCCAGGCCCTTGCCACCAGCACGACCGCCAGGCCAAGGCCCGCCCACAGACGCGGAGTTTGTCTCACGCCACACCGCCTTCCTGGGAGAGACTGAGCCCATCCTGGGTGGGCTGGTCCACGGCGCGCAGAAAGGCGGGCACAATGGCACGGCGAAAGTGCAGGCGCACTTCCTCCTGGGAGCTGTCATGAGCGTGCACCTGGCCTCCCGCCATCTGGCGGTGGCCCCCGGCGCTGCCCTTCCCCAACACCAGCTCGCGGGCAAGGTGTCCCATGTGGGGCTCCTGGATGTTGCTGCGCATGGAAAAGACCACGCGCTCATCCTGCCACCCCCAAACCAGCGCCCAGTGGATGCCTTCCAGGCGACGAAAGGTGTCGGCCACCTCGGCCACGAAATCCGGGTGCCGGATGGGCCCAAGATCCACCACCACGGCCCGGCCAAAGCGCTGCGCGCGCTCCACCGCCTCGCGCAGCAGCAGGAAGTAGTCCACCGGCAGGCGACTGTTCACGATGCGGTGCATCAGCTCCCAGTCGATCTTGGGATGCAGCTTGAGATAGGCGGCGCGGTCGCTCTTGCCCGCACCGCGCCCCATGTCGCTGGTCTCCGTGCGAATGGCGTAGTAGAGGGCGGTGGCCAGCGGCACATCCACCCGCAGGTTGCGGGCCAGCAGATACTCGTAGGCGAGGGTGGCGCTGGCGCCGTACTGCTCGCGCAGGTCAAGGAAAGCGGGTTCGTGGGGCCAGGCCTCACCCAGGATGTGGTGGTCCACAATGCCGTACCGCGCCTCCTCGGGCAATCGGCAGGAGTTGTTGCCGGAACCCGGTTGGCTGTCCACGAAGAGGAAGAAATCGAAGGCGCTCAACTCCACCTCGTGCAGGGGGTGGATGGGAAGTCCCAGAATATCAAGCAGGGCGCGATTCTCCGCGCGGCCCAGCTCACCGCCAGACGCGACCTCGCACTCGCGATCCATGTGCTCGAAGATGAGCTTGAAGGCCTGGGCGCTGGCGAGGCAATCGGGATCAGGATTGTCGTGGGTGACGATGAGCACGCGCCGCGCGGATCCCAGCGCGGTCTTCAATTCCTGCAGTTTGCGTGCACATTCGCGCAGTGGCACAAGCCGCTCCTTGTCAGCTGGCGCGGCCCGCTCGCCGGGGCAGCGGGGTTCGCTGAACCCGCGGTGAAAGTAGCACCTGCAACGGGGAGGACAAGCCAACAGGGGCCGTCCCAGGTGGGCTACTCTCCCGAAATGACGCGCTCCAGACGCGTGAGCACCCACTGCTCCCCTGCCTGTGGCAAAGCGCGCTTCTCAAGCTCCACGCGCCAGCCCAGGCGCCCCTGGGCATCGCGCAGGTAGTGGATGGGCCCTCGTGGCGGTGCCTGCAGGAGCCGTTCCCCATCCAGCAAGTCAGGGAAACCCAGACGCAGCGAGCCCTTCAAGTCCTGCCCGTGCGTGCCGTCGGGCAGGGCCAGCATCCGGCGCACATCGCAGCGGTTTTTGGCTCTGCGCCACTTGCCCTGACGCGCCGCCTGCAGAAAGTCCACCAGGGCGGCGTAGGGGCTCTCCACCGCGATGGCCTTCCCCAAACGCCATGCTTCCTCCTCTTGCAGAATGGCCTGCCGGGTCTCCAGGTGCCAGCTCCCCGTGCTCTCCACAAAACCAGGAGCCTCCCCGGTGGCGCGCAGCAGCCATCCCTGGGAGATGTGCAGGAGATCGGCCCTGTCCTCGGCCAGCACGCGCGACTTTCCCTGCACATCCACCTGAACCAGACGCCGCACATCGCCACCGTCCTTGAGCCGCTCCCTGGCCTCCACCAGCAATTGAGCCCGTGGGCCCTCTTTCACCCGCGACAGGACCCGCACGGTGTCCGCCCGCTGCAGCAAGGTCACGCGGTCGGCGCGCGCCCCCGTGCCCATGTGCACCAGCAGGCACTGGGCGCTGGTGTGCAGGCCGTCAGGGGCGTGCAGGGGACGACGCAGCTGCAGGAGCCAGCCATCCCCCAGCGGCAGGGGCGTGCCCTCCCGGCCTTCGATCAGGTCCAGGCGGGCGGCGTCGCGCAGGGCATCTCCTGTCAATTGGGCGCACGCCGCCTGGAGATCCGGCGCCACCCAGGACTCGGCGCCGCGCAGACGCAACTCATCGTGCAGGGTGGTGGGCGCGTGGCCGCAGGAGAGGGCCATCCCCAGACCTGCGAGGCCCAGGGCGAGGCGTGCGATGCGGCGCAAGCTGCGGCGGATGATGGGCAGTGGCATGGTGGTCTCTCCCAATGGGCGTCTCAGCGTGCGGCGGGGTCTTTGAAGAGTTCGGCCAGGGCCCTGCGCAGCGCCTTCACCTGCCGATGGCGGAAGACCGGGTTCAAGAGGCGCGCCTCCTCTTCCGGCTGGGCCAGGCTGCCCACCTCCAGAAGCAGGGAAGGGCAGCCGTGGTGGCGGCACACACCCAGGCTGCGCCAGGCCAGTCCGCGATCCCGTACCAGAGGACGCCGTGCGAGGGCATCGTGCAGGCGCCGGGCAGCCTCCGCCGACCAGGGACTCCAGTAAAAGGTCATGAAGCCATCGCTGCGCCAGGGGTCTTCCCCAGGGCCCGCGCTGTTGTAGTGCAGGCTCAGCAACAGGTCCGCCGGCCACTCCCGCGCCACAGCCACCCGGGAGACCAGACTCAAGGTGCTGTCGGAGGCGCGGCTGAGGCGCACCA
>Ga0172367_10009007_pt1 | contig 11034 bp, 12 predicted proteins | sample Lak10m_FD_114542 | JGI IMG/M metagenome (GOLD analysis project Ga0172367, IMG submission 114542) | Freshwater microbial communities from Kabuno Bay, South-Kivu, Congo - kab_022012_10m | ecosystem: Environmental > Aquatic > Freshwater > Lake | place: Democratic Republic of the Congo: South-Kivu...
AAATAGACCAGCCAAAAAAATCGCAGTCAGATTTTTGCGAAGGTGCGTATCAAGATTGGAAAAAGTAGTTAAGGACTGCATGATCTGAATATGACCATTGAAATATATAGCCCAAGCCACTTAAGAGAATTCCATTTTATGGATATCCCTACAAATGACTTGGGCTGCGATTACATATTTAAGATTATCTCTTAAGCTCTAGAGTAGAAGTATCAAGCGATCGGGTGAATTAATTCCCAATCAAAAATAGTCGCGAAACAAATCCTTTGATTTAGCTCTAGAGAGGTAGGGATAAGCGGCGCTTCGCGCCGCCCATACTTACCTATTTAGCACCACCAGTTCTAGTATTTAATTGGAGCTGAAGAACGATCGCGATCTCCAGAACGAGTAGGACGGCGAGAGTCGTATCCACCCTCGCGACCACCGCCACCTGAGCGACCACCACCGCCATCGCCACGATAACCACTTTGACCACGCTTGATGGGTCTACTATTGTTATAACCACCGCCATCGCGATCGCGCCCAGATGGAGTATGAGGTTGCTTAGCCAAAACTTGCAATGCAGCTTGTTCAGCCTTATCAGATTGCAGTTGAGTATAGGCAAGCTGTAAAGCAGCCGCAGCGATCGCTTGAGGATCATAATCCTCAACTAGTTGGGATACTAAAGGCAAGAATGAAGCTAAACGCTCACCAGACAAAGCTTCTAGGATTTGCTCAGTAAAGCGTCCAATCCGACGCTCTTGAATCTGAGCAACGTTAGGCAATGGCTGAGGAGGCAAAGGCATTCCCACTTGCTGCTCCAATTGACGCAACTTGTAGCGCTCTTTTCCAGAAATTAAAGTGATCGCAATCCCCTTTTTGCCAGCACGACCAGTACGTCCGATACGGTGAACATAGCGCTCAGGATCATCAGGAATATCAAGGTTAAATACATGAGTCAAACCATCAATATCCAAACCACGAGCAGCAATATCAGTTGCAACAACCCAACGCACTTGTTGGTTACGGAAGCGCCGCAATAGATTTTCGCGCTGAGACTGAGATAGGTTACCGTGATACTCGTCAACACTATGCCCAGAAGATTGCAGAATCTCAGTCAGGCGGCTTGCCGAATCCTTGGTGCGTACAAAGATAATGGCTGAAGTTGGAGCTTCGTATTCCAATACAGGTAACAGAGCCTCTTCCTTTGTCAAGTGATAGGGAACCAGATAAATCTGTTGGTCAATGCGGGTAGGAGTAGAATCCTGAGTCTCAACCTTGACCGTTACGGGAGACTTCAAGAAATTTTTGACCAAGCGCTTTACCGCAGGAGGCATAGTTGCCGAGAAGAAAGTACTTTGTTTGGTAGAAGGAGTCGTTACCAAGATCCTTTCAACATCTTGAATGAAGCCCATATTAAGCATTTCATCTGCTTCATCCAAAACAAACCAAGCAAGATGTTCTAGCTTTAACTTCCCACGTTCCATCAAATCGATGACACGTCCGGGAGTACCGACAACTACATGAACACCACGTTCCAATTGAACCATTTGGCGACTGATGTCAGATCCACCGTATACGGTGAGAATCTTTGCACCAGGTTTAGTGTTAAAGCTACGTAGCGCTTGCCCAACTTGGATAGCCAATTCACGGGTTGGGGTTAAAATCAACGCTTGTAAAGAGTCATTGGTTAGATCTAGGCGCTCTAAAATTGGCAGAGAAAAAGCAGCGGTTTTGCCAGTGCCAGTCTGGGCTTGACCAAGTACATCCGCTCCTGCAAGTAGTTGAGGAATTGCTTGTTCTTGAATAGCCGTAGGCTCTGTAAATCCGATTGACTCGAGCTTAGCAACTCGTGTTTCTGAAATACCTAAAGAAAGAAAAGATGAGGGCATGGATGATCCTAAGATTTGCAGCAAATTTGTTCAAAGAACAGTTCGCCTATTCTGCCAATCGCACGGGATAAACAATCACTAACAAAGCCGAAGGACATCTCTGCCCTAAATTTTAAGCGGTTTAAAAGAGTTTTTCTATGAAAACCTCAGCTTCCAAAGATTAGATTGCTTTGGATAGTCATGCAATGGGAGAAATCAGCAAAATGAATTTAACTACTCCTAGTATAAACCTATGTTAAAGATTGTAAACAATCTTTTAGAGGATTTATGTCTATGGTAAGTGTGTAAAAAAACTAATGATCTATCTGAAGATAGCGTTTCAAGATAAATTAGTCGTCGCCTAAAAGATGTTGTCTGGATGCATCCAGTTTTTTCCAGAGTTCTTTGACTTGTTGATAAGCTTCATTTGGTGAAATTTTACCACCAGTTTCTAAAGCACAAATAATCGAAATACGGTTCGTAAACTCTTGCAAATTAGCATCAAAAGCTAAATTCTGTGGTGAAAACTCACCTCTAAAATTAGAGATTGGGTTCAAGAAGCTCTCTTTATCAAGGTTAGACATCTAGATTTAGCTCACAGGTATAAGCTGGACAGGTTGAGAAGACCTCATGATCGCAGAAGTAAGAAACTGTAGGGAAAAGCGATTATTCTGCAACCTGCCCGATTATTTCGGGTCACCAACAAAATGTTACAAGACCGCAAACCTAAAGTAACTAAATCCTGAATCGTTATCCGAACTAAATTATAGCAAAGATTATCAAAGCCCCCAGTGCTGTGAGCTACTTAAACGCTTTTAGTCGCTATGCTCGGAAAACGCTAATTTATCATTGGTTAATTACAATTAGTTGGTAGCAGTAACTTTTTTGAGGGCGACAGCGAGCTTAGACTTACGACGAGCACCTGTGTTGCTATGGAGAACTCCACGCTTAACGGCGCGATCAATCTTGCTGTAAGCCAAAGACTGTTTAGCATTAACTGCTTCTAGGGCTTCAGGAGTGGGATTTGACTTATAAGCATCAACTGCTTCTAAATAGCTTTTCATTAAAGTCTTGACGGCTGACTTATATGATTTATTATGCAGACGGTTACGCTCAGCGATCTGAATGCGCTTTTTGGCGGACTTGATGTTTGCCACAGTTTATTCCTTTAGCGAAATGACATGGTTTAAAGCATTTATCATCGTAACATTTTGATTAGATTTTGCAACTGTAAAACCAATTTACTTTTTAATTGATTTTTTAATTAACCTTGGCATTACTTTTCTGGCTTAGCTATAGCTATCTACCTATGTTGACTAATCTCACCCTCAAACGCCCATGACCTACCTGAATTTTGTTTCTTTCCTTGGCATCTTTGGCTTGTGCTTTGTGGCTTGGGTCTTTTCAGAAGATCGTCGAGTTATACCTTGGCGCGTGATTATCTGGGGCATCGGCTTGCAGCTAGTATTGGGCTATCTAGTCTTTCAGCAACCTCAAACTAGAGAAGGGTTACGGTGGTTTAGCGGTCTGCTAGATGGCATCTTTGCATCGGCGGATACTGGCGCAAGATTTGTCTTTGGTCGATTGCTGGTGCCACCCACAGGACAAGAACCTTATACGCTGTTGCCTTTAGGCCCCAATGGAACTTGTCCCCCTGGACAGATTTTATTGGATGATCTTACCAGCGTGGCAAATTCTGCTGCAAATTACTGCACAACGAACCGTCTGGCTTATGTATTTGCTTTTAGGGCATTGCCTGCGGTTGTTTTCTTCTCAGGTTTCATGGCGTTATTGGAAAACTTAGGGATCATCCAAAAGATTGTGGATGTTTTTGCTAAGCTCTTTTTCTGGACAATGCGTTTGAGTGGTGCTGAAGCTTTGAGTGGAGCTGCTAATATTTTTGTCGGTATTGAAGCGGCGATCGTGGTGAAGCCTTACCTTCCTAAGATGACTCGTAGTGAGCTATGTGCAATCTTGGCTTGTTGCTTTGGGACGGCAGCTTCTTCGACCTTAGCTATTTATGTCAGCTTTTTACGCCCAGTTTTTCCAAATATTCTTGGACACTTAGTTTCAGCTTCGATTATTGCGATCCCTGCTTGTTTTGTATTGTCAAAAATTCTTGTGCCTGAGACGGGTGTACCTCTAACAATGGGTGGTATCCCTAAAGAAGATAAATCCTCTCAACCTGATGAAGAGGGTGAACTAGAAAATGCTGGTGGCGAAACCATGAAGCGGATGAGTCCTATGGATGCCACGATTATTGGTGCTTTAGACGGTCTGAAAATGGCGGCTTCGATCGCTGCAATTTTGATTTTAATTGTGGGTTTAGTCGATCTGGTTAATCAAATTTTTGCTTGGCTAGCAACTATTAGCGATATTTTTAAAATAGTTAATCTTCCCAATATTCAAGGGGCCTTATTTTATCCTCTGACTTTGCTGACAGGAGTATCTTTAGAAGATTCTTGGCCAGCTTCAGTGATTATTGGTCGGCGACTACTGGAAACGGCGATTCCGCCTTATCAAGCGTTAGCTCAGGCTGCCCAAGCTGGCGCAATCAGCGATCGCACCGTAATTATTGTTAGCTATGCGTTATCAGGTTTTGCTCACTTAGCCTCGGTGGGAATTTTCGTAGGTGGGACGATCGCTTTGATTCCATCGCGTCGGCGTGATATTTCTGATCTGGGTTGGAAAGCTTTGTTTGTCGGTACTTTAGCGACTTTAATGATCTCTTGTATTGCAGGTGTGTTTGACGATGGCAGTCCTAGCATTTTAGGAGATAAGAAAAAAGCTGAGCCAGTGCAAGTTAAGCCATCAGCTACGAATTCTCCTAGTGCATTACCCAGTGTTTCGCCCAGTGTTTCACCCAGTGTTTCACCCACTAGCAGTCCTGCTCCTACTGCAACTCCTAGTGTTTCGCCCACTAGCAGTCCTGCTCCTACTGCAACACCAAAAGCATCACCATTTCTACCAGTATCGCGTTAAAAAGACGTGAACTCGATATAGCCATTTGCGCCGCGCGAAGCGCGGCACAAATGGCGAAAAATGGTAAAAATTGCATAGCGATTTTTACCATTTTTCGCGTTCGTCGAATTGACAGGAAAAAATAAAAGCTTTGCCATGCAAGGCTTTTACAATAAAAAAGGAGCGCACTGCGCTCCTTTTTTTATTGATCCCGATATTGCTGCAATTCAGACTTTAGTTGAGCAATTTCGGCGCGAAGATTATCAATAGTTTCTTGCAACTCATCAGGGTCGATATCACTATCATCAGTGGTAACGTTTCCCTTCTGTTGCTCGGCTTTTTCTAAGATTGTTTCGACGAAAATACGAATCTGTTCCCGTTGCTCGGCATCAAATTTACCTAAGGCACTAAGGGCATCAGTTACTTTTTCTTCAATGCGATCAATTACAGCCTCAGCCGTTGCTCTACCAATAAAGAAAGCGTCTAATGGTGATTTGCTCATGTTTGTTAATTATTGGGTTTAATTATTTTGAAGCTGTTTGTTTGATATCTACATCATCATAACAAACCTGAAAAGCATAGGCAGCAGATCAGAGGCTATATGCCCTAGAAAGGTGCTTTAATTTTGGGCTCTTTGTAATCTAGCTCCTTCAATTTCTTAAGAATGCGGCTAAAGTACTCCTGCATATAGGCTTCGAGGGTAGTCATATCTTCTTCCTCTAGACCAAAGATTTTATAAGTTTCCTTCATATCGGCATCAAGAGGAATACCACTAGCGAGAACTTCGGCATAGGTCATACGCTCAGCAAAACTCCAACCCCATTCAAAACCGAGAGCAACCTTACGCGCAAAGCGCAGTAACCCGAGAGGCATGTTGGCAGTTCTACGGGTACGCCCTGACATTCTTTCGCAGAGTTTGATAATTTCACTCGGTTGCCATGCTTTGGGACCAGCGATCGCAAAGGATTGACGCTCAGTTTCTTTGACAGTCAAGGCACTAATAGCAAACTTAGCTATGTCTTGAGTGTTCATATAAGCGATCGGTGAAGACTCACCACCAATCCAGATTGTTTGATTTTCAAGGATCGGGATCGCATATTCACCAATCAAGTTTTGGAAAAATCCGCAGGGCTTAAGGATGGTGTAGTTAAGATCGGTAGATTCTAAAAATTTTTCGGTGCAGTATTTAATGTCCATGAGGGGAACATTGGGATATTTCTCGGCATTGAGGATTGAGAAAAATACGAACCGTTCAACCTTAGCTCGTTCAGCAGCTTGGATCAGTGAGACTTTGCCAAGCCAATCGACATCCCGAATTCTTAGCGATCCCGTGGCACGAGTTGTGGCTGCGTCAATAACTTCGGTAACCCCTTCTAATGCATCATCTAGACTTTGAGGATTATTCAGATTGCCTGCTACTAAGTCGGCTCCCCATTCTCGGAGAAAGTTTGCTTTTTTGGGATAACGCACAAAACATTTGACTTTCAGCCCCCGATCTAGTGCGTGACGGGTGATTTGACGACCTAATGTACCTGTCGCACCAACGATCAGTAAGCTCATAAAATTTTTTTATTAAATTGACTTTGTAAACATATATAAATCTAACAGATATTTGGTGACAACTTTTGGTAAGCGATACCAGCGATCGCGATATCTGTCTATAGGTAAGTACCTGTGCAAAATAAGTTACCAAACCCCGCAAAACTTCGCCCCTGAGAGGCGAAATTTTGCGGGGTTCTTAGCTACTTGGTACAGCCCACAAAGATAAGGGCGACGCTCTGCGTCGCCCTTATCTTTGTGGGCTAATTTGTAACTGATTATTACAAAAATGCTGACTAACAAGAAGAATTATTGAGAACCAGTAACGACCTTGAGTGGCTGCTGTTAGTCTAACAACTATACAAGCAACCAGAATTTTTTATTTAACAGGCAGTATTTTCAAAATGTACAATAAATCAACTAAAGATCCAGTAGTTGCCGCAGTTACAGCAGGTTTAGGTGCAGGTGCAGTTGCTTGTTTTAGCGTCAGCCAAGGACAAAATGTTCTTGTCGCGATCGGTGTAACTGCTTTTGCAACCACAGTTGCGCTAATTGTTGATCGCTTGTTTTTTAACTAAAATCAATACTCATCAATAAAATAATAGAGGCGTGCAAAACACGCCTCTATTATTTTGAAATAGTAAATTTATACGAAAGAACAAAATGGCTACGCCATTTTGTTCTTTCAAAACGCTTACAGGTCTTGTTGTTAATTCACAGAGGTGTTGCCACACTTCTGTGAATTTGTACTACATCTATAGGAATAGCTAAAAAATTGAGTACTGAACTTAAAAAATTTGTAATGTGGGGCAGCTATTGCGATAACGTTCTGGACAAACGTGCGCCCTTTCGTCAAGCCCATCTTGATAACCTTAAGGCTTTGCATGAGTCGGGGACATTGCTTACAGTTGGACCTACTCAAGATGTGACCAAGGTCTTTGCCGTATATGTCACGACTGATATAGCAGCAGCAAGGAATTTAGTAGAGTCAGATCCCTATTGGCAAAATGGTATTTGGACAGATTATGAAATCCATGAGTGGATTCAGGTTTACTAAAGAATAAAGGGACGCAAAGCGTCCCTTTATTCTTTATTGTCTGTGTCTACATCTTCATTACTGGAACTAGCAAAAAAATGATTGAACAGAATTCTGCTAGTACCTGCAATCGGTGGTGCAACGATCGCGCCAACTACACCAAAAAGTTCGGCTCCCACAATAATTGAGAGCAAAAGCTCAAAGGGATCGAGATTCAAATAGGGAGCAACTAACCAAGGCTGCAGGATAAAGGCTTCGATCTGTTGCAGGGCAAAGCAAATAAATAGAGCGATCGCACCTCTGTTAAATTCCACACCCCATGCTGCGATAAAAATTGCGACTAGAGCCACTAGCCCACCAATATAAGGAATTAAATTGGCGATCGCCACCAATAGCCCTAAGGCTCCTGCATAGGGAATTCCAAAAAGAGAAAGTGTTAAATATGTGCAGAAGCCAAGCAGACTCGAAGTACCAACTCTACCCACCACATAGGCTCCTAGGCATCTAGAAATTGGGGGGATCAGAATTTCAACCTGTTGGCTAATTTCCTTAGAAAAAGGACGTAAGCACCTACGCACAAGACTATCGGAATTGATCACCATATAAGCGGCAATCAACATACTTAAAATCCCCACCCCGATCGCATTGAAAATTTGCAGGGTAAACACAAAGGTTTGACTCACAATATCTTTGCCAAAATTTTGGGCTTGGTCGATCAACGGCTGTGTCTGTAAAATGCGCCTGAGATCATCTTGGCTGAAATTGAACACTCCCCCCTTAGGCAATTGAATTTGCTCTAACAAATTTGGCAACTTAATAAAAAATTGCCCTAATTCTAAAATAATCTGCGGTGCTGGAGTGATCGCCAAAGTGATCCCTACCATTAAAAACAAGTAGAGAAGTACCACAGCCCATACACGATTTAAACCAATTTTCCATCGATTAACTTTAAGGCGAAAACTGGATATTTGCTCAACAATTGGAGCAATCGCTCCTGCTAGAAACATACTAGTTAGCAATAATTGCAATGTTTGGCGTAATCGAAAGGCAAGATAAATCGCAACAGCAATGATGACAATGCGCTTTAGGTATTTACTAAAAAAATTTTTGCCATTTAACACAGTGGGGTCTTATCTTCTAATTGGAATAGGGAGAGAACATCACTTCTGTCCGCCTCTACTTATAATTACCATAGCCAGCCACTCAACCACTAAAAATTTCATATGAACTATGGATACGAAGCGATCGCGATCGGGCGACGTATTTTATTAGAACTATTTCGCACATATCGTACTTTACTCCTATGGGTGATCTTTCCCATTTCCATGTTGTTACTAAATGGGTTTGTCTTAGCAGAAGGTTCAAAAATCACGACGGCTGAATCTTTTAAGCTAGCAGCACCAGCAACCTTAATCGGCTCAGCATTGTTTTTTAGTTGTTTGGGCGGCACGATGTCCACGATTGTATCCGAGCGTGAAAGCCTTACGATTAAGCGTTTATTAATTTCGCCAATCAATGGGATTTCATACTTTCTTGGTATTTTCTTTGCTTATGCAGCGATCGGGATTGGGCAAACCTTGATTATTTACACGATAGCCGCATTTTGGGAAGTACGTTTTAGTGGCTCGATCGCTTTGGGGATTTTCGTAATTTTGGCAAGTATTGGCTCCTACGTGGGAATGGGATTTGTATTAGCTACAAAATTTGCGCGCAAAGTCGAGGATGTCAACTCTTTGGTCGCAGGGGTGGGCGTGCCGCTATTAATTTTAGGTGGAGCCTTTTTCCCGACCACATTTTTATCCAAAGATTTACTTTTGATTACCCAATTTAATCCTGTTTATCATATGAGCGAAGCATTTACAGCCCTCTCCACTGATAGTAAAACGCTCACTAGCCCAGAGATGGTGCTACATATTCGATTTTTGATTGGCTTCTTTGTTGTGGCGATCGCTTCAGGTTGGTTTGCCTATAAACGAATGTTACAAACTGAAAGCCACCTATAAATAAAAAAAGAAAGAGCGCAAAGCGCTCTTTCTTTTTTTTGAGCATTAAGTTGCTATATTAGTCACTTCGATAAATTAATTAGGCAATAAATCCTTTAAAAATCACTTTATGCGTGAACTATATCCAGCGATCGAGCCATATAGACAGGGAATGCTCAAAGTTTCCAACTTGCATACTATTTATTTTGAAGAATCGGGAAATCCTCAAGGTAAGCCAGTGGTAATTTTGCATGGTGGACCTGGAGGAGGGAGTCAACCACTTTATCGCCAATATTTTCATCCTAACCTATGGCGGATTGTTCAATTTGATCAACGTGGCTGCGGTAAAAGCACCCCCCATGCCGAACTCACCGAAAACAACACATGGCATTTAGTCGAAGATATTGAAACTTTGCGTAAATACCTCAACATTGATTGCTGGGTTGTCTCTGGGGGCAGTTGGGGCAGCACTCTAGCTCTCGCCTATAGTGAAACCCATCCTGAATATTGCCAAGCACTAATTTTGAGGGGCATTTTTATGTTGAGGCGCAAAGAATTAGAGTGGTTTTACCAAGAGGGGGCAGGTTATTTTTTCCCTGAAGCTTGGGAACAATACGTTGAGTTAATTCCCATCGATGAGCGTCACGATATGATCGCTGCTTACTATCGCCGCCTCACTAGTGATGATCATCATATGCGATCGCAAGCAGCCCGTGCTTGGTCAGTTTGGGAAGCTAGTACTAGCAAGCTCATCCCAGACCTAGAACTCATAGCTCGCTTTGGCACAGAGGATTTCGCTGATGCATTTGCGAGACTCGAATGCCACTACTTTATGAACAGAGGCTTTTTTGCGTCAGAAATGCAACTTCTCGAAAATATTGATCGCATTCGACATATTCCCACAACTATCGTCCAAGGTCGTTATGATGTGGTCTGTCCAATGTTTACAGCTTGGGAACTGCATCAGGCTTTTTCCGAAGCTGAGTTTATCGTTGTGCCTGATGCAGGACACTCCATGACTGAGGTTGGCATTCGTAGCGCTCTAATTGAAGCGGGCGATCGCCTTGTTCTATAAAAAGTGAATTTAAAACAGTGAATTCAAAACCTGATACGTAGCTAGTTGTAGCAGGTGCAGACTAAGAACAACTAACGAGTAACATAATGTCGGAAAAGAAACAGGTAAAAACTAGCATTAGTATCATTACTCAGTTTTATCCACCAGACTATGCAGCAACTGGTCAGTTTGTATATGATTTAGCAGGGGCTTTGGCTCAAGAAGGATTTGAGGTAAGCGTGTTTACGGGGATGCCAGGATATGCATTCAGACAAACCAATGTCCAACATGAAGAGCTTGATAATGGTGTGTTTATAAGACGCACTGGCTCTATTCACCTCATGTCTAAGAGAATCCGCAACAAAATTTTTGGCAGTGTCTTATTCTTATTTCGATGCGTAGTTAAATTTCTGAGTAAAGACATTCGTGGTTCTCATCTTGTATTAACCTCTGCACCGCCATTTTTAGGACTAATTGGATGGCTTTACAATAACTCAGATCTTGCACCATTCAGGAAAGGGGTTGCCAAGAGAGCAAAAGTATGAAAAAAAGGGCGTAGTAGAAAATAAAATAACGAGTATGGAAAGCATCGTTAAGTACGCCCAAGGGCTA
>Ga0172367_10009008_pt1 | contig 11034 bp, 9 predicted proteins | sample Lak10m_FD_114542 | JGI IMG/M metagenome (GOLD analysis project Ga0172367, IMG submission 114542) | Freshwater microbial communities from Kabuno Bay, South-Kivu, Congo - kab_022012_10m | ecosystem: Environmental > Aquatic > Freshwater > Lake | place: Democratic Republic of the Congo: South-Kivu...
GGTCTCATTTTTGCAATGCGTTCCAAGTACGATTCACAATCTGGCCCTGAATCTATGTTCGACGAACCGTGGGCTAAATTCTCGGGTGAAGGTCTAACATCAGGCGCCAATGCCGGCGCATCTGGTGGACTAGTTACTCCAATCTCTGCATTGGGAGCTAACGTCGACAATCTGTCAGGATTCCGTGCCATGCTTACCGCAACCGGCGAATCACTCGGCGAGTCCGGCAGCGGAGTCGATTTCAAAGAAATGGCATTCTCAATTGAACGAGTTGCTGTCGAGGCAAAGACTCGTGCCCTCAAGGCAGAATACACCACAGAACTGGCACAAGATCTCAAGGCAGTTCACGGGTTAGACGCAGAATCAGAACTCGCCAACATTCTCAGTGTTGAAATTCTTAATGAAATCAACCGAGAAATTCTTCGCACAGTCTATACCACCGCAGTAGTCGGTTGTCAACAATCAGATCTTGCTGGTTCCGGTGGTCTTTACGATCTTTCAGTTGACGCTGACGGTCGTTGGAGTGCAGAACGTTTCCGAGGTCTCATGTTCCAGATCGAACGAGAAGCAAACGAAATTGCCAAGAAGACTCGTAGAGGTAAGGGTAACTTCGTAATCTGCTCGGCAGACGTTGCTTCGGCACTTGCAATGGGTGGTTTCTTGACCATCTCTCCGGCACTCAATGTTAATCTTAACGTTGACGATACCGGTAACATCTTTGCAGGTATTCTTAACAACAAGATGAGAGTCTTTATCGATCCGTTCGTGGCATCTGGTGTAGACTTTGCCGTAGTAGGATATAAAGGTGCAAATCCTTACGACGCTGGTATCTTCTATTGTCCATACGTTCCACTCCAGATGGTACGTGCAGTAGATCAAGGATCCTTCCAGCCCAAGATTGGATTCAAGACTCGATACGGAATGGCACAAAACCCATTCGCTCGTGGTCGCGGTCCAGTAAGTACAGGATTAGAGGCAAACACTAATCAATATTATCGTATCTTTCGTGTTCGTAATGTCCACGGTAACGGCGTTCAGTGAAATTGATTGAAAGTTGATTCTCAAAGGGGGGATTTCGATCCCCCCTTTTTGTTTTGTTAGTATTCTGATGATTGGCTGATATAAATACTATAATGGGACTAATACACAATTACAATAAAGAAAAGCATGACGTTTATCTATACAAGGGTGAAGGTCTTTCGAATATTTTTAGTTCTTTTATAATTCCAGCAACAGGAGAAAGATGGAATATTCCGTATCGTCTAGTCAATATACTCGCTCCAGATGGAAATACGTACGAGTGTCCTGTTTTTTTCTGGGACAGAGATCCCGGTTGTACCAGTCCCCATGCTCCTATTGGTTGTGGGGTAACTGGAAACAAAAGTAAAGCAACACCTACTAGATACAATCCGAATTGTATAGCGTTTACTAATCCGATAAATGGAGTTACTCCTGACTTTAGTGGCAGAGACGCACCGCTAAGAGGTGCAGGATCTAATAGCGGAGAACATCCACTGCATAATATGAGATGGCCTTTCTGGGAAGGGGGGGGTTGGCCAGAAAGTTTTCCGGCCAACCCCTTGGATGAAATTCCGGGAAATGATGTGATCTCGCACTTTCAGTATAAGCCACTGTGGTTTGGTGGTGGGTTGGGTGGTCCTGACATTAGGTTTGATCCATCGATTCCTGGTTTTACATGGGAATTTAGAATACGAGATCCAAATGTACCTTATTATAAAGATATATTAAATATTAACAACTGGAATAACGGCATTCCTAGTTGGTTTGTTTTATCGAAACGACATGTATTGGGTTGCGTGCATTTTATCGGCAATGGTTCCATTGATCAAAGAATCACCACTCAAATACGATTAATTGGAAAAAATAATGAGATTTATACTAAACGTATAAAACCAAGAAATCCAGAAGGCGGATTGTCTAATAAATGGAATGATTTTGTTATTTACGAATTCGTAGATGAGAATGATGTTCCAACCAATCTAACAAAAGAAGAACAACAACAGATAAAACAATATAAATTAATAAACTGTACAACTATTCCCAGTGGTGTAGGAATTTATGCAGTTAATCCGTCTGGTACTTTTGCTGGATTAAAAAGTCCAGCACCATTTATCAGTGGAATAGATTTGTCTACCAATCAGTTGGTATGGAATGATTTTGATATTGCTACCAATATAGATGGTAGTAATTTTTTGCCGTATAACGATATATCGTTATCTGGATTGACTTATACGACAGAATTGATACCAGATTATCCTATATATTCCTTTGTATCCGATTTTAATGATCAACGATTTATAAAAAAACGAGGAATCTGGAGAGAGCTACGACCTCTCTGGGTAGGTCATAGTAGTACAAACGATAAATTTTTTATAACGTACAATGGAGAAACGTATCTTACAATACCATTGTTCGATACATTTTCTTATACCGGGGGCAAGCCGTCAGGAAAAACGTGGTTAAAATCTATTTTTGAGGCCGATGGAATAGAAGATCCTGACAGTAGATTTGTTTTAGGCTCGCACGAACTAATACAATACGCAACAGAATATACAATGCCACTTGAACCAATACCGTATAGATCTAGATTTAGAAATCCGGATTTCAATTATATTTTTCTAATGGACTATACATTTAATAATAAACTTGCTGAAGAATATGAATATCTTGAGCGTCTGCTTCAACAGGGCGAAATCAAAAATTATAATAATGTAATTTGGCATGGTTTTTTTGGAGCAGCATCTTTGCAATCACAAGAATTGAATGAAATGCAAGAAAGTATAACAAATCAGTCTTCTAGATATTCTAATATTATGGCAAACTGGTTAGAGATACATGATAATGAAATAATAAATGGAATTTCTGGTAGAGGATTTATTTCCGAATCCGACCCACTTGTTCCGCTTTGGCCTGAATATTTTTTACAAAATCCGAATTTAAATCCACGGGAAAATCAACCAGGGTGGTATATGATTAAAGACGATTATGGTTTTTATCATTATTGTTATATAGATAATTTATTCCGAGTAGAAACTGAATTGCAAGCATGGGCAGACTCATACAGTATTCAAACTATTATTACACCACCATGTGATTATGCTGATGACTCTCTTGAAAATAGAGCCATCTGTTTATGGAATAGAAAAAAATATCTTGTTGGTTATGGAAAAGAAACTAGATATAACAATTTAAGAGATATATCAAATCCTGAAACTTTAGATAGCTATGGAGCTCATAGAATCTATTCTATACAAAATATCAATTTCACAGAACAGATAATACCATGACACTCAACTGGTCAAATCTTCCTGATAATATCAAATCAGCACTTCCGTATGACGCACAAGTTCCTCAAGTTGTGCCGGATACAAATAATTATCTTGCCACAAATCGATTTTTATTCAGTATAAAACGAGTTCCTGTTTTAAATTACTTTTGTCAACGAGTTAATTTGCCTGGAATTCAATTTGGAACCAGTCTTCAAACTACTCAAACTGGAATTGCTCCTATACGAAGACCTGGTACTCAATATCAACAAGAAGATTTGACTATAGGTTTTCTTGTGGACGAAAACATGAAAAACTGGTTAGAAATTTTAAATTGGATGAAACAGGCAGGAAGTTACGATAAAACATACGAAACTGTAAAGGAAGATCATAAAGTTTCTGACGCGTTTTTACTTATAATGAATAGTGCCCTGAAACCTATAGCATCTGCATCATTTTATGATGTTTTTCCTACTTCAATAAGTCCTATAAATTTTGATTCTGCTGTGACAGACTCTGAACCTGTTCTGGCGCAGGCTACTTTTAATTACAGTTGGTACGATATTAAAGCCCTGGCTTGAATTTTATTTATTTTGTGATATAATTTTGGTATGCGAATAGAAGAAATACGTAAAATGATTGATCTAGATGTTCAAATAGATCAATCTGCATTGAACACCGAGGCATCTAAAATTCCTCAACTTCACAACAAATATCTGTGTATTCATACCGATGAAAAACTTGTTTTAACAAAATTAGAAAATGATTTGAGAATATTGTTGCGAGACAAATGGTTGTATTACTCGGGCAAGATGTCACAAGAACAATTGACTCAACGAGGATGGGAACAATTTGATTTAAATCTTCTCAGAACCGATCTAGATCGTTTTATTCATGCAGATTCGGATGTTGTTCAAATGGAATCTAAATGTGTAATGCAACGAGAAAAAGTAAATTATCTGGAACAAGTAGTCAAGTTAATTTCAAATAAAATTTGGAATATTCGAGCTGCTTTGGATTGGATACGATTCACACAAGGAATATGATTCAAATAACTGAAATAGATTCGGTATATCTGAAAATAGACTGTGAACGAGGTATAGCAAAAGAACTCAGTTCATATTTTACTTTCAGAGTACCCAATTTTCAGTACACTCCTGCATTTAAAAACAGACTATGGGACGGTAAAATTAGATTATTTAATATGATCAACGGTTATTTGTATAGGGGTCTACTAGATCATCTTTTACTGTTTCTGCGAGAACGAAATTACGGTGCAGAATATCATCCAAAATATTCAACAGAAACTCCAACGACCGAAGATCTAGAACAGTTTATTGACGAATTGTCTGTATTCTCTGGAGAAAAATCAATAACATTACATCCTCATCAACGTCTGGCAATCAAACAGGCAATAACAGATAAACGATTACTATTATTGTCTCCTACTGGTAGCGGAAAGTCTTTAATCATATACGGATTAATACAGTATTTGTTAGATAAGATTCCTTCTGATAAAAAGATTTTAGTAATTGTTCCTAATACCGGTCTGGTTGCTCAAATGTTGCATGATTTCAAAGATTATTCTGGTTCTTCGGATAATCCGTATCATGTAATTTATTCGGGTCAATCCAAACAAACCACAAAAAGAATTGTAATTTCTACCTGGCAAAGTTTGTATAAAGAATCTGAAAATTATTTTTCTCAGTTTGGTGCAGTATTCGGAGACGAATGTCATTTATTCAAAGCAAAATCTTTAACTGCAATAATGACTAAACTACGAGATTGTCCGTATCGTATAGGAACAACAGGAACACTTGATGGAACAGATACTCATAGACTAGTTATAGAAGGCCTATTTGGTAATGTTTTTGCTGTTACTACAACAAAGGAGTTGATTGATTCTGATCTGTTGAGTAAACTGAAAGTAGAGTGTTTAATTTTACAATATCCTACAAAAACAGTAGAACAAATCAAAAAAGCAAAATATCAAGATGAAATAGATTGGCTTGTCTCGAATGATAAACGAAACAAATTTATCTCAGGTTTGGCCCAATCAACACGCGGAAACACTCTTGTGTTGTTTAATTATGTTGAAAAACATGGAATACCGTTATTCAATATGTTAAAAACAGGCAAGAAAAAAGTTTATCTTATCTACGGCGGCACAGATACACAAGACAGAGAAAAAATTAGACAGATCGTAAACTCCGAAGAAAACTGTATTCTTGTAGCATCTTACGGAACTTGTTCCACTGGTATCAACATCAAAAACATAAAAAATATAGTCTTTAGTAGTCCGTCTAAATCTGTTATCAGAGTATTGCAATCTATTGGTAGAGGATTACGAAAGGCTCAAAACAAAGATGAAGTTGTGGTGTATGATATCGGAGACGATCTGCATTGGAAACGATATCGCAATCACGCACTTCGCCATCTAGACGAACGGATTCTTATATATAATAAAGAGAAGTTTATACACAACAAGCGATTTATTCGCTTAGGAGGCCTTTAATGAAGTCTAAAACGTGCCTATTATTCAAGTTAAAAAGTGGTGAAGAAGTAATTGCCCACATCATCAAAAAGACAAAACTTAAGTATACGGTTGAAAATCCTTATATATTCAAAATGTCTACTGTGGTGCATCCTGTAACTACACAGGCACACGAAATCGTTACTATTCACGACTGGATGAAACTTACCGAAATAAAGACAACAGACATTCCAACAGATCACATAGTATCTGTTGTAGTTCCATCAACAGAAACAAAGGCCATTTACCTTAAGGAATTACAAAATAAAACACAGCGTAAACCTATTTCTATACCTAAAAATCCCAAAAAAGATAAGAAAGATTCGTCAGATAAGTCTAATAAAACAGAACAATTATCTGACCAAGAAATGCAAAATCTGTTGAGGGACATGTTTGGAACTATGTTTGAAATGCCAGGTTCGGTTGGTGCTGCGTATCCCATGGAAGATGCAGGAACTACGCCAGAAGAATTCAATAAGAATCCTATTGACTTATACAACGAATTGTTTCCTCCCAAAGATAAAAGAAAGTCTAAAAGCATTCCAATGGTTCAAATGAGTTTATTGTTTCCACCAGAAGTAATGATTGACCTGATGGAATCTGGACTGATCAATGTTAACGATGTAAACAAGATTGCCCGAGAAGTAAAACGTAAACTCAAATGGTCGGGAGACGAGCGACACAGACAAGATTTCGGTAACAAGCCAACAGATTGGAATTCTAATCCAAATAGTGATGATTATCAGTAAAGCTTGTAATTACTAGGCCAAAAGAACATTGAAAACCTACACAGAGAATTATAAAGAAACTTGTTAAAAGTGTCAAGCGCCCAGTTGCAATAATTTAATATATTGTTATAATGAGTATATGACTGAACCAAATCCTGATAAAAAACTAAAACAATATGTAGATAATGACAAGTTTTTAAAGGCTATGGTTGTTTGGAAAAAACAACTCAGAGAGGCAGAAGATTGTGGGGAACCCAATCCACCAGTAACAGATTACATTGCAGAGTGTTTTCTTAAAATAGCAGAACATCTTTCGTATCGTCCTAATTTCATGAATTATCCGTTTCGGGAAGAGATGGTAGGAGACGGAATAGAAAATTGTCTACTATATGCACATAATTTTAATCCAAGAAAATCTAAAAACCCGTTTTCGTATTTTACACAAATAATATATTACGCATTTCTACGCAGAATAGAAAAAGAGAAAAAACAGGCGTATATCAAATACAATTACATGAAAATGCATGATGAAGATGGCCTGTTAACTAAATGGATGAAAGATAAAGATTACGAAGAATACAATGAAGACTACACTTTTAAATTACTTTCAGATCAAGATATAGAAAATCTTGAACCCAAGAAAAAGAAATCCAAGAAAAAGAAATCCAAGAAAAAGAAATCCAAGAAAAATTTATTTGAAGATTGAGTTCGATGAAAATTGCTCTTATAAATGATACTCATTTTGGAATCAGAAACGATTCCAGTTTTTTCTTGGAACAAAGTTTAAAATACTTTGAGACTCAATTTTTTCCCGAAATAGAAAAAAGAGGTATAACATCAATTATTCATTTGGGAGACTTTTTTGACAGAAGAAAATATATTAACTTTAATACGTTAAAGCAAGTTAGAAAAAGATTTTTAGAACGAATAGAACAACAATACCAGTTTCATATTATTATAGGAAATCACGATACATATTTCCGAAATACAAACGAAGTTAATGCACTGAAAGAGTTATTTCGCGGATACTCTAACATAGTATTACACGATGAACCTAAACAAGTTAAATTTGAAGAATTAAGTGTTAGTTTTATACCGTGGATTAATGATTCTAATCTCACAGAATATACAAAATATATTGCTGAAACTAATTCTTCTGTTTTGATGGGTCATCTGGAAATAGAAGGATTTGAAGTTATCAGTGGTGTGAATTCTCCTGTAGGAATTAAAAGAAACATATTTGATAAATTTGAGATGGTTCTTTCGGGCCATTTTCATATCAAACAGTCTAAAAGAAACATTCATTATTTGGGAACTCAATATCAATTAAATTTTGGAGACGCTGGAGTAATTAAAGGTTTTCATATTTTAGATACTGAGACTCGAGAATTAGAATTTATAGAAAACGAAAATAGATTATTTAATGTTATTAGATACGACGATACCGTAATAACAGAAGAAATTTTAGAAGACGATTTTTCAAAATTACAAGGAACTTTTGTAAAGGTTTTAGTTCAAACAAAAAATAAACCATTATTATTTGACAAATTTATGGAAAAGTTATATAATGCCGATTCACAAGAATTGACAATTATTGACGACTTTGGAGAAAAACAAGAAAATAAATCAATTGATATAACAGAAGACACTTTAAGTATTATAAATAAAGAGATTGATCTTCTTGAAAATGATTTAAATAAAACAAAATTGAAATTGACTGTTAAAGATTTATACATGGAGGCACTTACTTTATGACAACTACACTCGAAGAAAACAAAACAGAAACAACAACTACTACTACAACAGAAACACCTACACCTACACCAGAAACACAAGTTGTAGCACCCCCAAAGTCTTATGCAACATATCCTGGTGTTTTTTACTTGGATCCAACAACAAATAAAATGGAACGATCATATCCTACTAAATTACTGGATGTTAAGAGTTATATTGCAAAATCGCCCATCCACGGCATGGGATGTTTTGCAAAACAAGATATTCAAATGGGAGAACTCATTGAAGAGTGTATAGCTATCATTACAGATACAACAACAAAATCCAATACAGATTTTGTAATCAATAATTATCTGTTTACTTGGCCATGTGAATTTCAAGATGCCATCTGCAACGAACACGGTCCAACCTATTTTGTTCCGTCTGGAAATTCTTTGATTTACAATCATTCTGATACTCCCAATGCGTATTGGATCTTTGACAAGGCAATGAAAAGAATATTCATGGGTGCCCTGAGGGATATCAAACAAGGAGAAGAAATTACTTGGTACTATGGTCACGGATACGCACATAAGTTAAGAACACAAAATGATCCAAATGCTCAGAAAAAAGAAGGATGTGGAACCTGTGCTGCAAGACGAAAACAGCTAGAAGAAATGAATCGACTTGAAACGACTGTTTCAAAAGAAAAAATAGAAGAAATGAAAAAAGAAGCTCTTAAAAAGATGATAAAAAATAAAGAAAAAGAAACAGTGATTTCCGATTCAACAGAAGAGACGCAATTCAGATCAATGGTGGTTCCTGAAAAAATATTAAACGATACGCCACTTACATGATTATATTCAAAACAGTAAAATTTAAAAATTTCGGTTCTTTTGGAAATACATTTACTCAAATAGATTTAGAAAAAAATTCAAAAACACTCATATGCGGAAACAACGGTAGCGGAAAATCATTTGCCTTTTTGGACTCTATAACATACGTCCTTTTTGGGAAACCTTTCAGAAAAATCAATATACCACAGTTAACCAATAGTGTTAACGGTAAAAATTGTATTGTAGAAATAGAGTTCCAAAAAGGAACAGACGAGTATAAAGTTCGTCGAGGTTTAAACCCCAAGATTTTTGAAATTTATAAAAATTCACAGTTAATCAATCAAGATTCTAATAGTCTAGATTATCAAAAAATTCTAGAAGAATCTATTCTGAGAATGAATTATAAAACTTTTACTCAGGTAGTTATTCTGGGAAGTTCATCATTTGTTCCGTTTATGCAACTCAGCGTTGCAGACAGAAGACAAGTAATAGAAAATATTTTAGATATTGATGTATTTTCTAACATGAATATTTTACTGAAGGGTAAATTAATGCAACTCAAAGAGACTGCAAAAACAGTTTCTTCCAAAATAGAAGTTCAACAAGCTAGACAAGAAACACAAGAAAATTATGTTAATACTTTACAACGAGAAGAAGAATCGAAAGAAATAGAATTTAAAACAGAACTAGAGCAGCTAGAAACAAGACATGAAGTTTTATTGACAGAATTTCAGGAACTGAATCAAAAAATTGGAGCATTGCGCGAAGAAATAACAAATAAAGATTCTATTAAACAACAATTACAGCGAGCAAAAGATTTACATGGCAAATTTCAAACTAATATCAAAACTGCAAAAAAAACTATTGAATTTTATAATAAGAATGACTCTTGTCCTATGTGCAGTCAAACTATACAAAAAGAGTTCAAAACTAGTGAAATAAAACGACACGAAGAAAAACAAACAAAATTAGAAACATCTTTAACCGATTTGTTAAATGAAGAAACTAGACTAAATCAGTTGCACGAAAAAATATCTAAAACAATAGATACAATTACTGAACTTCAGATTCTTCACGGCAAAAAAGAAAGTATTATAGATTCCATCAATAATCAAATTCGAACATTAGAGTCGAAGAAAAAACAAAAAGAAAATCAAGGATTTTTATTACAACAAGAAAAATCTAAACTGGAGTCTATTTTCAAAGAAATAGAAACTTTAGAAAAACAAAAACAAGAATTATCAGAAAATATTGTATACGACGAATGTATATATTCTCTACTGAAAGACTCTGGTGTTAAGAGTAAAATTATTAAATATTATTTGCCTCATATTAACTCGTATATCAATAAATTTTTAAGATCTATGGATTTCTTTGTTCAGTTTCATTTGGACGAAAATTTCAACGAACAAATAAAAAGTAGAAACAGAGATGAGTTCTCTTATGAAAATTTTTCAGAAGGAGAAAAAATGAGAATAGATCTGTCTTTGCTTTTGGCCTGGAGAGAAGTGGCCCGAGCAAAGAACAGCGTAAACTGTAATCTTCTTATAATGGATGAAGTTTTCGATTCTTCGTTGGATTCCATGGGAATGGAAGAACTCATGAAACTCGTAAACACCTTAGATAATTCGGCTAACATATACATCATCAGTCATAAAGCCGATCAACTAATAGACAAATTCCAACACGTAGTTTCTTTTGAAAAGAAACAAAATTTTAGTAGAATGATCTTGAATTGAGTACTTGACTGTATCCAAGTCTTCTATATACTGGGATCATGGCACGAAAACGAAAATCAATTTCACCCTGTCCTGTAGTTCCGCAAAGTGCAGAATACGGCACAAAGGAATACGACAACGAATTTTACGGGAAGTTTTTATACTATAGTGAAAAAACCACAGATCAAACCTGTAAAGAAACCATACTAACATACTTAA
>Ga0172367_10009009_pt1 | contig 11031 bp, 10 predicted proteins | sample Lak10m_FD_114542 | JGI IMG/M metagenome (GOLD analysis project Ga0172367, IMG submission 114542) | Freshwater microbial communities from Kabuno Bay, South-Kivu, Congo - kab_022012_10m | ecosystem: Environmental > Aquatic > Freshwater > Lake | place: Democratic Republic of the Congo: South-Kivu...
CAGTTTTAAAGATTTCCTGCTCCTTGGAGAGCTGCAATTCTTTCTTCCAAATCAGGATGAGTTCGAAAAAGGCCCATAAGACCACGACTTCGACTGGAAATCATAAGGGTTGCAACTGAATTATTATCAGATTCTAAATCAGTATCGGCAGGAGATTCATAAATGGCTTGAAGCTTACGCAACGCTGCGATCATTTTTTGGCGACCCGAGTATTGGCTGGATCCATAATCCGCACGAAATTCTCGGGCTCGTGAGAAATAATTAACAACAATGGAGCCCAAAATTGAAAAGACGATCTGGGCTAAAATATAGGTCAAATATTCAATCCAACCTCGATTTTTTTCTTCTGCATTCGAAGCCAAAAGTTTGGCGATAATTTGTGAAAAGAACAAAACAAAGGCATTTACCACCCCTTGGATTAAAGTCATAGTTACCATATCGCCATTCGCAATATGAGCAACCTCATGGGCCAAAACGCCTTCAATTTCTTCGCGATTCATTCTTTGTAAAAGCCCCGAACTTACCGCAACAATGGAATTATTTCGACTGGGGCCCGTAGCAAAGGCATTTACGTCAAGGGATTCATAAACGCCCACTTCAGGCATTTTTGTCAGACCTGCGCGCTGGCTAATTCGGTGCACTGTTTCGACGATCCATCTTAATTCGGGATGGGCTGTTCGCTCATCCACTATTTCAATGCCATACATCGTTTTAGCCATAAATTTGGAAAGCAATAGAGAGATAAAGGCGCCTCCCATACCCCAAACAAGGCTAAAAATCATAATATAACTATAATATGCGTTGTAACGAGTAAGTCCCAGGGCTTCGATGATCAATCGAAAAGCGATGGAGACTGTAACCATAACCAAAATATTCGTTAAAAAGAAAAATCCAAAACGTTTAAACATTTGCATAAAAAGAGACTCCCTTAAAATCGAGTTTCAATCACCAAGATGAAGGCGAAGTATTGAGCTGTCAAGCTCCCTAGGCGTATTCTACTTCTGCCGAGGTATAATGAAATCGGAGCGAGTGATGCTCGACTTCAATATGGACCTGGCCCCCCTTTGACAGCGCACCAAAAAGTAACGCATCAACGAGGGGCTTTTTAAGGTGTTCATCAATGGTTCTTGCCAAGGGGCGGGCCCCATAGGCCTTACTGTAACCTTTGTTGATAAGCCATTTGACAACTTCCAGGGATGTCGTGAGCTCTACAGACTTCTCTGTGAGGGTCATTTTTAGCTCATTGATAAACTTTTCTACAATGCGCATAAGCACCGTTTCATCAAGTCCCCTGAATGTAACTATTCCATCCAAGCGGTTTAAAAATTCAGGCGCAAAAGCTTTTTTAATGGCCTCCATTGAAAAATGAGAAGTTCCGTCGTCGGCCAGACCGATAGATCCACGTGCCACCTCTAAGGCTCCAGCATTGGAGGTTAATATGAGAATGACATTTTTAAAATCGGAGACCCTGCCATTGGCATCGGTCAATCGCCCTGCATCCATCACCTGTAAAAGAATATTATTGATATCTGTATGGGCTTTTTCAATTTCATCAAACAGGAGAACGCAATAGGGATTCTGATTGATCTGTTCTGTGAGTAAACCACCTTGTTCAAATCCTACATAGCCAGGAGGAGCTCCAACCAGGCGGGCCACGGAGTGTTTTTCCATATACTCGCTCATGTCGAAGCGCAGAAGTTTCACTCCGAGGATTTCGGCTAGTTGTTTGCAGACTTCTGTTTTTCCAACCCCTGTTGGCCCCGTAAATAAAAAGCTGCCAATGGGTTTTTGATTTTTAATCAACCCACTCCGAGATAATTTAATGGCGCCCACTAATTTATCAATGGCTTCATCTTGACCATATATTTGTGCTTTTAATTGTCGATCTAAATCTTTCAGAAGAATCTTTTCAGAACTAGAAATGGTGGCAATCGGGAGCCCTGTTAATTTGGCCACAGTTTTTTCAATTTGTTCAGTATCAATTTTAAGGGGGCCTGCTTTCGACCTCGCTAATCGAAATTGAGCTCCTGATTCGTCGATGATATCGATCGCTTTATCAGGTAAATGTTTAGTATGGATATGCTTTATAGATAAATCAACAGCCGCAGAAATGGCTTCTCTGGTATATTCAACTTGATGAAAATCTTCGAAGGCTTTTTTGATACCTTCTATAATGATTATGGATTCATCGCGAGAAGGTTCTTGGATATCAATTTTTTGAAAGCGTCGATTGAGGGCGCGATCTTTTTCAAAATGCTGACGGTATTCGGTGTGAGTTGTGCTACCAATACAGCTGAATTCCCCTTTGGTAAGGGAGGGTTTTAACAAGTTAGAGGCATCCATAGAGCCCCCGGAGGTACTTCCGGCTCCTACAAGAGTGTGAATTTCATCAATAAATAAGATTATATTTGGATTTTGTTTGATTTCCCCGAGAACATTCTTAAGTCGGGCTTCAAAATCGCCACGAAATTTAGTGCCAGCGAGCAGGCTTCCAAGATCTAAACTGTAAATCATTTTGCCTTGCAAGATCGGAGGTACTTGATGCTGGGTGATCATGAGTGCCAACCCTTCAATAATTGCAGTCTTTCCCACACCGGGATCGCCAATGAGTAGTGGATTGTTTTTTGTTCTTCTTGCTAGCGTTTGAATGACTCGGTCTAAGACATCGGTTCGTCCCACAAGGGGGTCGATTTTACCATCTAGGGCTTTCTGGTTGAGGTTCATGCAAAAGGCATCAAGACTGGATTTTTTAGAGGGATTTTTTGTTTTGGACTCTTTAGTGCCAGATGAAGGAGCCCTTGAATCAGAGGAATCATGGTCGGAACTTTCATCCGTTGAATCAGTAAAACCCAGCTCCATATCTGAATCATCGCCATTTTGACTGTAACCATGGGAAACAAAATTAATTAAATCAAATTGACTTAAACCTTGTTTGCTCAAGGCATAGGCAGCGAAAGAGTCCTGCTCGTAGAAAAGAGCAATTAATAAAGTTCCCTCTCCCACTTGATTTCGACCCGCGGACTTCATTTGGAGGGTTGCTCTTTGAATAAGGCGGTGGCATGCCAAAGTAAATTCGGGACTCCAGGAGTCAAGGCCTCCATAGCTTTCAAGTTGTTCTTCACTAATTTTGGTGTTGTGGGCTTTGATATACTTGCGCAAATCTTGTTTCAATAAGGGCACATCGACGCCACAAGCATTTAAAATTTCAGAAGTCGGGGCAGATTCTGTCAAGCAGAGTAAAATATGTTCCAGCGTGACAAATTCATTTTTTTGCTTTTTGGCAAGCTCCGTTGCTTCAGCTAAACGGCGCTCAATTTCTCGAGTAAGCATTGAAACCTCCTGAATCTGTTATTCTTCTTCCATCGTACATTTAAGGGGAAATTGATTTAGGCGGGCAAATTGGTTGACTTGCATAACTTTCATTTCTGCAATTTCCAGTATAAATATTCCAGCAACCCCCGCCCCCTTCTTGTGCACATCCAACATGATTTGTTGGGCTTGCTCTTCCTTTTTATCAAAGAATCGACGAAGGACGAGTACTACAAAGTCCATAGGAGTGTAATCATCATTAAGGAGTAGGACCTTGTATTGCTTTGGCAACTGGACCTGGTCTTCCGTTAAAGTTCCAACTTCGCTCTCGCTATCAGAATAGGGAACTTCCCCTTTTCTGCTCTGGTTTTCCATTTTGATTTCAACACGGCTGTATTTCATGTCTGTCATTGTATCATTTTATTACAGTCAGGATCAAAGACCAAAATCAAAATTGTTGTTAGGCATTCCAGGATTTTCTGATTTAAGATTCGAAATGAAACAAGATCTTCCAGATATCTTTGGTTTTGACAGCTGACGAAAAAATTATATCAAGAAAAATTATTTTTTTGATTCATTTTGAGAACCTGTATTGTGCAATGAAAGTATCGCTGGCAGAATTGGAAGTGTGACAATGAGATTGGGATGAATCAATAACAAACAAAACGTAAATTAACGTAGGAGGAATGAGAATGAAAGTAACAAAGACAATGACAAACAATGCCGGTTTTTCGTTGATTGAGTTAATGGTCGTGGTGGCCATTATCGGGGTTCTTGCTTCGATTGCCGTGCCATCGGTTGGAAAATATATGGCGAAATCGAGACAGTCCGAGGCTAAAGCAAACTTAGCTTCATATTATGTATCACAGAAGGCTTTTTTTGCGGAGTATAATTCTTATGATTCTCGGTTCGGGGCTATTGGGTATGCACCCGAAGGGATTTTAAGATATAATCTAGGAACTGCTTCTGGTTTTAAAGCCCCTGGTGAGCTTTATAGATTTCCTACAGGTGGTAATGTAAGCGTAGACACTATGGCTTTTTGTGGAAAGGCTCCTGCATATAATAATGGCTGTTCTCTTGTGCAAGTTGTAAAGCCTGTGTTGCCTTCAACAACGGTGGATCAAGCAGCATTTATGGCCGGAGCTGGTGGACAAATTCGAACTGGCGCGACCAATCAAGATCATTGGACAATGAATCAGAATAAAGATTTGAACAATGTACAAGATGGTACAATGTAGTTTGAATTCATGGTGCAAGTATTATTTCCTTTGTAGAGTGTTACAATGACAAATTATGTTGATTATTCTGCAAGATGGAACCTAAAAAGCTCTCTCCTTCTGGGGGGAGTTTTTTTGCTTTTGTGCCTTACAAAGGTTTTTAATCCCACCCTTTCGAACATTTCAGCAGGTATTTTCATCACTCCGCCCAAAATTCTAAGCAAGGTGGCCTTTGGTTTTTCGGAATCCGTCGCAGATTCTCTGTGGATGCGATCCTTGCAAGACTTGGATTACTGCAATGAAAAACTGGCTGCGAAAAGATGCAAAGGGGAGTCCTGGCTGTACCATGTTTATGATGTGGCATCGGATCTCTCTCCCCGTTTTCGCTCGCTTTATTCCATGGGCTCTCTCGCATTAAGTATTTTAGTTTCTGATGTAGAAGGTGGGGAAAAATTGCTGGATAAAGGAATTCAGAACTTTCCCGATGATTGGATTCTTCTGTATCGGGCTTCCTACCATGCTATTTACGAAACTGGAAATAAGAAAAAAGCCGCAGAACTTTTGGCGCGTGCAGGGCGAGCGGGTGCTCCGCCTTGGGTATACTCATTGGCTGGACGCATTTATTCTGAGGAAGGTGCTGTGGAGTTGGCTGAAAAATTGCTGATCGAAATGAAAGAATCAAAACAGGATGAAGTGATTATTCAGCGTCTCGAAGCTAAGATAGCTTCTATAAAGGACTCCAAGAGGCATTAAAATCTAAAATCTACCTGGACAGGAAGTTCTCAAAAATTATTACCAGATCTTGCATAAATCCAAGTTGAACCCAATTTAAATCGCTGCTAAATAATATTTTTTATTTTATCCATAAATAATCTGAGGGAGTGCTATTTGAGTCAGCGTGATTATTACGAAATTTTGGGTGTTGATCGTGGTGCAGACCAGGATTCCATCAAAAAAGCCTATCGCAAATTAGCCATGCAATTTCATCCGGATAAGAATCCGGGGAATAAAGAGGCCGAAGAAAAGTTTAAAGAAGCTGCTGGGGCCTATGAGGTTCTGGGCGATCCCGAAAAGCGAGCTAAGTATGATCGCTTTGGGCATCGCGCTTTTGAAGGCGGTGGTGGTCAGGGCTTTCACGACGTGAATGATATATTTTCTAATTTTGGAGATATTTTTGGTGATTTGTTTGGCGGTATGGGCGGTGGTATGGGGAGTCGTGGCCGCCGCAGTCGCAATGAGCCTCGACGAGGAGCTGACCTGCGTTACTTGACTGAAATTGATCTGAAACACGTCGTTCTTGGTTTGGAGCGAGATGTTGAATTTGATGCTGAAGATGAGTGCGGTGATTGCCGTGGAAGTGGAGCTGAGAAAGGATCGACCCCCCAAACTTGCCCACAGTGTCATGGGTCTGGCCAAGTTGTTGCTCAGCAAGGTTTTTTTACAATGGCAACGGGATGTCCTCAGTGCCGAGGCGAGGGAAAGATTGTTAAAAATCCTTGTCGATCTTGCCAGGGAAAGGGTCGAAAAGTTCGCCATCGTAAAATTCGAGTCAATATTCCACCAGGTGTGGATTCTGGGACGCGGCTGCGGGTGAGTGGAGAAGGAGAAGGTGGTTCTTTGGGAGGACCCGCTGGTGATTTGTATGTTGAAATTCGAGTCAAAGAGAATTCAAAATTTGAGAGACAGGGAGATGATGCCTACTCGGAATTAGCAGTTCCATATGAAATGCTCATGTTGGGCGGGGAACTGATGGCACATCATATTACAGGGGAGGCCAGTGTCAAAATTCCTAAGGGGACTGCGCCCGGCGCTCAAATTCGCGTCAATGGCCAGGGGCTGCCTTCATTAAGAGGGAGTCGCCGTGGAGATCTTTATTATGTGATTACAGTGTCTTTACCGGATAAGGTTTCTAAGGAAGAGGAGCGTCTTTTAAGAGAAATTGCGAAAATTCGTGGTATTGAAGTCCAGTCTGAGTCGAGTGGTCTTTTTGGGCGCAAAAAATAGGCGGTCCGGGCGGAAGAAGGATTTGTACTTTTTGGGAGGAGCTGACTTGTCTTAAGTTGCTTCAAAGACAGGATTCTTTTTTGGTCAGAGCTTGACGATTCTGGAATTTGACTCAGATTAGGTTCTGATAACCTAAAAATCGAATAATTACTGAAAGTAATTAGATTTTAACGTCAGTTTTGAAATTTGGATTTTTTTAACACAGAGATTTAACGAGAAGTAAGGGAGATTTTATTATGGGTAAAATTATAGGAATTGATTTAGGTACGACAAACTCAGTTGTTGCAATTATGGAGGGTGGAGAGCCTAAGGTTTTGGTGAATGAAGAAGGGGCTCGTACTACTCCCTCGGTGGTTGCATATACGAAGGATGGAGAGCGTTTGGTGGGCCAGATTGCTAAACGTCAAGCTGTCACCAATCCGGAAAATACAATTTATTCAGCAAAACGCTTTGTTGGGCGACGATTTTCTGAGGTTCAAGAAGAGATCAAGTTGGTCCCCTATAATGTGGTCGAAAAAGGCAACGATTGTGCCTTCAATATTCAAGGCAAAAAGGTTGCTCCAGAAGAAATTTCTGCGGCGGTTTTAGGCAAACTTAAAAAAGTTGCTGAGGATTATTTGGGACAAGAAGTGACAGAAGCTGTTATTACTGTTCCTGCTTACTTTAACGACGCCCAAAGGCAAGCAACGAAGGATGCTGGGCGTGTTGCTGGATTGGATGTAAAACGTATCATCAATGAGCCTACGGCGGCAGCTTTGGCCTACGGAATGGATAAGAAAAAAGATGAAAAGATCGTTATTTACGATTTTGGAGGTGGTACTTTCGATATCTCTATTCTTGAAGTTGGGGATGGTGTTGTAGAGGTTCGTTCTACCAATGGGGATACTCATTTGGGCGGTGATAACTTTGATATCGTTATTTTAGAATGGTTGATTGCTGAATTTAAAAAAGATCAAGGCATTGATTTGCGTAATGATAAAATGGCTTTACAGCGATTGAAAGAAGCTTCTGAGAAAGCAAAAATCGAGCTTTCATCGGCTCAGGAAACAGAAATTAACTTGCCTTTTATTACTGCAGATCAAACGGGTCCCAAACATTTACAAATTAAGTTATCTCGATCTAAATTTGAGCAAATGACAGAAAGCCTTGTTAAAAGATCTTTGGAGCCTTGTAAAATTGCTTTGCAAGATGCAGGGATTAAGACTTCAGAAATTGATGAAGTCATTTTAGTAGGTGGATCTACTCGTATCCCAGCCATTCAAAAAGCAGTTAAAGATTTCTTTGGTAAAGAGCCGAATCGTACGGTGAATCCTGATGAAGTTGTTGCTGTAGGTGCTGCGGTTCAAGGTGGAGTTCTGGCTGGTGATGTTAAAGATGTTTTATTGTTGGACGTTACCCCTCTTTCTTTGGGAATTGAGACTTTGGGCGGCGTAATGACGACTTTGATTGAGAAAAATACTGCGATTCCATCTAAGAAGTCCCAGGTTTTTTCAACAGCGGCAGACAATCAGCCTGCAGTAGATATCCATGTTTTGCAGGGTGAACGTAAAATGGCCGGCGATAATAAAACATTGGGTCGTTTTGAATTGATGGGTATTCCGCCAGCTCCCCGGGGAGTTCCTCAAGTGGAAGTAACATTTGATATGGATGCAAATGGTATTTTGAATGTATCTGCTAAAGATTTATCATCGGGTAAGTCTCAACAAATCAAGATCACTGCGCAGTCTGGGTTGAGTGAATCTGAGATTCAAAATTTGGTGAAGGAAGCAGAGTTGAGAGCAGAAGAGGACAAAGTAAAAGTGGAGGCAGCCACTGTTCGCAACAATCTTGACAATATAGTCTATCAAACAGAAAAATTGGTGAAAGATGCAGGAGGACAAATTCCTGCAGCAGAATTGAAGTCGACTGAAGAGTCTATTGCTGAAGCCAAAAAAGCTTTGGAATCCAAAGCAGATTTGAACACTTTGAAGTCTTGTTTTGAAAAGCTAGAAAAGTTGACTCATAAATTGTCAGCAGAAGCTTATAAAAAGCAAGGTGGGCCTGTGCCAGGAGCTGAAGAAGCTGCTGCAGCAGCAGGAGGCGCTGCGGGAGGTGGTGGATCTGCTGGTAAAGGTGATGATGTTATAGATGCTGACTTCAAGGATGTTAATTAAGTAATTCTATAACACTGGTCTTTGAAGTTGAATTGGAAAGACCAAGGTAAGGGTAAGATAAAGGAAAAAAGACGCACAGGAGATTAGGAAAAAAGGATTATTTACTTCTTGGAATGATCGTATTGGGCGCTTTTTCCCGACTGATTCCTCATCCTTGGAATTTTACTGCTCTGGGGGCAATATCTCTTTTGGCAGGAAGAGAGTTTGGAAAGTTCACCGTGGCTATAGCGGTTCCACTCTTTGCAATGTTTTTAAGCGATCTGTTTTTGGGTCTTCATAATGGACTTTTCTTCACTTATTCTGGGATGGCAGCGACAGCGATGTTGGCCTATTTTTTTAAAGATAAAATTCAGGGATTTCGTCTCGTAGGATGGTCATTGCTGTCGTCCTTGATTTTCTTTTTGATGAGTAATTTGGGAGTTTGGTTAACTGGCAATATGTATCCGATGACTTTTGAGGGACTTCTAAATTGCTATGCTATGGGGATACCTTTTTGGGGTCACCAGATAGGTGGAGATCTTATTTTTACCGGCCTTGTCTTTGCTTCCTATGACTTTTTAGCTTTAAGACGTTCGTTCATTTGAGCTACTTTCTTTTTTTGCTGATCTTGAAATTTTAGAAGTTGAGTGCTGATTGAGACGTTTGATATTCCCAGAATTCGTGCAGCCAACACTCCCGCATTGTAAGAGTTATCGACAGCAACCGTGGCGACGGGCACACCTTTCGGCATTTGAGCAACAGAAAGAAGTGCATCTAATCCTTTCAATTTACCAATCGTAACGGGAACCCCGATCACGGGCAATGTAGTTAAACTTGCTACCATTCCAGGTAAGTGAGCTGCACCGCCAGCCCCAGCGATAATAACAGAAAATCCCTTTGATCGAGCTTTTTTTGAAAATTGAAACATGAGGTCAGGAGTTCTATGGGCAGAAACAATTTTTATTGCATAAGGAATGTTAAACTCATTGAGGGCATCGACGGCCCCCTGCATATTTGGAAGATCACTTTCGCTGCCCATAATAATTGCTACTTTGCTCATAGTTATAATCCTTTAATCAGGTTGCGTTCTTGAATGGCTCTACGGAGGAGACCTTTTCCTTTTCCGATATAATTAATGTGTCCCATTTTTCGTCCATTACGGTTTTCAGTTTTACCGTACCAGTGAAAAAAACCGGTGAGCTTTTCTGGAAGGTCCGGGAGGGTCTTCCTTGCACCAATCAAATTAACCATCACAAAATTCTCACTGAGTGATTTCGGCTGAATTAATGGAAGACCTAGAATTGATTTTAAATGAGTTGTAAATTGACACTCCGACATGGCATTCATAGAATAATGTCCTGAGTTATGCACTCGTGGGGCGACCTCATTGACAAGTAGACCCTCACCTGTGTCAAAAAGTTCAAAACCAATGGATCCCACATAATCTATAGATTCTAGAAGATTCATCAGTTTTTTAATTACTGAGCTTCCCCCGGGATGGTCGGTAGGACCGTAAACCCAGTCGCATCGATTTTCAGTTTGCTTCGTTTCCACTAATGGAAAATGAATGGAAGTGCCATTTCGACTTCTAGAAAGAATGATCGCCATTTCTTTGCGGAACGAAATAAATTGCTCTGCAATATAGTCGCTAGGACCCTTTGAGATTTTATCAACTGCCATGGTCCAACTTTTTTTGTTGAAACTGTCTATGATAAATGTTCCGTTTCCATCATATCCACCGCAGCGTTTTTTGAGGACAAATTTTTGAAATTGATTTTTGGCAATCTCTAAATCTTTCAAGGATTGGACTGCCACAAAGGGCGCCGTGGGAATTTTAAATTTTTTCAATAATTCCTTTTGGGGCAGACGATCTTGAAGCAGTCGGATACAGGCTGGATTTGGAAACATGGGAATGGAAACGGCTTTCGCAGCCGTATCTAAAAGATTTCCCGAATAAAACTCGCTCTCGAGTGTAACCAGGTCGACGCGTTGAAAAAACGATTTTAAATCATCCAGAGAGTTCGGGTTTCCCTTCATATGGTGGGAGGTCGCCTGAGCAGCCGGTTCCTTCGAATCAGGACAGAGCACATGCATCTCAAAGCCCATTCGAATTCCTTCTAAAACCAGCATTCGAGCTAATTGGCCTCCGCCCAGAATGCCTATCCTATGGCCTACTTTCACAATTTTACCCCATTTCTATCTGACGTCTCATACCAAATCCCATTACTTCTTAATTCATAGTTACTCAGTCGGTCGCCTTGTGCAGCCTGAGGGGGAGCAAGTATCCGCGTTTCCCTCGGTCGCGCCTTGGTCTACTTTTTAAATGAGTTGGATATTATCATATTCAAAAAAAGTTATCGGGATTATGA